>Ga0206843_10193_pt1 | contig 17469 bp, 17 predicted proteins | sample Alteio_BWOrgCont_21_FD_152869 | JGI IMG/M metagenome (GOLD analysis project Ga0206843, IMG submission 152869) | Enriched cells from forest soil in Barre Woods Harvard Forest LTER site, Petersham, Massachusetts, United States -... | ecosystem: Environmental > Terrestrial > Soil > Temperate forest >...
GACTTTTTTATGATTGACGGCTTGAATAAGAAAGCCAGGGCGCAGGCCAGCTGATGCAGCAACAGAACCTGGTTTGATCTTAGTAATCACAACGCCTTCTTCTTTCTGTGTCAACCCAAGCTGTCTTGCAAGATCAGGAGTGAGATTATCGATCTCCATGCCCAGCTTTTGGATGAGATTGCTTCCTGTTGCAATATTATCAGATGCCGTGCTGAGAGTAGCAGAAATGGCAAGGATTTGGCCTTTGCGGTTGACTTTCAAATCGATCGTCGTGCCTGGATTCATAAGCGAGATCTCGTTTCTAAAACTTTGCAGGGACTTGATGGGAATTTTATTATATTCTACAAGGATATCCCCTTGCTTTAGACCGGCCTTATCGGCAGGAGAGTCTTTGATGACCTCGGAGATAAGCGCCCCTTCGGGTTTAGACAAATTGAAAGCATCGGCGATATCTTTATCGACGGGTTGCAGAGAAACGCCCAAGAAACCCCGGGTGACTGATCCTTTGTCGATAATTTGGGTCATAATATTTTTAGCCATGTTGCTTGGGATCGCAAAGCCGATTCCCATATAACCACCGCTGCGCGACACGATTGCGGTATTGATCCCGATGACATCTCCTTTCAAATTGAGCAAAGGACCGCCTGAATTGCCTGGATTAATCGCGGCATCAGTCTGAATAAAGTCTTCAAAATCGGTGATGCGCAGGTTTTGTCTTCCCTTGGCGCTGACAACCCCCACTGTCACAGAAGCTTCGAGCTGAAAAGGGCTGCCGATAGCAATCACCCACTCGCCGATATCGATTTCATCGGAATCGCCTAATTTAATGAAAGGAAACTCTTTCCCTTCGATTTTGAGAATGGCAATGTCAGTGTGAGAATCAGAGCCGACGACAGTAGCGTCGATTTCACGCCCGTCATTGAGAACAGCTGTAATTTTATCGGCTCCTTTGACGACATGTGCATTGGTCATAATATAGCCGTCAGCGCTGACTAAAAAGCCGGAACCTTGGCTAAGCTGAGGTGCGGGCTTTTGAGGCTGACCGCGATAAGGCATTCCAAAGAAACGATGGAAAAAATCATCTGCGTTAAAATCATAAGGATTTTGATAACCCTCAAAATAATTCTCATCTTGATCAGGAGCATTGGTCTGCACTTTAACGAAAACTACTGCGGGAATCGATTTTTTTGCTACCGCGGTAAAAGCCTTTGAGGTCTGTTCAGGCGAACAGATGCAATTGTCATTATTTCCTGCTTTTGCAAAAGCTTGCGGAAAAGACAATAGAGCAGCACAGGTTACAGCGACAAGGGAAAAAGGGGAAGCAAAGCGCAACATTTTTTTTACTCCTTATTATGACTTAATGACTATACTTATAACTTAAGCAGGGGCTAAAAAGCAACTCCCTCTATGGTGAAAAATGCATTTCATCGATTATCGATCTCCAGGGCCGCCAGAAGTTCTTTTTTTAAACAAAGGGCTAAGACCTGTCCCCAAATCAAATGAGGTGCTGCTTCACGTTAAAGCTGCAGGGGTGAACCGCCCTGATCTTTCTCAGCGCAAAGGAGATTATCCTCCACCGAAAGGGGCAAATCCGATTTTAGGATTGGAAGTGGCAGGAATAGTTGTCGAGAAAGGCATCGATGTGCAGCGATGGCAGGTTGGAGATTCTGTTTGCGCTTTGACAAATGGCGGTGGCTATGCAGAATTTTGCGCCATACCCGAAGTGCAATGCCTTCCGCTTCCTAAAACTTTAAATTTTATTGAAGCCGCGAGTTTACCTGAAACTTACTTTACTGTCTGGAGCAATGTTTTTCAACGCGGACATCTTGTGAAAGGAGAAACTTTATTGATCCATGCTGGAGCAAGCGGGATTGGAGCAGCAGCTATTCAACTGGCCAAGCTGTTTGGAGCTAAAGTCATCGCGACGACAAGTACTGTTGAAAAAGCAGCATTTTGCCAATCATTGCATGTCGATCACGTCATCCTTTACCGCAGTGAAGATTTTGAAAAAAAAATCATGGAATTGACACGAAACAAAGGTGTCGATCTGATTCTGGATATGATAGGCGGGACCTATTTTTCTAAAAATCTCAATCTCTTGAAACAAGAGGGGCGTCTTCTCCAGATTGCTTTTTTGCAGGGAAGACAAGTCGAATTAGACCTAGCTGTTCTCATGCAAAAACGGCTCACGATCACCGGATCGACACTGAGGCCTCAATCAACTGAAGCCAAAGGAAAAATTGCTGCTGATTTGCTTGAAAAAGTTTGGCCATTGTTTGCTCAAAAAAAGATTAAACCTACTGTGACAGCAGTTTTCCCGTTAAACCAAGCAGCCAAAGCGCATCAGCTTCTTGAGTCAGGCAATGTCTTCGGCAAAATTGTATTAACCCCGACCAGCCAAAAAGTGTGAATTTGGACCGCGCAAAAGCTCCCGCGGTCCAAATTCACACTTTTTGGCTGGTCGGGGTTAACCCTTAATAATGTTTAAGAGTTTGTTTGGCAGGATTGAAATGCATGACTTGTGCATAGAGTCTCTCATCAAACTTTCTTGGGCCGACATAATCCAATAAGTACTTTTTAAGTTTAGATGCAGGATAATACGATCCTGTCCAAGGACAGCAAACAACGGCACCGGGCTCTAAATGTTTATAATCTAAAGAGAGATCTTTGTTGTGACCCAAGATTAAAAAAATGTGATCGCCAGGAGAGATTTCAACTTTTATGGCATTTTTTTCAATGAAAAGGCCTACTAAAGCGAGTTCATCACAATTTCCTGTTTTGTATTTAAGAATTTTTCTCACATTGTATCTGATTGGTTTAAACTCAGATATTTTTTTTCTGGTTAAACTTAAAGCTTTAAAAACTATTATTTCAGAATTTTTATCATAACTTTTTTCAGAGAAGATTCGAGATCTTTGTAAATGATTATAAGAGAAAGGAACTAATTTATTTAAGAGATTTATAATTTTTCTAGCACTTTCTAGATTTGCCCGTAGTTTTGAGCTTGCGTTTTTTGGAATGGGGTGAGCCTTCAAGCATCCCGTCAAAATTTCCACAGTTCTTTTGGCAAAAGGATGTTTGGAATCCGGATTAAGAGATAGTTTTTTTGTCACTGGAGTGAAATATAATTTACTATTAGTTAAAGAATGAGATTTAGGTTTTTCTTTTTCGTTTAGCTTTAATATTTCCTTTAAAATCGATTCTTCTTTACTTAGACTTTGTTTATCTGAATGAGAATTTATAGAATAATATCGGTCACAAACTTGGAATTTGGACCCGCGCGAAAGCTCCCGCGGTTTGAGTGTCGCAAAGGGGGGTAGTATTGGAGGAAATACACCCCCCTTTTGCGACACTCGAATCGCGGGGCTTTGGCGCAGTCCAAATTCCAAGTTTGTGACCGATCGGGGTATAATTTGAGGTGTAAACATATGCTGACGTATATCGTGTGTGCAAGGTAGTTTTAAAAGGAAGGAAACTTATCAATTTTTACCATTTTAAACCAAGGAAAAATTGAAGATTTGGGTCTATCTTCAATCTTCAAAACTCAGGTTTCATAGAGTCCGCATTGAAGTTCAGGATGCGATAGCGTCTTTGCAATCAATTCGCGTTCTTGAGCTGTAAGATTTAAGTTTGCAGCAAGTGCGTTTTCTTTTGCTTGCTGCGGATCGCGCGCGCCGACAAGAGCGGCGGTAATTCCAGGGCGGTGAATTGTGCAATCGATGATTATTTGTGAAAGGGTGACATGATATTTTTCTGCGATGGATTTAATTTCATTCAGCGCGTCTTTGAGATGGCTAAGATATGTTGTCTTAAAAGTTTTTTTATCCGAGCGATGATCTCCTGGAGGAAAAGTTTGCCCAGGTTTATATTTTCCAGTAAGTAATCCTCTTTCTAGAGAGGAGTAAACAATGATGGCGATTTGATGTTTCTCTGCAAAAGGGAGGATCTCTTTTTCGATCTCTCGTCGAACAAGGCTATAAGGGGGCTGAATACTGTCAATGGGGTGGATGGCATGGGTTTTTTTAAGCAAATCCAGGTCAAAGTTGCTGACGCCGATTGCTCGCACTTTGCCTTGCTTTTTTAATTCGGCCATTGCATTCCAGGATTCTTCGATCGGCGCGGAAGGGTCTGGCCAGTGGATCTGATAAATATCGATCACATCGATATTCATGCGTTTTAAACTTTGTTCGCATTCATGAAAAATGCTTTGAGAAGAAAGATCATGGCGAATGTCGACAGGATTTTTTCTGAAATCGCGATGGGGCGAACGCACAGTTTGATCCTTTTCATCCCAACGCAGACCGCATTTTGTGGCGATGACGACTTTATCGCGTTTGCCTTGGATTGCTTTTCCCACAATTTCTTCACTTAATCCCATGCCATAAGCGGGAGCTGTATCGATCGTTGTGATTCCATTTTCAATGCTGGCTTTAATCGCCTCAATCGATTTTTTTTCATCTGTTCCTCCCCACATCCAACCTCCGATGGCCCAGGTTCCGAGAATGATGGGTGTGACTTTGACATTTGATTTTCCAAGCTGACGCAATTGCATAATTATTAAAGGGGGTTGTTTTTCTTTATGATTAATTTTTTTAATGTTTTTTTTACAATTGATTTTTATAACTGGACTTTGGCCAATAGACGTGAAAGCGATCCCAAGCAATGGCCAAAGTCCAGTATAACTTGACTAAAGTCCAGGTGAAGAAAAAGAGGGTGAAAATGGATCATGTCCGAAGAGAAGAAGCCGTCTTTGCTGGGGGATGTTTTTGGTGCATGGAGCCGATTTTTGATAAGCTCCAAGGAGTGATTTCTGTCATTTCGGGATATACAGGGGGGAGTTTTCCCAATCCGAGTTATGAAGAAGTTTGCCAAGGAAATACAGGGCATCTAGAAGCTGTGAAGATTGTTTACGATCCTAATGAAATCACTTACGATAAGCTTCTTGAGGTTTTTTGGCACAATATCGATCCCTTGGATCCTTATGGACAGTTCTGCGACAAAGGCGAGCAGTATAAAGCAGCGATTTTTTATGGGAACGATGAACAAAAAATGTTAGCAAAAAAATCCAAAGATGCTATGGAACTCTTGCTAAGAGGAAAGGCTATTTATACCCAAATTAGGCCTTTGGATATCTTTTACTCTGCTGAAGATTATCATCAAAGATTTTATAAGACAAATCCTGTGCATTATAAATCTTATCGGAGTTGCTGTCGTAGAGATGAACGACTCAAAGAGTTATGGGGGGATACCCAAATAAACTAAAAAATTGGCCGATAGGCGGGTTCAAAGCGCCGAATTTCAACGATCGCAAACGGCATAGTATTAATGCAATACAATGCCGTTTGCGATCGTTGAAATTCGTCAGCTTTCAATCCCGCCTATCGGCCAATTTTTCAGTTTATTTGGGTATAATCTTTGCGACCTGAACAGAAAGAAGAGTTTGAAAAAGGAGCTTTTTACATGCTCCTTTCTTCTGCATCGCTTTCTTTTTTCACGCTTTTTGCTAAATTTGCTATAGAAAGCTTTTCTTATTTTTTTCTCATTTTCTTGCGCTTTGGGGTGCCTCTTGTTCTTTTGATTCCGTATCTACTCTATTCGACTTCAATGAAAAAGCTGTTTTTATTGAGCAACTTCAAGATGCAATTTCTGAGATGCGCTTGTCTTTTGATCTATCAATATTCGATCTTTTACTACTTGATGCATTCGAGTTTGCTCGATGCTACTGTGATGCAAAACACGGCCCCATTGTTCATGCCTATTTTAGAATGGCTTTTTTTTAAGCATCGTTTTGAAAAAAAGGTCGTTTTGAGCATCTTGATCTCTTTTGTAGGCGTCCTCTGTATTTTAAAGCCCGACAAAGCGATCTTTGCTAATCTTAGCGTTGCTGGATTTTTAGTCCCTCTTGGACAAGCAGGTTCTCAAGTTCTTTATAGCCACCAGGCTAAGAAGGAAAATCAAACCTCTAATCTTTTTTATCTCTTTTTTTTATGCTCGATTATTTCAGCAGTTATCTTTCTGTTTTCTAGACAATTTTTTGGTGCGACGCTTGTATTGGAACATCCTTTGACTTGGCTTTGGATGAATATCATTTGTTTAGGACTGACTAGTATTTTGAATCAATTGTTTAGAGGAGAAGCTTATAAGCATGGCAAGGCTTCCGCTTTGGCTCCTTTTCTCTACTTTTCGATGATTCTCTCCGCAGTTTTAGATTGGGCAATTTTTCACTATCTTCCTAGTTGGCTTTCGCTTATCGGCGCCATTCTTGTCATTGCTGGAGGGTGGATCCAGATTTATAAAAGAAACCCAAGTTGAGGAGGGAGTTTTGCAACTCCCTCTGAGATTACTTCTTTAAAAACCAAAAAATCAGATTGATAAGAAGGGTCAGCACAAGACTGACAATGATGGAGGTTACAATGGGAAAGTAGAAGGCAAACTTCTCTTTTTGAATGTGGATGTCTCCAGGAAGTTTTCCAAAAGAGATTCCTACTTTACTGCCCAGCCAAATGAAGATGCCGATAAGAATAAGTCCCAATCCAACATAGATGAACCATTTGCTGAAATTTGAACTTTCCATGAAAAAAGCTTTTTTTAACTTAAGGGTTCGGCATGACTCCGAACTTCTTTTCAATTCGACTTTAGCCATTGCTCGGGGCCGCTTTCACGTCTATTGGGCCCAATAGACGTGAAAGCGGCCCCGAGCAATGGCTAAAGTCGAGTTCAACACACAAGTTTATTTTTTAGAAGGAATTTGTGCAATCACTTGTGAAAAGACTTGTTCTTTAGGCGGTTCACAATTGACAGTGTGAAGCAGCTTTTGCTTTGTATAATACGCAATCAAAGGGGCGGTCTGTTCATGATAAACCTTCAAGCGCTTTGCGATCACAGCTTCTGTATCATCGGAACGTTGGATTAATTTGCCATCGCATTTATCGCATTTTCCAGCTGTTTTAGGAGGAGAGTAAATGAGGTGGTAAGGTGTGTTGCATTTCTCGCAAGAAATGCGTTTGGTCAGACGCTCGAGGATTTTAGCATCTGAAAGATCCAAATTGATAACTACAGGTTCGGGTTTTCCCTTAAGTCTTGCCTGCAGGGCCTCTGCTTGAGGAAGAGTTCTTGGAAATCCATCCAAAATGTATCCATGAGCGCAATCTTTTTGAGAGACTCTTTCAAAGAGCATATCCAAGATCAGAGTGTCAGGAACAAGTTGTCCTTTGTCCATGAAAGTCTGTGCTTGCTTTCCAAGTTCTGTGCTTTTGCGGACATGATCGCGGAGCAAGTCGCCGGTAGAGATATGCGGCAGGTGTAATTTATCTTCAAGCATCACCGCTTGAGTTCCTTTACCCGCACCTGGAGGTCCAAGAAGGACGAGAACAAGCGGATGGGGAGAAGTGCTTTCCGACTTTTCGCTTGAAGAAAGAGGAGCGGAGAAAAACGATCCTGTCATAAGAATACCAGCAAATAATTTCATTATAATAGATTTCATCGTAATAACCTCTACGTGTATATTTACGCGGAGGAGTATACCATGACCTGTGAACAAAACTAAAGAAGTTTAAGAGTTGAAAAAATATTTTTCCAGAAAATTCTTGTTGACATCCCAAAAACCGATTAATCAATTACAGAAAAATTTGAGCCTGGACAATCTCCAACTCAATTAATCAAACTATTCGTATATATCTTTCCTGTGATCTACAGCGACAATTATTACAATTCCTTCCTTTTCATTAATTCTATAGGCGATTCTATAGTCACCAACTCTTAATCTCCTATGCCCTTTTAAGCTGTAACGCAAGGGTTTTCCAAAACTAACAGGGTCAACTCCTAGTCTTTCTTTCATCGCCTTTCCTAAGATTTTTTGCGTAGCTTTAGGAAGAGCCTGAAATTGATCAAGTGCGTCTTGATCTATGAATTCTATTACAAATGTAATTCTTTCCATAATTTATCAGCAGAAACAGCTGGTTTTCCTTTAGCTCTTTTTTCGGCTTCTTCAGCTAAATTAGACAAATAAATATCCTCTCGTAATTCAAGAGCCTCTTCAACCAGTTCTTGAGTAACCTGTGAAAGCGATGTTTCATTTTTTTTTGATATACGCGTTAAAAGCCTAGCTATTTTAGGCTTAAACGAAACATTGATTCTACGATGTTTTGTGGCCATTATAGATCTCCTTCAGATAGCTCTGAGTGTATCACAAGTGTGCCACTTTGTCAATGGCAACACACAAGCATCTGATAATCAACCGCTTTTCAAATTTAGCCAATAGACGTGAAAGCGGCCCCGAGCAATGGCTAAAGTCGAGTGGAGCTAAAAAAATATTGACTTAACGAAAATAGTGGAAAAAAAAGATCGAAATTTTCTATGTCATTAAAGGATGTCTTCAAATTCAGGCTTCGTTGATTTTTGGGTTCTTTTGAGCCGGTTTTCGATGATTAATGTTCCCTCTTTGGGCGAGGAGAAAAAATGGAGAAACAAGAAGTGGATCTTGGTAAAATGTTACGCTGGATTCGGAAAATTCTGGCGCCTTTACTTTTGGTCATTCTATGTCCGCCGCTTGTGATGTTAGTCTGGTATACCAATGTCTCATTGAATGGATCTATTGCGCAACTTTTCGACTTGTTTACAAAACATGGAGTGTTTTCCACAATTTACCAAATATGGGGCCCTCTATTTTTCGGCACTGTGGGAGCTTGGAAAATCTTAGTCGTTTTTGCTGCTGTTGAACTTTTTTTGATGAAGATTTTGCCTGGAAGAGAAGTGGAAGGACCGATCACCCCAAAAGGAAATGTTCCTGTTTATAAAGCCAATGGCATCTCTGCTTTTGCATCCACGATGTTGCTGTTTTACTTAGGCTCTGCTCACTTTAAGCTATTTTCTCCAACGATTATTTACGATAACTTCGGAGGGTTGCTCGGTGCGTTGAATTTTTTTAGTTTGCTTTTTTGCCTTTTTCTCTATTTCAAAGGCAGATATAAGCCTTCGAGTACAGATTCTGGAACGACAGGCCATGCTATTTTTGACTATTTTTGGGGAATGGAATTATATCCCCGCATTTTTGGATGGGATGTCAAAATGTTTACTAATTGCCGCTTTGGGATGATGGGGTGGGGTTTAATCATTATCTCTTTTGCTGCAAAACAAAACCAGCTCTATGGGCTTTCTGATTCGATGATGGTTGCTGTTAGCCTGCAACTTCTCTACATCGCCAAATTTTTCTGGTGGGAGACGGGCTATTTGAGGTCGATGGATATCATGTATGACAGGGCGGGATTCTGTATCTGCTGGGGTTGCATGGTATGGGTGCCTTCTGTTTATACCTCGCCTATTCTTTTTCTGGTTAACCACCCCAATCCTCTCGGGACTTTTACAGCCTTGTCTATTTTTGCCGCAGGCACTGTTTGCATCTTTATCAATTATCTTGCAGATAGGCAGCGTCAATATGTGCGCAGCAAAAATGGAGACTGCACAATCTGGAATAAAAAACCTGATCTTATTTTTGCCAATTATAAAACGGAATGGGGCGAAGAAAAACAGACATTATTGCTTGCTTCGGGTTGGTGGGGGATTTCACGCCATTTTCACTATCTTCCAGAATTGTTAGGCGCATTCTTTTGGAGCCTGCCAGCGTTATTTACAAATTTTATCCCTTATTTTTATCTGACTTTCTTATTTCCTTTGCTTGTGGACCGTTCTTTTAGACAAGAAAGGCGCTGCAAGATGAAATACGGCAAAGATTGGGATAAATATTGCAAACTGGTTCCCTTCCGCTTTATTCCTTTTGTTTATTAGTAACAGGAGATTTAATAAATCACTTGATCTAAATTTTAATTAATTGTAAATAAAAATTAGAAGCAAAAGTGTTTATTAATGTTGTTATTAAGATGTCAATTTATTTCAAAAACAATTTTCAGAATTGCGATTTTTTTGTGCTGTTTTGGAGAAATTAATGAGGACAGCGATTTTTTCTTTCCCACTTGCCATTCAGAAAGCTTTGAGAATTGTAACAATCATCCTTGCCGGCTTCCCCAAATGGATGCGGATGTTTTCCAAAGGGTTTCTTCGGCTTCAGCGCATCTTCTTTATCCTTTAAGTATAGAAGAATGTGGATGTTTAGCAACCAAAGAAAGAGTACATCTTCCCCCTTTTATCCTTGCGGCCTCACAAGGCGACCTAAAATTAGTTGAACTTCTGTTTAAGGAGGTTCAAAGGAGCGTTTGTCGTTTTGATGAAGAAATCATCGAACAGGCTTGCATTTGTGCCTCAGCAAATGGGCATCTGGGCGTGCTTAAATTTCTCTTTAAAAAGGTCATTCCTGAAAGGTGCTGTTTTATCGCTATTGAGACATTGCAAAAGTGTTGCATCAGTGCTGCATCTCATGGACATTGCAAAGCTCTTGAGTTTTTATTTGAAAAAATATTTCCAGAAAGCTCCCATTTTATTGATCGTGAACTTCTGAACTATTGTTGTATTGCTGCATCGGCTCATGGCCATGTTAAAGTTCTAAAATCCATTTTTTTTAAAATTTTTCCTGAAAATCTTTTTTTTATAGAACAGCCGCTATTGAATTGCTGCAGTATTTTTGCAGCGGCGAATGGACAAGATGAAGTGCTTAAATTTTTATTTAAAAAAGTTCAGCCTAGAATCTCATTTTTTATCGATCAGGATATGTTCAATGACAGCCTGATTTCTGCATCCGCTAATGGTCAGCTCAAGGTGCTTTACTTTTTGTTTAAGCTAGCCTCTAAAGAGACTTACTGGTTTCTTGAAAACGAAATTTTAGAAAATTGTTGTATCTTGGCTTCAAATCGAGGCTTCTTTGAAGTGGTCGATTTTTTTCAATAGATTTTCCTTGGAAAAAACAGGCCTATTTTATATATTAAATAGGTTTGAGCATGAAAAAAGAGAAAAAAGAACAGTTTGGTGTTTGGCGAACGATCTTCTGGCCGGTTCATCGGTCAGAAGTGAAGAAAGTTCTTTCCATGCTTCTCTTGTTATTTTTATTATGTGTGAGTTATGGTGTCTTGCGCAATCTCAAGGATACGATCATCCTAACCGCAAAAAACTCAGGCGCTGAAGTGATCCCTTTTATCAAAGTCTGGGGAATGTTGCCGGCTGTTTTTTTAGCAACATGGTTTTATACTCGACTTAGGAGATATTTCAGTAAGCAGAATGTCTTTTATATTATTATCTCATCTTTTTTGGTTTATTTTTTGCTCTTTGCTTTCTATCTCTATCCACATAGCCAGGAACTTCATTTGGAAAAAGCAGGCTGTTGGCTAAGCAGCGTCTTGCCGCAAGGATTTCAGGGATTCATTGCACTTGTGCGCAATTGGACCTTTACTTCCTTTTACGTGATTTCAGAATTATGGGCGATCATGATCCTTGCTGTTCTTTATTGGGGATTTGCCAATGATACTACCCAAGTGAACGAGGCAAAACGGACCTATGGGATTCTGAATATCGGATCAAATATTGCTCCCATTATGGGAGGAAGTTTAGCCTTGACCTTCAGCAATTCTATTTCTTTGCCCTTTCTCTCCTCGGTCACCGATTCCTGGAATCATACCATTTGCCAATTGATTATTTTGATTTCCATTTTAGGCGTTAGCGCCATGGCCGTTTATTACTGGATCAATCGCTGCATCTTGCCTCAACAAAACAATGCTCTTATCGAAAAAAGAGAAAATGAAACCGCTGATGTTAAGCAACCCCGCTTATCTTTACGAGAGAGCATTAAATATATTCTTCGCTCTCGTTATCTCATTCCTCTAGCTATCATTGTATTAGGGTACAATATCAGCATTAATTTTACCGATGTTCTCTGGAAAGAACAGCTCAAACGCTTTTTTACCGATCCCCATGCCATGCTGGAACATATGAATAAAATCACGATCGGAATTGGAGTGTTGGCTACGGTTGGCGGAGTTTTCTTCTCGCTCATGATCACTCGTCTTGGGTGGACATTTACTGCAATTCTTACTCCCTTAATTATGACGACGATGGCGATCGGCTTTTTTACGTTTATGTTTTGCAATGATGCTCTTATGGCGCTTTCGTCAACCCTTTTTGGCGTCACGCCATTTGCGATGACCGTTTATTGTGGTTCGCTTCAGAATTGTCTGAGTAAGGCAAGCAAATATTCTGTATTCGATGCCACCAAGGAACTTGCGTTTTTACCCCTCGATGCCGAATCAAGGCTCAAAGGAAAGGCTGCTATCGATGGCCTAGGATCTGGAATCGGCAAATCAGGTTCTTCATTGACCTACCAAGGGTTTATTATTCTTCTTGGCAGTGTCGCTCTTTCAACCCCATTCATTGCGGGCATTCTATTTATCGTTCTTTTAGCTTGGATTTTTTGTGTTGTTTCCTTAGGCAAGCAGTTCAAGCAAATGACTACCGGCGAGCAACTTGCTGCAACTACGCAGCTTAACGAGGTTGTGCAGTAGAATCTAGCGTTTGGACTAAGCAATGCCTAGTTGAATTAAAGCGTTTGTCTAAGTAGAATTTTTCTAAAAAACAAGGATCGGTGATGTCAACAAGCGCATCTTCTGTGGGGAAGCAAGATCCAAGTTCTGCTTTGCCCTTTTATTATGGACCTTCGGGCCCTTTTGCAAGCCCGGAAGGAAGACCTCTGGCTAACGATGAATTCGGCCATGTCTTAAGTTTTTTACACCCAAAAGATCTAGCACGAGTAGAAGGTGTATGCCGTTCCTGGAAACAATTCATCGATGCAACAGAGCAGTGGAAAAGGCAATGCGAAATGCATTTAAATTCGGGTGCAGCCGATCCAAAAACCTATCTTCATGCATGCAATTCCTACAAAGAAAGCTTGAGGTTAGTTTTTTCTAGAGTTTATGATGAGAAAACGTATCAATACTACTTGGGAGCCCAAGTTGAGCCATTCTCCAGAATTCCTGAAACCCTCTCTCTGAGAAGATTTAATGAACCCGATCCTTGTGATCAAACTAAAACAATAGGCCAGAACTATTTTTGGATCGATTCTCCCTCCTATTTTGAGATCTCTGTGGATGGAGATTTTCCTTTCGAGCTAGATAAATCAGATGACCTAAACGATAAAGAAGCTCCAAGGCTAATACAGAAAGGGGTTGCTCCTGTAGAAAGCTTTAAAAGAAAGATCAGGCTTGGATCAACACTTGAAAAGAAGATTCTAAAAGTGCCTAACACGATTAATAATCTTCGTGTGCTATTTAAACATCCCAAAAATGGCAGTCCCTCGGCAATTATGTTTGGGGAGCCATTCTACCTTGAGCAGCATGGCAACAAAAGGATCCCACAGGGGTGGATTTGCATGAGAGAAGATGTGATTGGAAGGAATCTAACCTTTAATCAGCAGCAAGCGGTTGCAACGCAAGCGGAAGTTGTAATCCCTCAGTTAGGCCATAGAATTCTTTTTGATTTTCTAAGGCATGCTGAAACAAATAGCTATCCGGACGGGCAAAATCCATGGACTTATGCACGCACTTCAACTCTCACTCTTGATTCGCAAGGAACTGTTTGGCCTTTGGATTGTGGAGGCGGCGGCCCCTTCGGTCTGTACACCAGCAACCGCGTCGACTCCAACTCTGTCGGGGCGGCGGTGGCCCTGCCTGCGGAAGGGCAGGCCATTGCTCCTTGGTGACTTGGAACCTTGCATCAGGCTTTATCATTCGGAAATGAGTTGAACTTTTCCGGAATCAAAATCAAAATAGGCGCCGACGACTTTGACTTTTTTTTGCTGGATGCGCGAGGCGATGAGGGGAGAATTTTTTAATGTTTCTACACCTTTTTTTACGTTGCATTGGATTGCATTAACAAGAGCGTTTTTCCCAGTGGTCTGGCAGTTTTTCAGCGCATCTTTGATGAGGGGGTAGATTGCTTTTAAAAAATCGGGGACGTTTTCGCTTCCTTGAAGAGAGGCTTTAACGGCTCCGCAATTTTGATGGCCTAACACTAAGACGAGGGGTGTTTTAAGTGCTTCAACAGCAAATTCGACGCTGCCCATCTCAATGGGTCCAAGAACATTTCCAGCAACTCTAACGACAAAGAGTTCGCCTATTCCTCGATCAAAGATGATTTCGAGGGGGACTCTCGAATCCGAGCATCCGACAATGACTGCAAAAGGAGTTTGTTCCTGGAGGAACTTGTTCTTAGTCTCTGCAACATTGGGGAGATGTTGCAGTTCTCCTTCGACGAAATGATGATTGCCTTCCATGAGCAGTGAAAGGGCCTTCATGGGGGTAGGGGAAGGGGTGTCTGCTTGAAGCAGGGTTTGAAGGAGCACGATGCTTGTGAGCATCGAAAGAAATCTCACACAAAACATAAAATATCCTAACCTTTGATGACAAGATGGGGTTTAAGGCGAGCAACTCTGTTGGCCAGCTTGGCCTCCTGTACGGCACCAACGACGGTATCGACATCTTTATATGCATCCGGCATTTCTTCAGCAACTGTCCGATGCGATGTTGCCATGACGGTCACACCTTGGCTGGCCATATATTCGATCCCATCGCGTCCTTTCCAAGCGGCCATGGACTTCACTCGGCTGCGCGCTCGACCAGCTCCGTGGCAAGAACTGCACCAGGTTAAAGAATTGCCAAGGCCGACCATCAAATGACTGCAACGTCCCATATCCCCAGGGACAAGAACGGGTTGTCCTGTTTTGCGAAACAACACAGAGAGCTCTTCTGCGCCCTGTCCAAAGGCTCGAGTCGCCCCTTTGCGATGGATACAAAGGCGACGCGGCTTTCCATCCACAATATGGGTTTCAAACTTTGCGATGTTGTGGCAAACGTCGTACACAAGGTGAATGCTTTCCGGAAGAATGCCAAGGATCTGATGAAAAGCTGTACGGATCTCGTGCAAGATTTGTTGCCGATTGTTGAAAGCAAAGTTGGCAGCAGCAGCCATGGAGGCAAAGTAATCTTGTCATGCCTGGCTTTTGATCGGCGCCGCGACAAGTTGCCGGTCAGGCAGATCTTTGTCGTAGCCTTGAAGGATAAAACTGTTCAACGCATCTTGGCAGACTTGATGGCCGAAGCCGCGCGAACCTGAATGGATCAATAGATACGTCAATCCCTGTTCTACGCCCCAGCTTTTGGCGATTTCAGGAAGATAGATTGTTTCAATTTCTCCGATTTCGACAAAATGGTTGCCAGAGCCAATGCTGCCTAATTGATCTTTCCCGCGTGCTTTGGACTGCGCAGAAACTAATGAGGGATCGGCGTTTTCAATCTTTCCATTGCTTTCCATGTGCTCAAGATCTCTAGGGAATCCAAATCCTTTTTCCACAGACCAGCGTGCTCCTTGCTTCAACAGTCCGGAGTAATCTTTTTCGCTTAAATTTCGCGCATGTTTTTGTCCTCTTCCAACGCCGGAAGGAACAGATTCAAAGATGCGTTTAATGAGTTCGCTCTTCAAACTCCCTTTAATCTTGGCAAAAGGTTCTGGAACTATAGCGAGCCGCACTCCACAGTTAATGTCATAGCCGACGCCGCCTGGACTGATCACACCTTGTTCTGCATCCATCGCAGCAACCCCGCCGATGGGAAATCCGTAACCCCAATGAATATCGGGCATTGCAATGCTGTAGCCGACAATGCCAGGCAAACAGGCGACATTACGCACTTGTTCCAAGGGTTTATCGATATCAATATCTTTGAGCATTTCTTCAGTGGCGATGATCAATCCCGGGACTTTCATCTCTCCTTCTTGAGGCAAAAGGTAGGTCGCGGGGCCAAATTTTTTTAAATTAAACATCGACGATCATCTCCCAGTATAAAATAGGATGTTCATTGGATGTGATGTTGCCGTGAAAGCTGACCGCTTTGAATGGACAGCCAAATTCTGCATCGGCAATCGCAATGATATTATTTAATGAAATGATGATTTCTTGAAGAGAATTTTGCACATGCGAAGAAAAAAACTTGAGCAGGGGAGGAAATGTAAAAGCTAAAGCTAACTGTGCATGTTGATATAATTTTTGGATAGAGTGGCCGCGGATTAAAAAGGCGATATCCGCTGTATGCTCAAGTTCATCAAAAGGGGCGAGCAACGGGAATTCCCAGAGAGATTGATAATGGAGATTTCCTTGGCTTTGGTAAAGGTGGATCGCTTTGATAAAAAAAGGCAAGGGAGTGAACTGCTCTTGCCATTGTTTCTTATCAAAAGGCGCTCTGGCAATTGTGAGATGAGGAAAAAAGGGCCGTTTATCTAAGGCATACCCTTGATTTTGGAGCCAATTCGCAAGCTCTTTTTGGTAGCTGTTCAATTCAACTTCTCTATCCAGCCAATCGATGGAAAAAGCGGCCGCACGGCTTTTATCCTTGGGTAAAAAGAGAAGTTCTTTAGTCATCCCTGCAGGTCCAATGACAAATAAAGGCTGTGGTATAGAGGGAAGAAGAGTTTTCAATTTAGAAAAGGAGTTATGTCCGAGAAAAGCTAGCGTTAAATGACGCGTTTCTTCAGGGATGATTCTAGCAGGAGGATACTCTTTTGGCCAAGGCGCTAGGATCTGGGCTGCAAAAAAAAGATGTTTTGGTTCTTCTTCCCCTGTCATTTAAGCAAAAGCATTCCTTTTTTTCCAGATGGGGCAAAATGATCGACCTCTCCTTGAAAGTCTAAGTTTTTTTTCCCAAATATTTCGACAATTCCGCCATTGCCTCCTTTTTCACCGCCGCAAGCGCTGATCGCCCCATAAAAGTAGGTGTTTTCGTCTGACCCAATGATGACCTTTCCTGCATCCCCTTCATCAAGAGCATCGACAAGAATCGATGTATTTTCATCGATAAAAGTCAGTTTTGCAAGGATTCCGGGATGGGGTTCTCCAGCTTCTGCGCCAATGATCACACTACCGCCTTTTTTATAGCCTGACGCATCCAGATTGGAATTTTGAAAAAGAAAGAGATGTTCTCCTAAGATTTGAATTTCACCTCCCGTTCCATTTTCATTTTCTACTGTGATGGCGCCTGAAATGATAGTATCCCCTTTGTTTGCAACTAAATAGGCTTGGCCGTTTTGATTTTCAGTCCCAATCACATCGATAAAGCCTGAATGGTGAATCGCAACAGCATAAGCATTGCCATCGGCTTTCAATTCTGTTTTGGCGCTAATGATTGCCCCGGAATTATCAATCCCTGTCTCTTCATTTTCAAATTTGATTGGGGAAGGAAAAGCGCCGATTTTTTCTCCATTAGACTGATTTAAAATGATGTCGCGGCCAGCGGCCAAAGCGACGGTTCCTTGCGAGGCATCGATGACCCCTCTATTTTCGATTTGATATCCAATCAAATAGACATGATTTTCCCAAGCTTTGATCCGTCCTCTATTGAGAATAGGCGCTTTAGAATCTCCTTGGATGAAAAGATCTTGCTCGCCATCGATGAGAGGGCAGGGGCAGGCGGGAAGCGATGAAGCGAGAAATCCATGTGTGTCTACGCATCCGTTCTGACCAATCAACACTCCGTTAGGATTGATCAA
>Ga0206843_10194_pt1 | contig 17465 bp, 17 predicted proteins | sample Alteio_BWOrgCont_21_FD_152869 | JGI IMG/M metagenome (GOLD analysis project Ga0206843, IMG submission 152869) | Enriched cells from forest soil in Barre Woods Harvard Forest LTER site, Petersham, Massachusetts, United States -... | ecosystem: Environmental > Terrestrial > Soil > Temperate forest >...
AATTATTTAAATCCTTTATAGTCAAATATTCAGCAACCTCATGTTGTATCTCTCTTGGAAAATCTATTAGATACTGCATTCATAAATTTCTCTCTTTTATAAATTTAAAATGAAAATTAAAAAAAAATACGTCAAGTAAGATATTGTTTTTAATCGATAAATGTTCGTTTTAAGTGTACTCAATGCTAAGTGTACACTATACATGCAAGTTTTTTAGTACGCAAAAAGAAAATGCTCTTCGGTTACAACCGAGCTTCAAAAACGGACGAATCTCGCTGGTACCCTTATCACTTGTTTTTTATAATTACTTTTAAACTGTGTTGCCCAGCAGAATCTCCAAATACCTCATAGGCTTTTAATATTTCATTTAAATCAAAATGATGGGTGATTAAATGAGAAGGATTCAGCTTACCATTTACAAAGATTTTTAATAGGGTAGGAATAGTAAAAGTGTCAACTAAAGCTGTTGTTAAAGTAATATTTTTGTTCCAAAGCTTTTCTAAATGCAGACTTACACTTTTTCCATGTACTCCTATATTAGCAATATGGCCACCTGGGGCAATAATGGCCTGGCAGGTATTAAACGCTTCTGGAGTTCCTACGGCTTCAACAGCTACATCAACACCTTTTTGATTTGTCATTTGTAAAATACTTTTAACAGCTCCATTATCGCGATCATTAATGATCTTACTCGCTCCTAAACGTTTAGCAACCTCTAGACGATAGTCATCCAAATCAACCATAATGATTTCTGCAGGGGAATAGAACTGGGCTGTTAAAAGAGTTGCTAAACCTATTGGACCTGCACCAATGATAGCTACAGTATCCCCTAAATTAATTTGGCCCTTTAAAACTCCTGTCTCAAATCCAGTTGGTAGAACATCACTAAACATCACTACAGCCTCTTCATCTACTCTTACAGGGAGAGGATGAAGACTGGTATCTGCATATGGAATGCGCACATATTCGGCTTGAGTACCATCTATCTTATTTCCAAGTAACCATCCCCCCACTTCACAATGAGAATACATTTTATTTTTGCAAAAGTGACATTTACCACAAGAAGTAATGCAAGATATCAATACCTTATCATTAATACGAAAATTAGATACCGCATTCCCTACCACATCAATAACGCCTACTCCCTCATGTCCTAATATGCGACCACTTTCTACCGTTGAAACATCACCTTTCAGAATATGAAGATCGGTCCCACAAATTGTTGTCGTTGATATTCTTATTACACAATCTGTTGGATTTTCAATTTTAGGCTTAGGCTTATCTTCAAGACAAATTTTATTTGGACCTTGATATACAAGAGCTTTCATCTTTCACCTGGGAGAATAACATTAAAGTAGTGTTCGGGCTTTAAAAGAAGTGCAGGATCATCGGCAAGCGACCATAGAAGAATATGTGTGTCGATGAGAAAATTCAAGAGAAGTCTCCTTGAAACAAGGTCTCAATATCTGGCGATATTTCATCAAAATCCTTGGCAATTTTGACCTTACCACGCCAAGATCCTGGCTTGCGAACTCCCCCTGTTTTCTGATAACGCACAAGCTTAACCATTGGTTTTCCAGCTTTGCAAATGATCACTTCCTCACCAGCGTACACCAACTCAATTAGATGAGAAAGCTGTGATTTCGCATCATGAATATTCCGCATTTGCATCATCTCGCTCCTTTTCTAGCTAAACTTAGCTTAGTTTATATTGGAAAAATAATCAAGAAACAGTGTGCCGGCATTCGATGCCTCCTAAAGAACGCGATCTTGCAGGATGAACGAATTGTATGAAGTTGGCAAAATTAAAAGGTTGTCGCTGTGCGAATTGAATGGTTTTCATTTTGCTGGCAATTGGAGCAGCAATAACATGCAATCCTTTGTTGTATGGATTACATGTAGCCTTTCATGAATTTTATTTCTTCTAGATCTGGTTTTGATAGTGAAGTCCTGCAGTTTATGATGGATCCTAGATATAACTTTACGAAAGGATATTTTTTTGGATTATAAAAAATATCTTCCCAGTCTTGTCCCGTTTCTTTAGCTATCCTCATAGCCTCTGTAATTATAATTTTTTGATATTTATTCATTTTTTCTTCAAGATCATCAGAAAACACACTTTCGCTATTCATAAGGTTCATTTTTTGAATCTTATCGTCATCGATAAAAACTCTTTTTGCCACGTCTTCATCCCACACCACATGTGCCACACCACCCCTTCCCTCTCTCCAAACTCTAAATATACCATTCATATACTCTCCATATTTACTTTTGAAGTATCGTATCTCTCCATTAGAGTTATTCAACAGTATATAGAAAAATATTATAGACGGAAATGAACTAAACTGGTATAATGTTTTCAAAAGCCAACTTAAGGAGTTTTAGGCTATGTCTACATCTAATTATACAAAATCATTTGGGCAATCAATGCCTTTTAAATGTATCACTCATTCTTTCTTTTCATTTTTCTCTTTATCCCTTCTTCTTTCTCTTTTCCTTCTTAGCTTATAAAGCTAAATTCTTATTATTTTTTTACAAATTTTTTCTTGTTCAATGAAATAGCAAACTGCTTTTTCGTCGAATAACCATTATCTTTCTTTGCTTGCAATACTTGTAAAAAAATGCTGGGAATTTTTTCTCAAATAAAATTTATCAAATAAGGATGAAAAAAATGAAGACTATCATTGAAAAAATTTGGGATAGCCACGTTGTAGAACATCTGGAAGGCTTCCCGGACATATTAGCTATTGACTTGCAACTGGTGCATGAAGTGACCTCTCCCCAAGCATTTCAAGTGCTGAAAGAGCGAAATCTTTCTGTATTTGCTCCTCACCGAACATTGGCTACGGTCGATCACAATGTTCCAACAATACGAGAAGGATTAACAATTCAGAATCCCATTTCGCGTCATCAAATCGAAACATTGCGCGAAAACTGCCGTATGTTTGGCGTTCCACTTTTGGACATGGGCAGTGGATATCAAGGAATCGTTCACGTCATTGGCCCTGAATTAGGCTTTACTCATCCAGGAATGACCATTGTTTGTGGAGATAGCCATACTTCTACCCATGGAGCTTTTGGAGCCTTAGCTTTTGGAATTGGCACATCAGAAGTTGCTCGGGTACTAGCAACAGGATGCATTTTGCAAGAAAGACCTAAAACAATGCGTGTAAGTTTTAAAGGTGATTTGCCAATAGGTGTGACAGCTAAGGACATTATTCTCGCTTTGATTCGCAAAATTGGTGTCAACGGTGGTACAGGCCATGTTATCGAGTACACAGGAGCACCTGTGCGCGCTCTTTCCATGGATGAACGCATGACGATTTGCAATATGAGTATCGAATGTGGAGCAAGAGCAGGTTTAATTGTTCCCGATGAAACAACTTTTGCTTACATCAAGGGTAAAATTGGTGCTCCAAAAGGTGAAAAATGGGAAAAAGCAATTAGTTATTGGAAAAAACTCACCACAGATAATGGAGCGACCTATGACAAAGAGATTGAACTTTCTCTTTCTACAATGGCTCCAATGGTAACGTGGGGAATTAATCCTGAACAAACTATTGCCATTAATGAACTCGTGCCAAATTCGATCTCGTTTCCCAGAGAAATGAGGGATCTAGCACAAAAAGCCATCGACTATGTCAAATTGAATCCCGGGAACCCAATCGAAGGAGTCCCAATCGACTATGTCTTTATTGGTTCATGTACAAATGCTCGCTTATCTGACTTACGTGAAGCTGCAAAAGTGATGAAAGGGCGAAAGGTCGCGCCTGGAGTGAAGGTTTTCATCGTTCCAGGATCCGAGTCTATACATCGTATAGCTATTGAAGAAGGATTGGCTGCAATTTTTATAGAAGCTGGTGCTGAATATCGGTCGCCGGGATGCAGCATGTGCTTAGCCATGAATGAGGATCGCGTTCCTCCTGGTAAACGATGTGCCAGCACGAGCAATCGCAACTTCATTGGCAGGCAAGGTCCTGAATCCATCACGCACTTGATGAGCCCAATTATGGCTGCAGCAGTCGCTGTGACAGGTAAAATAACAGATGTTAGAAAATTTTTGTAGGGAGTTAGAAATGAACATTATTACATCACAAATCATTCCAGTAAATAGGTCTCACGTAGATACCGATCTGATCATTCCAGCTGAATTTTTAAGATCGGTAACTAAAAAAGGGTTTGGGCAGCATCTATTTGCTCGTTTGCGGGCTTCAGACAAAAGTTTTCCGTTTAACCTCGAGAAGTACCAAGGTTCAAAAATCATGGTTGCGGGAATGAATTTTGGCTGTGGAAGCTCGCGTGAGCATGCTGCTTGGGCACTTGCAGACTGGGGTATCCGTATCATCATAGCACCAAGCTTTGCCGATATTTTCCATCAAAACGCTTTAAATAATCAAATATTGCCGATAATCCTTCAAGAACATGTGATTGAAATGATTTTTACAAAGGAAGCTCAACACAGCACCTATGAAATAACAGTAGATTTATCTAATCAAACTGTGAGGATTCCATCAGGAGAAATTTATCCCTTTTCTATCGATCCTTACAGAAAAGAATGTCTTCTGAATGGAATGGACGATTTTGACTATCTCCTCTCAAAGCGTTATCAAATTGACGCATTCGAGCAAAAAAATAAGAGCAATCGCTTTTTTGACACTTATGCTGTACGTCAGTTGATCAATGAGGAGACATCGTCATGAAAAAAGCAATCGCTGTTTTATCTGGTGATGGAATTGGTCCTGAAGTGATGTCAGAAGCCATCAAGGTTCTTTTAAGAATTGCAGAAGATTTTGGCCATGAATTTATCTTGCAGAATGCTCTTATCGGTGGAACCGCTTGGGAGATACATGGTGAACATTTTCCTGAAGAGACAAAAAAAATCTGCGAAGGGTCTGATGCTATCCTATTTGGATCTGTAGGTGGGCCTATTCAAGAACAGGGAAATGCAAAATGGCAAGACTGTGAGCGCAATTCAATCTTGCAATTGAGACAATATTTTCGTTTTCAGACTAACTTAAGACCGTCCAAAGTCTATCCTGCACTTGCAGACTCTTGTGTATTGCGGCCTCAAATCATTGGAAATGGGGTCGATATTTTATGCGTTCGAGAGCTCTCTGGCGATATTTATTTTGGTGAACATCGAATAGAAGTAATCGAAGGTGTTAAAAACGCAATAGATGTCATGACATATGATGAAATAACGATCGCTGATATTGCCCATGCAGCATTTCAAGCTGCAAGGCATCGCAGAAAGAAAGTCACTTCTGTCGATAAAGCAAATGTGCTTGCCTGCAGCCGTCTTTGGAGAGAGGTTGTAACCGAAGTTTCTAAGGAATACCCCGACTGCCAATTAGAACATCTCCTGGTTGACAATTGTGCAATGCAACTCATTCGCTGCCCTACGGCTTTCGACGTTTTATTAATGCCCAACATGTTTGGAGATATCTTATCGGATGAGGTCAGCGTTTTAGCAGGTTCGTTGGGGATGTTGCCTTCAGCAAGTCTTAATAAGCATGGCTTCGGACTTTATGAACCTTCATCTGGAAGCGCGCCTGATATTGCTGGAAAAGGCATTGCAAATCCGATTGGCCAAATTCTTTCAGCTGCCATGATGCTAGAATATTCCTTCCAATTGGTTCAAGAATCTGAGGCAATTCATCGAGCAGTTGAAAAAAGTTTAGATCAAGGATTTCGTACGGCGGATATCTCTACCCCGAACGATCGGCTTCGTCCTATTTCAACGATAGAGATGGGAAATATTATTATTAAAAATTTAATAAGTTAAGGAAAACTTTATGTCTACTCAATCTTCATTAATGCCCTTTGCGTATTTTCGCAAAGGAATTATTCCCTCGAAAGAAGCTTCCATAAGTATTGCTAGCCATAGTTTGCAATATGGAACAACTTGCTTCGGTGGGATTCGCGGGTACTTTCGAGAAGAAAAAATCCGAATCTTCCGTTTGCAAGATCATTTTTTCAGGTTAAAGCATGCGGCAAAAATTTTAGGCATGCAAGTCCACCTCTCATGGGAAGATTTTCAAGAGATCATCTCCGGTTTGATTCAAGCGAATGATCCTAAGAGTGATTTCTATATTCGACCTTTTCTATTCTCTGAGAATCAAGTGCTAACACCACGCTTTGATGGATTGGATTTTGATTTGGCTATCTATGTGACGCCGCTAAATCATTATTTCGATCCAAATCGAGGGCTCCGTTTAATGGTTTCAAGCTGGCGAAAGATATCCGATACTTCAATGTCTACTAAAGCCAAAGCTGGAGGATGCTATGTTAATTCCGCATTAGCTACTTCGGAGGCAAGACGTTGCGGGTATGACGAGGCTTTGATGATGGATGAACAGGGCAATGTTGTCGAAGCCAGCGTTGCTAATCTGTTTGTCGTCTATCGCGGTGAAGTCATCATGCCCGAAGTTGGTTCTTCAATGCTTGAGGGAATTACCAGACGAACGATTATCGATTTTTTGCAGGAGGAAGGGATTCCCATACGGTCCGAAAGAATCGACCGTTCCATGATCTATACATGTGATGAATTGATTTTGACTGGAACAGCTGCACAAGTGATGTATGGCCATTCCGTGGATGGACGCGTGATTGGACAAGGCGATGTTCCAGGTCCTATTTGCCAAAATTTGCGGCAGAAATTTGTAGATGTGATGATCTCAAAAACACATCCCAAATCGTACAGTTGGGTAACAGAATTTAATACATAATAAAAAGGAAAAATTGTCATGATTAAGATTTTTGATACTACATTAAGAGATGGAGAGCAATCTCCAGGATTTGCGATGAACATCCGACAAAAGATTTTGTTGGCTAAGCAGCTAGAAAAGCTTGGAGTAGATGTTATTGAAGCAGGCTTCCCAAACGCTTCTCCGGAGGACTTTGAATCTGTAAAGCTCATAGCTGAAACGTGCCAAAAAGTAGAAATCTGTGCGCTTGCAAGATGTCATGAAAAAGATATTGAAGCAGCTATTCATGCTTTGAAAGGAGCTGCTAAGCCTAGAATTCATGTTTTTATTGCAACGAGCGACATTCACTTAAAGCATAAACTAAAAATTTCACGTGAACAAGCTATTGAAAAAGCTGTTATGGGTGTAAAAATGGCTCGCACATTCACCTCTCATGTAGATTTTTCCCCAGAGGATGGCACGCGGTCAGATAGAGGTTTTTTGATTGAGATTCTCTCTGCTGTCATTCAAGCCGGTGTCGATACAATCAACATTCCGGATACTGTGGGATATATGACACCACAAGAATATGGAGATTTGATCGGATTTTTAAGAAAAAATGTCCCGGGTATTGAAAATATAATCATCGCCACTCATTGTCATGACGACTTGGGACTCGCTGTAGCAAATAGCTTGGCAGGTGTTTTGCAAGGTGCCACGCAAATCGAATGCACCATTAATGGGATTGGCGAAAGGGCCGGCAATGCCTCACTCGAGGAGATTGTCATGACCTTGAAAACACGCCAGGATCTTTATCAAGCAACAACGCATGTTGATACCACTCAACTTTTGGCAACTAGTCATTTGCTTTCTCAGATTACAGGACAAAAAGTTCAAGCTAATAAGGCGATTGTGGGAAAAAATGCTTTTGCGCATGGGGCAGGAATCCACCAACATGGAATGATTTCTGAACGTTCAACTTATGAAATCATGAAACCCGAAGATGTGGGCTTTTCTTCGACGCATATTTTCCTCAGCAAACACTCAGGCCGCCATGGATTAGTGCATCGCTTAAATGAGTTGGGGATAGATTTGCCCTCTGAAAAATTAGATCGGGTCTTTGTCAAGTTTAAGGCTTTAGCTGACAAGAAAAAGCATATCTATGATGAAGATCTGATTCTTCTTTCAACAGAGGGAGAATATCAAAGAAAATTTGAGTTGGTTTCATTGGAAGTTATTAGTGGAGTACAACAAACTGCAAAAATTAACGTTTGCTTTCGCATGGGAGAACAAAAGATTGATCTTGTCGCTGAGGATAATGGACCTGTTTCAGCATTGTACAATGCTATTGCCACTCACGTAGAACTGCCAGGCATGCTTAAGGAATTTAATATTCATGCTTGTACCCCTGAGCAAGAAGCAGTAGGCATAGCCTATATCACCTGGCAAGAAGAAGAGGGTGTTGTATGGCAAGGACATGGAGCCGATACGGATATTGTCATTGCTGCAGGATATGCCTTTATCGATATGCTTAATGGTCGTGATGTAAGACAACAAAAATTAAACAAGAAATAACAACAAATGTGAATTTTAAATAGGAGTAAATAGAAATGAACGTTTCATTTTCAAACAAATTAGTTGCTGTAATGAATGAAAAAATAGAGTCAGGTATAATTATGAATGCATTGGCTCATATGTGTATCGGATTTGGCTCTGAAATTGGAAAGGATGCCTTACGCCTAACTGATTATATAGATGGCGACGGAGGTAGTCATCCAAGTAAATCCGAGATGCCCTTTATGATTTTGAAAACCAACTCAAATAAAATTAGAGGTTTGCGGCAGGCAGCTATAGAAGCTGGAATTAAATTTGTTGATTTTACCAACACGATGACGATAGGCACTTTTGTAGAGCAGATTGAGCGCACAAAACAAACCAAAGAGGCAGAACTCATCTATTATGGAATTGTCTTATTTGGAGATTGGGATAAAGTGTCCGAAATGACTCGAAAATTCTCTCTGTGGAAATAATTTATGAACAATAACTTAGGAGAACTAATATGTTAAGCAAAAGCGCACAGAGTGTCCAAGATGCATTATCTAGTAAAGGCATCGAAGCAAGGGTAATTGAGCTTCCTGCAAGTACTCGCACGGCAGAAGAAGCTGCAAGAGCTATTGGATGCCAAGTAGGACAAATTATCAAATCACTTATATTTCGTACAAAGCATACCCATAAAGCGATACTAATTCTCGCAAGTGGTGTGAATCGTGTAAATGAGAAAACGATTGCAATACAAATCGGAGAAGAAATCACGAAGGCGGATGCAGATTTTACTCGAGAAATCACCGGGTTTGCAATTGGAGGCATCCCACCCATGGGGCATAAACAAAAAATTGAGACTTACATTGATAAAGACCTACTACAGTTTAAGGAGCTGTGGGCTGCAGCAGGCACGCCTAATGCTGTTTTTAGTCTAAACACGGATATCATCGAAAATATCACCGGTGGAAAAGTAATTTCTGTGAAATAAAAAAATAAAACGCAAAGCTTTCTGTCTTTTATTTCTCTTGTGAATCCACATGATGGTCTAACAATAACAAAACCTCTGGGCCATACTGTCGTATTCATGCACCCTCGTTCGAGGGTGCATGTCGTTTCATTCGTTATACCCAGAGTGCCTGTCTCGCTTCGCTCGCAAGGCACTCTGGGCTACCTACAAACACACCCTTCGGGTGTGAAGGCAGACTTCCCGAATTTACAAGCCTTCAAAGAACTAAAAAATCAGCCAACCCCGTACATTTAATTGCACCAGTCATTTTGAAATGTAAAGACTATGAATTCCTTTGCGTCTTTGCGTTTAATTTATAATAGAATTCCTGCTTTTCAAAAATTAAACTTGACATTTTCCAAAAAAAATCTATGTTGAAGACCCAAAAAGGATGATAAATAAGGATGAAGAATAGGATTCAATTTGTACCTTTAATGCTAATCTTTGCAGGGATCATCGTGATCATTGTCTTGATTATGCAACCGATATCAGTCCATATATTCCGCAACAATATCGCCGTACTATTTCCCAAAGGAATCATTGCCCTCCAAGAACGGAATCTTCTTTTCATCATCCAAGCCCTCATGTTGCTTGTCATCATCCCGGTGTACATCCTTACTTTCATCTTCTCCTGGAAATACAGAGTTAATAATCCCAAAGCAAAATATGATCCGGATTTGGTCGATAACCGCCTCGCTGAATACATCTGGTGGGGACTCCCCTGTATCTTGACCCTGATCGTCGGAGCAATAACATGGGTTGAAACATATCGATTAGACCCTTTAAAGCCTATCGAATCCGATAAAAAGCCAATGACAATACAAGTCGTCGCACTGCAGTGGAAGTGGCTATTTATCTACCCCGAAGAAAAAATCGCAAGTTTGAATTTTGTGCAGTTCCCTAAACAAATTCCCATCCATTTTGAAATCACAGCCGATGCCCCCATGAATTCCTTTTGGATTCCACACTTAGCTGGACAAATTTATGCCATGCCTAAAATGAGAACGGAATTAAACCTGATCGCAGATGTCGAGGGGGACTTTAGAGGATCTTCTGCTAACCTAAGCGGAGAGGGATTTGCAGGGATGCATTTTATTGCCAGAGCTTCATCGGAAGAAGATTACCATCACTGGTCGGAATCGGCAAAGAAATCAACAAAAGTCCTCAGCATGGAAGAATACAATAAATTAGCCGCCCCAAGTGAAAATAATCCTGCGGAGATTTACCAGTTGAAAGACGAACAACTTTTTAATCAAATTATCATGAAATACATGCACCCTAAAGAGAAATAAACCAGATATGTTTGGCAAATTAACCATAGAGGCTTTCAAGCATGAAGCCAGTCAAAATGTTGCCGTATGCATGATGCTGCTATCAGGCATCGGCATCATTGGCATCATTTTCTACACCAAAAGCTGGAAGTGGCTCTGGAATGATTGGTTTACTTCCGTTGATCCAAAAAGGATCGGAGTTATGTACATCATCACAGCCCTTCTCATGTTCTTCAAAGGCTTTGCCGATGCCGTTATGATGCGTCTTCAGCAAGCTCTTTCTGTCGGAGACTCCCATGGTTTTATTTCTGCGGGCCATTTTCAAGAAGTCTTTTCTGCTCATGGTACAACCATGATTTTTTTTGTAGGCATGGGAGTCGTCTTCGGCCTCTTGAACCTCATTGTGCCCTTGCAAATTGGAGCCCGTGATGTTGCCTTCCCTTTTTTAAACGCCCTTGGTTTCTGGCTTTTTGCATCTGCATGCGTCTTGTCCCTGGTATCGCTTGCCGTGGGAAAATTTTCACAAGCCGGATGGCTTGCTTATCCTCCCCTTTCAGGCATAGAATATAGCCCGGATGAAGGTGTCGATTATTGGATATGGATGGTGCAGATTGCAGGCGTGGGAAGTACTATGTCAGGCATTAATTTCTTGGTGACGATACTGAAAATGCGCTGCCCGGGGATGACCTTGATGAAAATGCCTATCTTTGTTTGGAGTGCTTTGTGCGCTATGGTCCTCGTCATTTTTGCCTTTCCGATCCTGACCGCAACGCTTTATATGCTCACATTAGACCGCTACCTCGGCATGCATTTTTTCTCAGCAGGCGAAGGGGGAAATCCGATGTTGTATGTCAACCTTATCTGGGCTTGGGGACATCCTGAAGTTTATATTCTAATCTTGCCGGCATTCGGCATTTTTTCTGAAGTAGTGCCCACCTTCTCGGAAAAGCGATTATTCGGATATGTTTCCATGGTCTGGGCTTTGATTCTGATCACGTTCCTTTCTTTTGTCGTATGGCTGCACCATTTCTTTACGATGGGAGCCGGCCCCAATGTCAACGCTTTTTTTGGGGTCATGACAATGTTGATTGCGATTCCCACCGGTGTCAAAATATTTAACTGGCTCTTTACAAAATTTCGAGGGCGCGTTCATTTCACCTCGCCCATGTTGTGGTTTTTCGCCTTTGTGCTTAACTTTAGCGTTGGAGGGATGACGGGAATTTTGCTCTCCTCCCCGCCTGTCGACTACCAAGTGCACAATAGCTTGTTCTTGATCGCCCACTTCCACGGCATGGTTATAGGCGGGATGCTCTTTGGCTTTTTCTCAGGTTTTACTTATTGGTTTCCGAAAATCACAGGATTTTTCTTGAGTGAAACATTGAATAGATATGCTTTTTGGTTTTGGTTTACCGGATTCCTGCTCGCTTTTATGCCTCTATATATGCTCGGCTTTATGGGGGCTACAAGACGGCTAGATCACTATGAGGCTTCTACCGGATGGAATTCCATATTCGTGGTAGTGGGAATAGGCGCTGCAATCATTTTATGCGGAATAAGCGTCCAGGCTTATGGTCTCTTTAAAAGTATTAAAGATCGGAAGAAAAACTTGGATATCACAGGAGACCCCTGGAATGGCAGAACGTTAGAATGGTCCATTCCTTCCCCTCCTCCGATCTATAACTTTGCAATTACGCCCACTGTCGACCAACTCGATCCGCTCTGGGCTATCAAGAGAGGTCAAGCACCACAACCACAGAAGGATTACGAAGATATTCATCTTCCCAAAAATACCCCCATGGGGCTTTATATAGGGGTCTTAAGCTTGATCGTCGGCTTTGCGATGACTTGGCATATCCTATGGTTGGCAATCGTTTGTTTTATAGCCATCATTACGTGTTTGATCATCCGCCTTTCAGGAGAAGATGAGCATGATGTCATCACTGCTGCGCAAGTGAAAGAGATGGAAGCAGCAAGCATAAGGAGACGTGAAGTTGTATGAATAATTCTTTAACAATTCACCATACTCCCGACCCTTATGCAGATACCAGAATCCCCGACCCTCACCAAGATACCTTTTCCAAGACAGTTCTAGGGTTTTGGATGTACCTCATGACTGATTGCATTTTGTTTGCTGCTCTTTTCACAACATACGCAGTCCTTCACAACAACACTTTTGGGGGGCCTTCATCGCGAGATCTTTTTAGCCTATCCACATCATTTATCGAAACAATGATCTTATTATTCAGCAGCGTTACTTGCGGCTTTGGCATGTTGTCAGCATTGCGTAATCAGAAATATCGAGTCGTCGCCTGGTTTGCCGTCGCATTTTTATTGGGAGCTTCTTTCATTGCAATGGAGTTGCATGAGTTTACACATATGGTCCAAGAAGGAAATAGTTGGACAAAAAGTGCCTTTTTATCTTCGTTCTTTACTCTCGTGGGCACGCATGGACTTCACGTCTCTGTCGGACTGCTATGGATGACTGTTGTAATGATTCAAGTGTATTTGTGCGGCATCACTGTCGTTACGTTTCGAAGGATTGCCCTGTTTAGCATGTTTTGGCATTTTTTAGATTTGGTCTGGATTTTCATATTTACATTTGTGTACTTAATGGGAGTGATTTAAATGAGTAACGACCTTAGTTTGAAGGAAACCCAAAAAGAATGGCATGGAACTTTGAAGTCCTATGTCATTGGGTTCGTTGCTTCCATCCTATTGACGGCAGTTTCTTTTTTTATCGTCATGACAAGGGCACTCTCAGGGCCTATCTTAATTTTCATCATCATCGGCCTCGCACTTGCACAAGCCATTGTCCAGCTGCTTTTTTTCTTGCACGTGGGACAAGAAGCTAAACCCCGCTGGGAGACGGTTGTGTTTTATTTCATGGTCATGGTTCTGCTCATTATCGCTGGGGGATCCTTATGGATTATGTATGACTTAGATGATCGCCTGATGTCAAACATGACAATGGAAATGTCCCATGATTAATTATTATTTGTTGACCAAACCGGGAATTGTCATGGGGAATCTATTCACGCTTGCTGCAGGCTTTCTGCTGGCTTCAAAAGGAGTGATCGATTTCCGGCTTTTTTTGGAAACTCTGTTGGGTCTTGCGCTTATTATGTCCTCTGCTTGTATTTTTAATAATTACATTGATCGCCAAGTCGATAAAAAAATGGAACGGACGAAAAACCGAGTGCTTGTCAAAGGACTTATCTCGGGGCGCAATGCCATTCTCTTCGCCCTTTTTCTTGGGGTCATTGGCACCCTGATATTGCTTTTGTATACCAATCTATTGACGGTATTTGTGGCAGGCATGGGTTTCTTTGTTTATGTCATCCTCTATAGCTTTTGGAAAGGCCGTACTATTTATGGAACAGCTATAGGAAGTATTGCAGGGGCTGTTCCTCCCGTTGTCGGATATTGTGCCGTAAGCAATCATTTTGATGCAGGCGCCCTCATTTTATTTACAATGATGGTGTTGTGGCAAATGCCTCATTTTTTTTCGATCGCCCTGTATCACTTTGATGATTATACGGCAGCAAAGATTCCGGTATTGCCTGTTATAAAAGGAATCGCTAGGACGAAAATTCACATGGTACTTTATATCGTTGCCTTTATCCTTGCCGCCACAATGTTAACTTTCTTTAATTACACAGGATATGTGTATTTGATTGTGACAATGAGTATTGGTTTTATGTGGCTTGGGTTATGTATGCAAGGATTTAAAAGCCACAATGACCAGCTTTGGGGACGCGACATGTTTCGTGTTTCACTCTTAATGATTGGCTCCATTTGTTTCGCGATCCCTTTTGATATAAAAGTTTATTGACTTAAAACTATCTGAAAAGATAAAAAACGGGTGGAAATTCGTTTTGTGCCTATTAGGGGAAACTCAAATTCAAAGCCTGCTTTGGCATAATTGGGCTTTTAGCCCAAAGATTTGTGTCTAACACTACAAATGCTGAAACACTGGAAGCTATAGGGCAAATTGAAAACGGAGAAAATCTGATCGAGAGTGAGAATACCGAGGATCTTTTCAAGAAGCTTGGTATCTAAATGCTAAAGCCTATCCATCTGTGTAAGTTTGAATTGGTGTTTTCTTTATTTCTTTATTTCTGGTACAATCAAGTAAAGAAAACAAGGAGTTAGGCTATGGCAACAAAAAGTCATATGTCTCGCATGACAATAGACATCCCAGAAGAGGATCATAAAAGGCTCAAGGCTCTTGCTGCTATATTGGGTAAAAGTATGCGTGAAATCATCATTGAATGGATGCATGAACACCTCTACAGCTCTAACACCCCAAATGCTGAAACACTGGAAGCTATAAGGCAAATTGAAAACGGAGAAAATCTGGTCGAGAGTGACAATATCGAGGATCTTTTCAAGAAACTTGGTATCTAAATGTTAAAACCCATCCATCTACGCAAGTTTGAAAATGAAGTCGAAAAGGCAAAGAAACGTGGCAAGGATTTAGAAAAATTGAAAGACGTTATGAAGCTTTTAACTCACGAAAAACCACTTTCCAAAAAAAATCGTAACCATAAGCTGAAGGGCGAATACGTTGGCTATTGGGAATGTCATATAGAGTCAGACTGGTTACTAATGTACAAGAAGACCAAAACGCATATTACATTCGCTCGAACAGGCACACATTCTGACTTGTTTTAAAACTGTTATGAATTATTACTTAAGCTAAAATCTACGCTCAGCAAGATTTAAATAATTCAATGCACTTCCTGCCTTGAACCATTCGATCTGTTTTTCAGTGTAGGAATGACAAATAGGGATGGTTTCTATCGTGGCATCAGAATGTTTGATGACTAATGCCAAGTTGATGCCCGGTGAAAATGAAGCTAATCCATCAATGGCCAACAGATCCTCTTCAAGGATCTTATAATAATCAGCTGAGTTCATGAATGTCAAAGCCAGCATCCCATGTTTTTTAAGGTTTGTTTCGAGAATCCTACCAAAACTTTTTACGATAACAGCAACACCTCCAAGATAACGGTGTTCCATAGCTGCGTGTTCTCGCGAAGATCCTTCCCCATAATTTTCCTCGCCTATGATGACCCAACGAATCATATTTTGTTTATACCCTCTCGCAATCGTTGAAAAGGATTCTATTTCATCTGTCAAGAAATTTTTACCTTTGCCTATGACCCCTTTAAAGCTATTCAGGGCACCAATTAGCAAATTATTGGAAATATTATCTAAGTGTCCACGGAAACGAAGCCATTTACCCGCAGGCGATATTTGTTCTGTTGTACATTTGCCCTCTATCTTTGCAAGAACACGCAGATCTTTCATTTCTGTTCCATCCCATGCCGGAAACGGTTGGATAAGCTGTAAACGTTCGCTTTCAGGATCTACAATAATCGAGACTTTTTCGCCATCTTTTGAAGGAGGTATAAAACCTTTTGCTTCTGCGATAAATCCGCTTTTGGGAAGTGCAGTTCCTGTCGGCGGATGTAATTTTAATGGCAACCCTTCTTCATTGATTAAGAGATCTGTCTCAGGATTGAAAGTCAATCTACCGGATAAAGCTAAAGCAATTACGATTTCAGGGCTTGCTACAAAAGAATGTGTTCCAGGATTGGAATCGTTTCTTCCAGAGAAATTTCTATTATATGACGTGATAATGGAATTTTTTTCACCGAAGCTTGTATCGTGCCGCTTCCATTGTCCGATACAAGGTCCGCAAGCATTTGTTAAGACAACTCCGCCGATTTCCTGCAAAATTTTTAAATGCCCATCCCTGTTGATGGTTTCATAGATTTGTTCTGAACCAGGGGTTATCATCAGAGAACATTGTGATTTTAAACCATGCCTTAAAGCTTGACGTGCAATGCTGCATGCGCGTTCAATATCTTCGTAGCTGGAATTAGTGCAAGAACCAATTAATGCTACCGATATTTTTTCAGGAAAATTATTGTGCCGGACAACATCTGCCAATTCCGATAGCTTGATGGCTTTGTCAGGTGAATAAGGTCCATTCACATGAGGTTCTAATTCAGACAAATTGATGGAGATGATTTGATCATAATATTTCTCAGGGTGATCCTCAACTTCAGGATCTGGCCTCAGGCAATCGCATATTTCATTTGCCAAATTAGCTACTTCAGCTCTTCCTGTGGCTTTAAGGTACTCTTCCATTTGGACATCATAGGGGAATATTGAGGAAGTCGCGCCAACTTCTGCACTCATGTTGCAGATTGTCCCCTTTCCGGTAGCAGAGATGGTGCGAGCCCCTTCGCCAAAATATTCGATGATGGCCCCGGCTCCCCCTTTGACAGTTAATATTCCTGCCAGATTTAAGATGACATCTTTAGCGGAAGCCCATCCTTGCAAAGAACCCAGAAGTTTAACCCCAATGAATTTAGGCCACTGCAATTCCCACGGCATCCCAGCCATGGCATCGACAGCATCAGCGCTTCCAACACCAATTGCCAGCATGCCAAGGCCGCCGGCATTCGGAGTGTGAGAATCCGTACCGATCAACAAGCCGCCTGGAAACGCATAATTCTCTAAAAGCACTTGATGTATAATACCTGCACCGGGCTTCCAAAAGCCTATTCCGTATTTATTTGATGCACTACTCAAAAAATCAAAAACTTCCTTGTTATCGTGCATCCCCTTTTCAAGATCATTTTTAGCCCCAGTTTCTGCCAAAATCAAATGATCACAATGAACTGTCGAGGGAATCTTCACTCTGGTTCTGCTGCTGGAGGCAAATTGCAATAAAGTCATTTGAGCGGTGGCGTCCTGCATCGCCACCCTATCCGGATTGAAGGCTGCGTGGCTTTTGCCTCGCGTTGGTAAACTTAACAAAGGGGAAGCTAAATGAGAGATTAAAATTTTTTCTGTTAAAGACATCGGACGTTTGAAGAGTTCCCTAGCGTGCTTAAGCTTGAGGGGCATCTGACAATAGACTTTCCGTATCATTTCAATATCAAA
>Ga0206843_10195_pt1 | contig 17385 bp, 14 predicted proteins | sample Alteio_BWOrgCont_21_FD_152869 | JGI IMG/M metagenome (GOLD analysis project Ga0206843, IMG submission 152869) | Enriched cells from forest soil in Barre Woods Harvard Forest LTER site, Petersham, Massachusetts, United States -... | ecosystem: Environmental > Terrestrial > Soil > Temperate forest >...
CCAATGGCTCATTTTGAACTGCAACCCGCCGATTCCGAGCTCCAACAGCTGGCCGACCAGTGCTGGCAAAAGGCCGGCGAACGCGAACACGAACTTGAAACCGCCGCTTTTGAAGCCGGCTCGGCCATCCGCAGCGGAGAGTATTCTCTCGCCAATCTCGAGGCCATCGTCCGCTGGAAGTCAGAGCGCATTGTCCACTACCTCATCGGCAACAGCGAGGCCAAGATCAAGCGGGTTCTCGCCGTCGCTGCCTCCCAGGAATCCTCTACACGCAAAGCCGTCGAAGCCCTGCTGGAATTGCGCGGCGTCGATCTGGCCATCGCTTCCGCCATCCTTACCGCCATCGCTCCAGAGCGCTACAACGTTCTCGACTTCCGCTCTCTTGAAGCCCTGGGCCACGAACGCCACGACGTTTCTTTCTATACCGAGTACGTTGCCTTCTGCCGTCACCTGGCTGATAGCGGCTTGGTCAAGGCGCAGGGTGATTTGCCCGGCGCAACACCGCTCCACACCCTCGAGCGCGCCTTCTGGGAGTGGTCGCGGGTCCGTGCCGAACAGCGCGTTCTGGTCTAAACAGATTGCATGAATCGGGCGCATTAACCTGCGTCTGGCTTTTCTCCCGCTCGACAACAACAATCTCGTCGGGTTTGACATCGTCCTTGCTCAATACTTAGCCCTGAAGTGGGTCGACGCTCAGAGTCATATCACACAGAAACGTCAATTTTGGCGAAAGGATGAGCGCGAGTGGCTTCACGAGAACATTTGGGGCGAAATTTGTATATATATACAGATGGTTGAGCAATCAAAATTCAGTGAAAAATCGGTAGGCCATAGGGCCGGAGCTTGCGCTGATGGGTTTGACCGCACTATTCAGGAGCAGATCGACTCTGACCTGGGCGGCCCAGGCCTTCTTAATATGTCCCGCGACGCGTTCAAACGAAGTCTGTTTCAGTCAAGCACTCAACGTTGCTGGAAGATAGGGCATTTGATTCACGATGTAATTGAATCGCACCCTTTCACAGCGAGTGCTCCGTGCGAACTTGCAGAGGAACCCTTCGGGAAAATATTCCTGCAGATAGTCAATTCGTCATAATGATCGAGGTCGTAATCAAAGTCTGAAAGGGCATCAAAGAACACTTTTCGACAATCGTCTCCGTGAAGTTCAATGCATATGTTTCGTACCCCCGGGAGCCACTCTTTGGCGGCGATGCCGAAGACGGCTAACTCCGCTCGTTCGATGTCGATCTTTAGCAGGTCAATGCATGGGCTGCCAGTCTTTTCGATCAATGTGATCATGTCCCATGCCTGAATAGAGCCTCCGTTTGGATCCGCAGATTTGACGACCTTGGTTGCCCATCCTCGATTTTCTCTGGGGTCGAGATCAAGGGTCGTGCATTCTGACCAGACTGCCCCGTGAAGGAGTACCGCACGCTCGCCGTAAGGTCTCAGATTGGCGCGGCAGACCTCAAAATTGTTTTTGTCGGGCTCGACGGCAAAAACTCTGGAATTGGGGAAAGAACTGAGAAAAAAAGCAGAAGAGAATCCGACGTTGGCGCCGAGATCGACCACGGTTGTGACGTCACGCAGATTGCGAACGCGCTTATACTCCTGCAAAACGTAAATTGCACTTAAGACGTTCAAGTCGCTGCTGCCCTGCAACCTGACTGTGAGCGGGTACAATGCTTGCCGGGGACGGACGCGCCAGACGCCCGGCCATGGGATCCGAAAAATATGTCCGATGCAGTGCAAAGCCCAATTGATCGCGAATAGTAACCCGATCACGTCCCAGGATTCGATCAATGTCACAAGGTAGAGATAGACTCTTTTGAGGCGCCGCACGGAGGTAGGTTAACACACGTACTGTCTGGATTTCCCAGTCCCACCGCGGGTTTGATGGAATTGAATCGCTCCTGTGGCAGATTGCGAGACCGAAAGAAGGTTTGCTTGAAAGTTAGGGTTTGCGGAAGAATCGCCAGGCGATTCTTCCGGCTTTGAACCACCCGCGTCATCGATAACCCCTTAAGCCAATTGCACGGACGCCCTTTCATCCTCCGTCGTCAAAGCGGAGCGCCGCACCGCTTCAGCATCGCGGTGTGCCTTGCCAATACATTAAAATCGCACCCGTGAGACCCTCGTTTGAAATTGGTCCAGTGCGCGTCGGCGAAGGAAAGCTCTTCCTCATTGCCGGCCCCTGCGTCATCGAGTCTGAGGCGCATGTGCGCCGCATGGCCGAAGCCATCCAGCGCATCACCGGCGACCTCGGCGTTCCCTATATTTTCAAAGCCAGTTACGACAAGGCCAACCGCACCAGCGTCAAAAGCTTTCGCGGCCCCGGCCTCGTCGAGGGTACGCGCATCCTTGGCGCCCTCGCCAAGGACACCGGCTTGCCAGTTCTCACCGACGTCCACGAGCCCGGCCACTGCGAAGTCGTCGCAGAAGCCGTCGACGTTCTGCAGATTCCCGCGTTTCTCTGCCGTCAGACTGACCTGCTGGTCGCTGCGGGAAGGACCGGCCGCGCCGTCAATATCAAGAAGGGCCAGTTCGTCGCCCCGTGGGATATGACCCATCCCGTCGAAAAGGTTCGCTCCACCGGCAACGAGCGCGTCTTCCTCACCGAGCGCGGCGCCAGCTTCGGCTACAACACACTTGTGGTCGACTACCGCTCGCTCCCTGTTATGCGCCAAATGGCCCCGGTTGTTTTCGACGGCACCCACTCCGTGCAACAGCCTTCGGCTGCCAACGGCGTCAGCGGAGGCCAGCCCGAATTCATTCCGCTGCTCGCGCGCGCCGCGGTCGCCGCAGGCATCGACGGCCTTTTTCTTGAAGTGCACGACGACCCGGCGCATGCCAAGTCCGACGGCGCCAATGCGCTTGACCTCAAGCTCCTCAAGCCGCTGCTCGAAACCCTGCTCGCCATCCACGCTGCCGCAAGTTAGCGGCAGCAATTGCAATCCGCCGCGATAGGTAGCCTTCTTTGTCCCTGATACCATTTCCGCATGCCTCCTCTACCGCGCCGCGGCGCTGTTCGCATCGCTACCCTCGCGTCCGCCGCAATCGCACTCGCCTTTGGCTTCTCAGCCGTCGCGCAAACTCCTGCTGCCGACTCCACAGCCGAACGCTCCCGCATCGAAGACGCCCTTTCCGGCCTCAACAAAGGGCGTGGTATCGGCCAGGTTGCCGTTTCGCCAGATGGCACGCATGTCGCGTGGACCGAGGGTTCGCGCCGTGGCGGCGAACTCGTCGTGGCTCCCTTCGATGACCTGCGCGACACCAGGCCCATTACCGCCGCCACCAAGTCTGACGAGCACTGCCGTGAAAGCGAAATCGTCTGGGCGCCCAACTCCAAATCTCTCGCCTTCTTGTCCGATTGCGCGCGGCCCGATGACCAGGCCGACCTGTATCTCTCACACCTCGATGGCGCCCCGGCCCACCGCCTCACCGTCCTCAACGGCTACGTCGCCGCGCCGGCCTTTTCGCCCGACGGTTCTCGCATTGCCTTCCTGTATGTAGAAGGCGCAACCCGTCCCGCCGGTGCGCTTGCCGCCATGAAGCCGCCGTCCGGCGTCATCGGAGAAGACGGCCTCGAAATTCAGCGCGTGGCCGTCACGCCCATCGATCTCTCTGCCCCCGCCGCGCCCACACAAGTCACGCCTGCCAAACTCCACGTCTTCGAATTCGACTGGGCGCCCGATTCGGCCGGCTTCGCCTATATTGCCGCCGATCCCCCCGGCGAAAACAACTGGTGGGTCGCCAAACTTTTCGCGCAGTCCATCGGCGCCGATCCGCGCGTGGTCCTCGATCCGCCGACGGTCGACGGACCGCTTCACGGCTTGCAGATTGCCGTGCCGCGCTGGTCCCCGGATGGCAAAGTCATCGCCTTCATTGGCGGCCTCATGAGCGACCAGGGCTCCACCGGCGGCGACGTCTGGCTCATTCCCGCTGCGGGCGGTGCCCCGCGCGATATCACCGCGAACCGGCCCACATCGCCTGCCTGGCTTACCTGGGATGGGAACGATCACCTCTACGTCAGCGAACTTGCCGGCGGCAACAGCCAGCTCCTCCACTATCACCTGCAGGGCGACCGCCTCAGTTCCGGTTCGCCTGTCAACTTTGGTTCTCCCATTTTCTCCATTCCCGGCACGGTGGGCGATGGCCGCATGGAGATGAGCCTCTCCTTCACCGCGAATCACTCGCTCTTCGTCTTCCACGCCAGCACCTTCGACCGTGGATCCGAGATTTACGCCGCCAAGCCCGCGGTCGTCATGTCCGCCGGCCTTGAGGGGCTCATCCAGCTCACGCATCTCAACGACGGGCTCGAACCGGCCTGGGGCAAGTCGGTCTCAGTCTCGTGGAAAAGCGACGACTTCCGGGTGCAGGGCTGGTTGATGCTGCCCAAACACTACGACCGGTCGAAAAAGTATCCCCTCATCGTCGAAGTTCACGGCGGACCGGCCGCAGCGATCACTTCGCACTGGGGCGGAGGAGGCGGCCTCAGCGCCGCAGCCTTCTCAGTCATGGATTACTTCGTCCTGCAACCCAACCCCCGCGGCAGTTTTGGACAGGGAGAAGCCTTTACTGAGGCCAACCGCAAAGACTTTGGCAACGGCGACCTGCGCGATATCCTTGCCGGTGTCGACGCCGTCGAGGCAAAGTATTCGATCGATCCCGACCGTGTAGGACTTACCGGCTGGAGCTACGGCGGCTTCATGACCATGCTTTCGGTTACCCGCACCGGCCGCTTCAAGGCTGCCGTGGCCGGCGCCGGTATCTCCGATTGGCTCAGCTACTACGGCGAAAACTCCATCGACGAGTGGATGATCCCCTACTTCGGCGCTTCGGTCTACGACGACCCATCGGTTTATGCCAAAAGCTCGGCCATCACCTATATCAAGCAGGTGCATACGCCGACGCTGGTCGTTGTGGGGGACCGCGACGGCGAATGCCCGGCGCCCCAGTCCTTCGAGTTCTGGCATGCCCTGCGCGCCGAGCACGTGCCCACCGAACTGGTCGTCTATCCCAATGAGGGCCACGGTTTTGTCGACCCCGAGCACTCGCGCGACGTCATGGTGCGCGCCGTCGAGTGGTTCAACAAATACATGCCGCCAACCTAGGTCGACGAGGCCTGGCCTGAAAGCCGCCCGGCCTGCTCGCCTACGCCGCGCCGCGGAGTCTATCGGTACATCAGGATAGCTGCGCCGAAGCATCGGAAGAGGAATTCCCTCGGGTTCCCAGCTGGTGGGGCGGCCGCCTTGCCCTGATACACTTTTCTTTGGAGAAATAGAGGGTGCGCTTTGTCAGCCGGCGGCTTTTCAGCTGCCTGCCGAAAGCCATTGGATTGGGCCAGTTGTCCGCCTCGCAGGACCGTTGCGAATCCGCGGGCAAGCTGCCTCCATCTCACATTTTCTGAGCATTCGGAAAGACCGTTCCGCGGTTCGACGATGCGGAACGGGGAGGATTCATGCGGCGGTATCTTGCGCTTATCTTTTTATTGGTCATGAGCATTCCAGCGGGGATGTCTGTCTCCGGCTGTATCCGCAATCCGGCAGGGAACTACTGCAACGGCCTGGGCTACGGATTGAAGAACACAGACGTCTATTCGATTGACCTCGAACCGCGTACCACCGGCATTTCGATCGCCTTCGGACAAACGCGCCAGATCTCTGCTCCTACGGCCAAAACTTGCAAAGGCACCGCGGCCAGCGTCGCCAAGTATGCCTACGGCACCACCAACAACCAGATCGTCGATATTTCTCCCACAGGCAGCATCTGCGCCGGCACCTGGAACCGCAACTCCGGCGGCGGCATTGTCGATTACACCATCTGCAGTCCGCCGAGTCCGGTCCCCAATTCTGGTGGCCTTCCCTATTCCACGGCTTACATCTCCGCCTCGGCTGACTCCGTCACTTCGAATCCCGTACAGGTGTTTGTCCATGCGCCGGTCGGGTCAATCAACCTGACGCTCAACGGCGCTTCTGCCACCACGCAGCAGTGCTCTTCTCAGGGAGTAATTTCGCAGCTCGATGCCGAAGCTTGCTTCGCGCTCAACGGAAAGCAATACGAGTTCTGCGCGCCGCCTACCGTCACCCACTACGCCTGCAGCGGCGGGCTGGCGCCCGGAGTTTCGTCGGTGCCCGACTGCACCAACGCCATCGGCGTCCTCACCTATGTCGTGGGAACAGCCGCGGTCGCGCAAATCAACGCTGAAACCAACCAGATCACGGCAGAACTGCCCGGTACCACCGCCATCACCGCGCAGGTTGCCGGTTCCGGTTCCTCGGCCGGCTATTTCTCCACCTGCCCGCCGAAATCCATCACGGTCACTCTTCCCAACGGCAGCACCAAGGGAGTCGTCACGCAGGGTGTGCAACAGAACCTGACCACCACTGTGATCGACACCAATAGCAACCCCATCACGGGCCTCACGCTCACCTACCAGTCGACCAACCCACTCGACATTAGTGCCGGCTCCGGCGGCGCAATCACCGCATCCTTCCCGGGTGCTGCTTCGGTTTACGCGCTATGCCAGCCGGCCACCTGCAATCCCACTCCGATCAATGAGGTCGGCGCGGGCAACGGCACAGGCCTTTCCTTGTCGAGCAATCCGGTCAACATTACCGTTCCCGGCACAGCCAGCTCTTACATGTGGTTCTCGGCGCCTGGCAAGTCGCAGTACTTCGTCCCTGTCGAACTGTTGAGCGGTACCGTCGGCTCCACCGTGCGCATGCCGTACGTCCCCAACAGCATGGTGATGGACCAGACCGGCACCAGCCTCTACTTCGGATCGTCGCACGAACTCATGGTCTACAGCACCAACGGCAATGGTCTGTCGAAGCAGGATCCGACCGTGCCCGGCGTCGTCCTCGCTGTCTCGCCCAACAACCAGACGCTGCTCATCAACGACCCCGTCCGGCAGGTCTTCTACATTTACGGCGTTTCCGGTACAACCACTTCCACATTCGCTGGCCTTGGAAGTTCCGCTCAGTGGACACCGGATTCCCAGACGCTCTATGTCACCGATAGCGCCGCCCTCGGCGCGGGCCACACCGATACCCTTTACGTCTACAACGCCAACACTGGATGGACGACCTACAGCCTCGCCGGTTCCGGTGGCGCGGAGCATCTCGCCGTCATGGTGCCCGGCGTGGGTGCGTACCTGAGCGGCAATCCCACGGTGGCCCACACCTGGTGCCCGCAGGGCCAGGTCGGCAACTACAACAGCATGGTCTTCTATCCGCAGGGCGACTTGGTCAATGCGGCCACCGACGTTCTCGCTGCCACCACGGATGGCGATCACATCATTGGCGCTGCGGAAAGCGGCGGCGGCATCACTCTCTCTGACATCGGCGTCACCATTCCCACCATCGCTTCTGCCAGCAGTTTGTCGTCCACCCCGATTCAAACGCCGATTCAGTGCCCTGCCTCTTCGTCAGGCGCTCTCTCGCCGTTGCTTCTTTCGCACACATTGAACCAGACCGCGCTCAATGTGAACGCCACCAGAGTGAATCAGGTGATCACATCCCCCGCGGCGGTGAGCCAGGGAACGTCGACAGCATCCAACAGCCTCACGTTCGTCACCTACGACGGCGTCACATCGGGAGCTACCCTGCCTTATTACCTCCAGGTGAATGGTCCATCGGGAACCCTCGGCACCCCTGGCACCCTCACGTTCAGCGACAGTTCGGCGGTGACCGCTCCGGTTGCCGGCGCCTTTAGCGCTGACGCCACGCTCTTCTTCGTCTCCACCGCCGGCGACAACAAAATTCACTACATCGACACAACCACGCTGAAAGATACGCAGCAGATCAGCCCAAACCTGCCGCCTTGCGCGCCGGGTTCCGATCCTGACTGCACCCTGACGACGCCGGCCACGGGTTCTGTTCCGGCTACGGCCATCGCCGTCAAGCCGCGCTCTACCACCTGATCGCGGCGGTACAAACGATCGTTCTCACCGAGGGCCGGCACACCGCCGGCCTTCTTCTTGCCACCGTGATTCTCACCGCCCATGAAGTCCTCCATCGGATCGCCACGCCTTCCGAACGCCCCATCTCCGCACGATAGAATCGAAGAATGATCAAGGGGATTTCAATCCTGCGCCCTGCCGGCAGTGCCGCGGTCCACGACCGCCTGTCGAGCTTTTTTTCGGCGCTCGGATTCGCCCCCGGCGCAGGCTGGACTGAAGAAGACAGCCGCGGCGCTTCGTTTCTCGCACCCCTTGGCAATCTCGAATTTGTCGATGGCAAAATGCCCGGCACCGCCGACATCCTCGTCGAAGTTACCGCGCTCGATGCCGTCTACCAGGCTGCCACCACCTGGCTCCGTGCTCAAGGCGGCGACGCCGTCCTCTCCCGTCTCTCCGCCATCACCGACACCGATTGGCAGTCGCGCATCTTCACCGTCGAGCCCGAGTCCGGCTTCGCCTTCAGCTTCTGGGCCTGGACCGATCCCCTTCGCGGCAAGCCTGTCGCCGTCGAAGGCGATCTCTCCGCCGAAGGCATGAAGTTCGCCATCGTGGTCGCACGCTGGAATGCCGTCATCACCGACCGTCTGCTCGAAGGGGCGCTCGATGCGCTCCTGCGCAGCGGCGCAAAGCGCAGAGAAATCCAAATCGTGCGCGTGCCCGGTGCGTGGGAAATTCCCGCTGCCGTGCGCACCATCGCCGAGCAGGGAAAAGTCGATGCCATCGTCACCCTCGGCTGCCTTCTGCGCGGCGAAACCGCTCATTACGAGGCCATCTACAACGAAGTCGCGCGCGGCATCGGCCAGTCCCAGCAGGAAACCGGAATTCCTCACAGTTTCGGCGTGCTCACCTGCGAGAACCTGGAGCAGGCACTCAACCGCGCCGGCATCAAGGCGGGCAACAAGGGATTTGAAGCTGCCGTGGCGGCCATTGAAATGGTGAGTCTGCGCCATAAGCTCGCACAGGGCGGGGCCGCTTGACCGCCTCCACGCGACGCAAGTCGCGCGAACTTGCCATGCAGATGCTCTTTCAGGCAGACGTCGGCAAGCAGACGCCTGATCAGGTCCGCGCTACGTTCTGGAAGTCCGGCGATCCCGTCGAGCCTGAAGTTCGCGGCTTTGCTGAAGACATCTTTCGCGCAGCCACCGAGCGGCTCGAAAAAATCGACGACCTCATCTCCGCCAACTCCAAGCACTGGCGCATCGAGCGTATGCCGGCCGTCGATCGCAACCTGCTCCGCATGGCCATCGCCGAAATGCTCGCATACACCGGCACGCCGTTTCCCATCATCATCAACGAGGCGCTCGAAATAGGCCGCCGCTACTGCGCGCCCGAGTCCATCAACTTTCTCAATGGCATGCTCGACACTGTGGCTCACAGCCTCCTGCCCAAATAGCCCCTCGCAAAGATCAACTCCTTCCGCGCTTCTCCATCGAAAGTTCGACTGTACAGTCCACACATTGTCCGATGTGTGCCTCCCCCGTGGCACGTAGGGTTGTGAACGGAGCACCGCAGAGAAAGGCGCCCAGTCGACAGAGGTCGTCGATTGAGAACAAAACTTCCCAGCCTTCGCACGTTCTGCGTCTGCCCGCAACGAACGCCCTTATTCGAGTGAGGTCCATCTATATGCAAACTGCGTCTTCGCCACGCCGTGGCCGCGTCGTATCGGTCGCCCTTCTTCATCCCGCCCTCTACGCTCTTCTTGTCGTATTCCTCGTCCTTGCTTCGGCTTTTCATGCAGGCGCGCAGGGATGCATCCTGGCTCGGTCGCCCCAGCAAGGATTGCCTACCGGACAGGGCGGCGTCCTTGCACCAGGCCATTTCCAGATCACCATTGGTGAGCGCCACCAGTTTTCTTATCAGCATTATGTTGGCGACGTGTACCAGGAATACCGCGCGCAGCAGGGAACCCAGGTCGAGAACCGCATCAACCTGCTCACCACCAACCTGACCTATCAGTGGACGCCCCGCATCAGCTTCGAGGTCGATGCGCCGTGGCTCTTTGCATCGCGCAAGAGTCAGAACTCACCCATCAAGTACGCTTCGTCCGGCGTGGGCGACACCATCCTCGGCACCAACGTCTGGCTGCGCAATCCTGAGCACGCGTCCAGGGGCAACATCTCGCTCGGCGGTGGCGTATTGATGCCAACGGGCAACGATGACGTCACCAACACGGTCAACACCAACACCACCGGCACGGGCTCTCCGGTCGAAGTCACCGCGCCCGTCGACTATTCCATCCAGCCAGGCAACGGCGGCTGGGGACTGGTCATGCAATACTCCGGCTACGGCGTCATTGGCCACTCGCTGGTCTTCTACACCGACGGAGACTACATCGCAACGCAAGGCGGCACCAATGGCGTGCAGCGCGGCGCGACGCTCAGCACCACCCAGCCGCTCAATAACTACGTCGCCATCTCTGATCAGTATCTGTTCGAAGCGGGCGTGCTGATTCCCGTCCTGCCCGAAAAGGGATTGTCCGCGACCTTCGGCCCTCGCGATGAAGGCGTCCCCGCTGACAACCTCTTTCCCAACAGCAACGCAGGCTTCCGCCGTCCGGGATACGCTGTGACACTCGGCCCAGGCATCGAGTACACACGGGGCTCCAATCTCCTCACGGCCGGCGTCTACAAGGCCATCCACCGCGATCGCACCGTCAGCTACCCTGACTCCGTCTATGGCGCGCATGGCGACGCTGCCTTTGCGCAATACGTCTGGCTGGCCAGCTGGACGCACCGCTTCTAAATCCTTCACCCTTCGCGAGGAGTTGGGCGAGCCCCGGCTCTTCGCGAATGCACAAAAGTCCTCAGCGGAAGAGAATCGGGATGCGCCTGCGATTTGCCTTCACCTTTGTCCTGCTTGCCTGCCTCGGCGCGTGTGCCCACGCAAAACGCGTGCCCAATCTCGAACTGAAAGACCTCGCCGGCAAGACGCAAAAAATCGCCGACCTGCGCGGTTCCATCGTGGTCGTCAACTTCTGGGCCACCTGGTGCGGACCATGCCGCGAAGAGCTGCCCATGCTTTCTCGCCTTCAGAAGGAATACGCTCCGCAGAAGGTCCGTTTTCTCGCCATCTCTGCCAATGAAGCGAAAGACCGCGCCAAAGTTGACCAATTCCTGAGCGCAAACCCTCTGGGTATGGAAGTCTGGCTTGGCGGCGACCTCTACATGCTCGACCGCGCCGGCCTCGGCAACGAACTCCCCGCCACCATGATCCTCGACGAAAATGGCGAAATGGTTGCCCGCATCCTTGGCCAGGCCCGCGAAGAAGACATCCGCCATCCACTCGACTGGCTGCTTGGCGGAAAAACCGCCGCGGCCCCGGTCTCTGTCGTCAAACGCTATTAAAGTCAACGGGCATTTCTCGCTTCCCGCCCATCCCTTTCCATCCGGCAACTCATTGGGGATCAGCGGCGTCCAATACGCATGCAACGGGCGCGGAACTTCCTTCGGATATTCCGCGTACCTCTGCCGGATTCCCTCTGCGCCGTTATCAAAATCCGGCGTAGCCCCGGTTTTGCGGCGTACCATGGAATCTGGTACGCTCAGGCTTCTTAGAATGAAACGTTGGAAGGAGATAGTCCGTTATGGCTGATGATTCCAGAGCTCAAGGTTTGGCGTGGTTTCTCGCAGGACTCGGCGTAGGCGCGTTGGTCGGCATCCTCTATGCGCCCAAGAGCGGTCGCGAAACCAGGGAAGATATTGCGCAGGGCGCTCGTGAAGGTTCCGATTACCTCCGCGCTAAAGGTCGTGAGGCTGCGGTAAGAGTGGGAGATCTTGTCGATCGCGGCAAGGATCAGGTAGGCGACTACGTTGATCGCGGACGCGAAGTTTTCGATCGCGGTCGCGCCCAGTGGGAAGAGTTCGTCGAGCGGGGCAAGAGCCTCGTTGGCGACCAGTCCTCCCGCATCGGCGCTGCCGTTGACGCCGGTCGCGAAGCCTATAAGTCGGCCACGGCCGACGGCGCAGAATAACTGCAGGGGCCCGGGCGCGCTCCAGCCGCTCGGGTGATGCACCACCGTCTACGGTGCCGCGGCTTGATTGCCGGTTGTGTGCATCGTCGTACTCATCACGCTGGAGATTCCCGCTCCCCGCTTCAGAGACGCTCATCGCCAGAGCGCAGAGCATAGCCGGTTCGGGGACGCGTGCAAAGGTCTCAAGCAAAGTATGAACAACGAAACTCTATTGGTCGTTTTTGTTGCCCTCACTGCGGTCGCCGTGTTGCTGCAGGGCATTGTGCTGCTCGCGCTGTTCTTTGCCCTTCGCAAGACCGCCCATTCCATGAAGGAAGAAATCTCCGATCTGCATCGGACCATCACTCCCATGGTCACGGATGCCAGGGACTTCCTCACCCGCGTCGGGCCCAAAATTGACGCCATCACCACCGACCTGGCCGGGCTCTCCCAGGGCCTGCGCACGCAGGGCGAAGAACTGCACGTTTCGGCTACTGAGATTCTTGAGCGCGTGCGCCGTCAGTCCGGCCGCCTCGACCTCATGTTCACCAGCATGCTCGACAATCTCGAGCGCGCCAGCAGCGTCGTCGTCACGGCGGTGAATACTCCTTTGCGCCAGATCAGTGCCGTGGCTGCATTTGCCAAGGCCGCCATCGGAACTCTGCGCGCCGGCCCGGCGCAAAACGGCCCGCAGCCCACGCATTCCCCCGCCGACAAAGATCTATTCGTATAATTCAGCGCAAAGGATCGAACTCCATGCGACTCCACCGCCATTTCGCCTGCATCGGCATGGCTGCGATGCTCGCCGTCTGCGCTGCTGCACAGCAGACCACTCCGGGCGTTGCGCTGCTCGCTCTCTCGAAGACTGATCACACTCTGGCCATCGTCGACCCTTCGAGCATGCACGTCGTCGCGCGCATTCCCGTTGGCGACGATCCGCACGAAGTCATCGCCTCCAGCGACGGAAAAACCGCTTACGTTTCCAACTATGGATTCGGTGCGTTCCACACCATCGCCGTCATCGACCTGGTCAGCCAAAAGCCTCTCGCGGCCATCGATCTCGGGGCGTTGCGTGGACCCCATGGTCTCGACTTCGTCGACAACAAACTGTGGTTCACCGCCGAAGCCGCAAAAGCCATCGGCAGCTTCGATCCTGCGACCGGCAAGATCGACCGCATCATCGGCATCGGGCAGAACCGCACCCACATGCTCTACGTCTTTCCTGGGACCAGGCGCATCGTCACCACCAACGTCAACGCCGGTACCGTCACGATCCTCGACAAGACCGAAGGCGCTGCCGGCGTGCCTCCGGGCCCGCCGCCGGGAATGCCCGCGCCTCCGCCTGGCCAGCCTCCCATGCGCAGGATGCCTGGACCTCCGGGCGGCGATTGGAATGAAACGGTCGTTCCTGTCGGATCACGCGATGAGGGATTCGACGTTTCGCCCGACGGCAAAGAGGCTTGGATTGCCAACTCCGGCGACGGCACCATTTCCGTGATCGATCTAACCCACAAGCAGGTTGTCGCCACCATCAACTCCAATACCGGCAGCGCCAACCGTCTCAAGTTCACACCCGACGGCAAATTTGTCCTCGTCTCGCTGCTCGGCGCGCCCGATCTCGTCGTCCTCGACGCCTCCACGCGCCAGGTCATCAAGCGCGTGCCCATTGGCCACGGCGCGGCCGGAATCCTCATGCAGCCCGACGGCGCCCGCGCCTTCGTCGCCTGCTCGCCCGATAACTACATCGTCCTCTTCGACCTCAAATCTCTCACCGTCACCGGCCACCTCGACGTCGGCGGCAACCCCGACGGCCTCGCCTGGGCCGTCCAGCACTGATCTAACCATCAACGGAGGCAAAGCAAAGGGCCGGGACATTTCAAGTCCCGGCCCTCATCGCATCCTGCGTTCTTTACTCTTCTGCGATACGCAGCACCTGGATCGAGTAGGCCGGCAACGTGTGTGCGATCTTCCCGCCTCCCACACGCACTGTCGATTCCACCGGCGCAACCCGCTCAGGATCGTTGATCGAATTCGTCTCCCGCGGATCATGCGCGCTCAGGCTCGCCAGCTTCGCGGTCGCTGCTGTCTTCGCCCCTGCCAGGTCAATCTCCACGGCCTGCGCATCCGACGAAGCATTCACCAGCTTCACGTACAGTTCCTTCTTCGCCTTGTTCTCCGTCACTGAGTAGAAGAACTTCTCGCTTCCGCCTGTCGACTCCGACTTCACCGTGTGATCGCCCAGGTACGACCCGAACAACACCTGCGCATAGTACGCCGGCGAGCCGTAGCTCTTCATGGCGGTGTAGCCGATCAGGTCTGTCTCCCACTGCATGCCGCCCGGATCCACCTCGACAAGCAACGGTGCATAGCTCGCCATCACGATCAGATCGCTGTTGCGTTCCAGGCCTGTCATCCACGCCGCATCGCCCAGTGCCGCCCCAAAGTCCGGCGTCGGCGAGCCCTCGCGCGTCGCCCACTCCCCAACGAAAATCTTCGGTCCGCTCCGGTCATACGAGTCGTAGTGCGTCGCATCATGAAAATTCTGCGTCGCGCGCACATAGAAGTGTTCGTCCAGCACATCGGGCTTCATGTTCTTCAGCGGAGCCGTGGCAATCAGCTGCAACTCCGGATACTTTGCCTTGATCGCTTTGTAGAACTGCGCGTACCGCCCCTCGTAGCTGCCTGACTTGTCAAACCAGTCTTCGTTGCCGATCTCCACATACGTCAACTTGAAGGGCGCTGCATGCCCGTCCTTCACACGCTCGGCGCCCCACTTCGTCTCCGGACCTCCGGTCACATATTCAATCTCGTCCAGCGCGTCCTGCACATACGAATCGAGATCCGCGCCGGGTTCAACGTGCTCGCCCTTCAGCGAATAGCCCGCATACACCGCCAGCACCGGGTTCATGTGCAGGTCTTCGCACCAACCCAGAAACTCCAGCAGCCCCATCCCGTCCGACGACTGGTAGCCCCACGGACTCGGATGCGTCGGCCGATCCACCAGCGGACCAATCGTCTTCTTCCACTCGAACCGATCCTTGATCCGATCGCCTTCCAGATAATTTCCTCCGGGGAAGCGCAGAAACTGCGGATGCATCGCCGCCATCTTCTCCATCAGGTCCGTCCTGAAACCGTTCGGTCGGTCCTTGTACGTCGGCGGAAACAGCGATGCCAGTTGCAACCAGTACGAGCCCGCATGCGCAACCGTAATCTCCAGGTGATTCCCCGACGAAGCCTCGATCGCGCCGGTCTTCAGCGTAAACGTGTACTGCTTCCACTCCGTCGAAAACCCCGCCACTGTTGCAGTCGCCACCGCCTTGCCCGAGTCGTTGTTTACCAGCGCCACAGTTACTGGTCCCGAATCGGACGCTCCCGCCTTCGCATAAAACGAGCCCTTGTAGGCTGTCTCCGGCCGTAGCGCCATACCCCACCAGCCCACGTTCATCACGCCGGCCGGGTCCTTGGCGTCCGCCTGCTGCACGTCGAAACGCAGGCTTGTCGACAGTGCTTCGCTCGGCCCTGTCGTCTTGTCCGCCTCCATCTTTGCGGCCGCATTCCCCCGTTCCACCAGGTACCACGAATGCACTCCACTCCAGTCGCCGCGGGAGGTCCTGTTCCGCACCATCTCCGCGTACAGCCCGCCGTCATAGCTGTAATTGATTTCCTCGGTCATCAGCCCATAGAGCGTCGGGCTCACTGCGTGGACAGGCTGATCGGCGTGGATGGTCAGAACCGCCGGCTGCTGTGCGAGCCCAAATGTGACCCCAATCACAAGCCCGGCTGCTGTCGCCAGTCGAGCAAACGTTTTCTCATTCATGCGGTTTCTCCCCTAAATCGCAGTGCCGGGACAGTATAGCGCGACGCGACGGCAAAGATCACGCCCACAATCCAACCCTTCCATCAGCTTCATAGGTCGGGAGTTGTAGAGCTCTACCACGATTGGGCGATGAGCAGTTACCTTCCGTCGGATTACTCTCCCCTTAGTCAGTCATGCGCACCGAACTGCATCAGGAGAACCCATGAAATCCCAGGCTTCCATACCCAACTGCGCCGAACGTTTCGATCGGTTCGTTAGCGCCCTCGCGTACTTCACCATTTTGCCCGCCATCGTCCTTCTCTTCATTCCCCACTCCGGCAAGCGCTCCGCAGTCCGCTTTCATGCCTGCCAGTCCATCTTCTTGAATGCAATCCTGATGATCGCCTTTGTCAGTTTGGATATGGTGGCATCTTTTCAGCAGTTCCTACAGCCAGATGGCGCAGCCGCCGCCTCTTTGGCGCAGCTTTTATTGCCCGCCTCAATTGCCGGTATGCTCGCTTGTGTCGCCTATGCAACCCGCGTTGCCATGGGCAAAGCTTTCCGCATTCCGCTCCTGAGCGCGCTCGCCGAACGCGAGGCAAATGGCGCGTTCTTCCGCCTCCTCGATGCTTCCCGCTCTCACGATCACGAAACCCTCTTCAACGCCACGCGCTAGTCTCTCACCCGGGCTTCTCGGCGTTTGTCCGCTTGCGCGGAGGCCTTCAGCAGGCCCTCGGCCCTGCTTCCGCCTAGCCCGCACCGTACACCGGTACTGATGCGCCGTGAATCAGCCGCGCCTCGTCACTGCACAAGAACAGGATCACGCGCGCGATATCCTCCGGCTTGGGCCACTTCGCAAAATCCGCGCCCGGCATCGCCTTCCGGTTCGCCTCCGTATCAATAATGCTCGGAAGCACCGTGTTCACCCGGATTCCCTTGCCGCTCAAGTCCGCAGCCAGCGAATCCATCATGGCCACCGCCGCTGCCTTCGATGCCGCATAGGCGCTTGCCCCCGCCGCATGATCCACCGCCGCCCGCGACGATACATTCACGATCGCTCCGCCCTGCTTCAGCATCGTCGGCACCACCGCAGACGCCAGCACAAATCCCGAGCGCACATTCAGCGACATCATCCGATCAAATACGTCTGCATCCGTCTCCCACAGCGGTGATCCGCCCGCGTAGCTGCCCACGGCATTCACCAGCACATCCAGCCGCCCATCTTTCGCTGCAATCGCACTGACCAGTTGCGCCGCATCCGCCGTCTTCGTCACATCCACTCGATGCCCTCGCAAGGAATCTGCACTCTTGCCTGCCGCGTCCTTTAGCGCCGCAAACTCCTCTTCTGACCGATACGTCACATGCACCGTGGCCGCCTCGCCCAGAAACTTGAGCGCTACCGCCCTTCCCAACCCGCCAGTTCCGCCGGCCACCAGCACAACCTTGTCCTTGAATTGGTCCGCCATTCCGTAATCCTCCTCCAGCGTTCAGGCCCGTCGAGCGTCGCACGCTGCGATGCGCACCCAAAAACCTCTCGAACCAAATTACTTCATTCCTTGTCGATTTGTTCGGGACCCGTCCTGTCGGACGCGCTCAGCGCTTGCGGCGCTCAGATTTGGAGCTATAGCCGCACTGGGTGGCGGCCCTTTCGACCGGGGCAAAATCTTCTGCGCTGGAGAT
>Ga0206843_10196_pt1 | contig 17253 bp, 7 predicted proteins | sample Alteio_BWOrgCont_21_FD_152869 | JGI IMG/M metagenome (GOLD analysis project Ga0206843, IMG submission 152869) | Enriched cells from forest soil in Barre Woods Harvard Forest LTER site, Petersham, Massachusetts, United States -... | ecosystem: Environmental > Terrestrial > Soil > Temperate forest >...
AGGGCTTTTGAGGGTGCCATTCATGTGCAGCAGCACATTCACTATTTGCGATGTCTCGGCATCGGTAAGCTCACTGCCACTGATCACCGCACTTGTTTTCTCAGCATCACTCAGCAGGTCATACAGCCGGGCTTTTGCGCTGTAGGTGGCGTCAACATCCATACGCGTTTCGCCAAACGGGCCGTTGAATCTAATAATACTGCCCGAATTGAGCTGGAACTGCCGCCGGATAAATAGCTGCCGGAAGGTAAAAGTATATGTACCCTCATCTATAGTGAATATGCCATTTGTGCGCATATCATTGTTAGGTGGTATATCCAACTGGATATTTCCATCGCCACGGGCAGAGATGGCATCGCCGGTCGATGGGTCAAGCACTATCGTCATTTCGGCCAGCGTATTCAAGTTGGCATCTATGGTAATGTGTATCTTGTCGTTGCTCTTCTTGATTATTTTGTTCTGGGTCTTACCATAAGTTTTAAAAGAAACATAGCTGTAAGTACCTACGTCGCCCGTGGTAGATACGGGTATATATATATGCGATTTAGCTGCAGGCGCTGCATTATATATATTAAGCCTGATATTGTTAAACGGTCCTCTTATATTAAATGAATCCATGCTGGCAACCACGTTGCCATAAAAGAGATTATTGTCGTTGCTGCTGAGGTTCATTACCTCAAATTTGTCAGTTTGCATCTTCAGGTGCATCCGCATATTCTTAAAAAGATTATGTGCGAAATAGCCCGTGAGCGTTGCTGAATTTTTGAAGTTGTCAAATATTTTCACAGTGCCAAAACTGATCCGCTTGTTATCTATGTGTATCGTAGCATCGGGTATAGTATAATTACAGCCAAGATAGTCTACGCGAAGGCCGGCTTTGCTAAGGGTTACCTGGCCATCGAGAATAGGATCGTAAGAAGTACCATCAAAGCCAATTTTTCCATTTAATGTACCGGACAAATGGCTCATAATACCGGCAAGAAACGGAGACGCCCATACCACCGGCGCATTGTTGAACTGTATGCTGCCATCCAGCTTTTGATGAGTAGTGCTGTCGAGAGAAATATTTCCTGAGGCTATTACAGATGCATTGCCATTGTAAATACCTGTTTGCGGATCAAGGGTCAGCAACTTCTTGGCGCCATCATAATCGCCGATAATATTTACCGTGCCCACCGTATCTGTCCCAAACTTTACATCTGTGGCTTTCATGTTAGCGCTTATATAAAGCGACTGGAATATTTTATCGATCCTTATAGTACCGTTCAGGCGACCATCGGGTTGGTAAGAGGCAAGGCCAGCCCAAGACCCAAATTGGCCAAGGTCGAGGTTGTCTGTAGTAATAACGATCGATTTGTCGTTATTCTGCAACTCAGTAGCTGCCGATATTTTCTGGAGGCCTGATGATATCGAAAAGCCCTGTATGTTCAGGTATTTGTCGCTATACACAATTTTGCTGCCGCCGGCAATGTCCCATTTCACCTGGTTCAGGTAAAACTGCGAAGGAAAAACAGTAAGATACAAGGAATCTTTTCGTGCCAGTACCTGGCCATTAAGCGTTATGGATCCACTTGTGTCGGGTGTAGTTGTAGCAATAGTGAAGCCAATAGAATCATTACCAACAGTAGTAGTAAGGCTTAAAGACCCATTGAGAAAGCTGTCGCCGATGGCTACATTGTCAACGTTTGCATTTACGCCTATCATATCCAGGTTGCCCGTGCCGTTAATAACTATATTGCTCATGTGTATATTGCTGACTGAAGCATAGGGTATGGCGGCATTGAGCGTTAATTTATGTGCCGATGTATTTAAAGACCCGCTAATTGATGATGAGTCAAAGCCACGCAAAATGGGGAGCGTAACGGCAAGTATACTATCAATTGAAGTTGTCTTGATAACAAATTCCAGGTTTTGGTCTGGTGCATATTTTTGCGGTGTCTTAATATAATTTGGGAGGTACCGGGAAAGATAATACTGGAATGACGCTGGTAACTTGCTGAGCTGGTAATTGCCTTTAATGGAGGCGACCATATCGTTGCTTTGCAACGTAATAAGCTTATGCGTGCTATCGCCGCCAGAAGAGTTTATGAATACGGAATCAATAGCCAGCTTATGGGTATTTCTTTTCAGGTCAATATTATTGAGTTTTGCATAGCCGGTGAAGTTATCAATGTTACTGCCCGTACAGTCAAGGTCAAAGTCGGCAGATGCTGTAATGGTATCAGCGGTAAGGTGAAGCGCCTGGAAATTGCTGCCCAGCAAATGCGCTTTGGCTTTTATGTTCACATTTTTATCAGCATAGTTAATGCCTCCATCAAATTCAAGCGCCAGGTTAGGGTCGTCGACCAATAGGGTGCCATCAAATTGTTTTTTGGCAAGCGTGCCATGGGTGATTATCTTTTGGTACGGATAATTATTAATAGTGATCTCTTTAATGTTGCCATCAATGTTCAACTGCGCATGGTCAACATCAAAAGATCTGCCTGAAATATCTTCCTTCAGGGTCACACTACCCAGCAAAGGCTGTTTCAATAATATTCCTAGTTCCAGGTTGTTTGTAGCTATGCTGCCGTAATAAACTGCAGTATTACCATTAAAGCCAGGGATATTCATTTTAACATCGGTGGCTACAGAGCCAAGATTAGTAGTAAAAGTACCGGCCACAGCAAAGTTTTCTACGTACCCTTCATATTTACCCTTAAAATAAGCATAGCTAAGCCGCTCCAGCGCCACTTCCGGGCTATTTCTTAAAGCCGGCGCATAGCGTAGTATGCCGGCGCCATTAGTAACTATCTGGCCATTGGTAAAGGTGATGTAGGTCTTGTAAATATCTGGCAAGCCCTTCATGGTCACATTGCCTTTGATCACCGTGTTACCATCAGATACCATTAGGTTTTGTGCAGCAAGATTGGCTACAGTTCCTTTACCCTCGCCACTCGCACGCACTACTATCGGCGGGAATTTCTTAAGCTCCGGGGCAAAATAGGCAATATCACGCTCATCAATCGTGGCATCTTTCAGGCGCGCCACCATTACCACGCTATCTATATACGATGTAAAATCCGGGAAGTGCCTGTAGTGCATGGCAAAATAATCCTGCAGCTTGCTGTAGTTCGTCTCCAGGTACAAATTTTCACATATCGACGCAATGGGAGAAACCGTAACCTTACACCGCATGGTTTTTATAGTGATCCCGCACCGCTCCTGCGCAAAAAGATGGTTAATGGCGCCGTGTATAGTATCGCCGGTTATGCTGATGTCGCTCGCAGAAGCCTCTATGTTTTTTATGGCCAGGTGGTTTTCGTCAAACAATCCGGGCTCGGCTATCTTATCGTTCATCTCCAGGTGAAACGTACAGCCATCGAGCGATAAGCTTTTAGACTTTACAGCCCACTTGCCCGCATTAAAAGGCGTAGTGTCAAAGGTGTCAATAGCTGAGTTGTGAACACGGGGAGGATGGCCGGGTTTATATTCCCGTACCACCACATCGGTATTTTTTATGGCTATGTCTTTTATATCCAGCAGTTTCTTATCGAAATCCAGGTTCCTGGCATTAAAGGCCAGTTTGCCCACATCAAAATCTAGGTCTTCGCCGCCCCATTTATCGTCCATGTGAAAGCGGACATTTTCAAGATCAATGACTTTAAGGTCAAACTCAAACGGCTTACCCTTAGCAGTGTCTTTTTTGCCGGTACTGAATGCATCTGCTATAAAATCATAGTTCCAGGCTTTCGAAGTTGCTTTCCTGTATAAGTGTACATAAGTATTCTGCAAGGCCAGGTAACGAAGAATGGGCTTGTCTTTAAAAATGAACCAATCATTTATTCTCACCTGCGCTTCTCCCGCATACAGCAATGTATCGTGGTTCTGATCGGCTATATACAATCCTTGCAGTAATACATGGTCTAAAAAATCAATCCGCACATGAGCAACTTCCACCTTCGTTTTTAGCTTTTGCGAAAGCATATCTGCTGCTTTCCGGGCAAGGAAATTCTGCACTGGTGTCAGGTTCACCAGCACAACAGTGGTCACCAGTAATAGCAATAGTATGGCTATGGTATACCTCAGTATTTTCAGAAGGCGTCTCAGATAATAAATTGTGATTTTATGAACCTCTTACAAATATAATTTCATTAAAGCAGATACCCCGAAATAAACTGTTAACATTTGTCAGCTAAAGGTTAAGGATATGCTGTAATGCCTGCAATTGCATCTATATTGCGTAAACATCATTAAAATACATTTACTTTGGCTCCCCGTTTGGCAACACACATAAACATATTATAATGAAAGCACTAACGTTTTGCACGTCTTTTTTAATGATAGGAATAATGGCACAGGCTCAGAAAAACACGGAATTTACAGGCAAGTATCCCGAAACAAAGAAAGCGCAGCAAACAGATGATTATTTCGGCACCAAAGTGCAGGATCCATACAGGTGGCTCGAGGATGACAGGTCAGAAGAAACAAAAAGCTGGGTTACAGAAGAGAATAAAGTAAGTGGCAACTACCTTTCAAAGATCCCGTTTCGGAATTCAATAAAGAGCCGCCTTACCGAATTATGGAATTACGAGAAATACTCCGCACCATTCAAAGAAGGAGATTATACCTATTTCTATAAAAATGATGGCTTGCAAAACCAGAGCGTGCTATTCAGGCAGAAGGGTATCGCCGCACCTGAAGTTTTTCTTGACCCCAATAAATTCTCATTAGATGGCACTTCATCATTGCAGGGTATTTCTTTTACTAAAGATGGGTCGCTGGCAGCCTACCAGGTAAGCGAAGGCGGGTCAGACTGGCGCAAAGTGATCGTTATAGATACAAAAACAGGGGCAAAGGTGGATGATACCCTGCGCGATGTAAAGTTCAGCGGCACATCATGGTTTCATAACGAAGGCTTCTATTACAGCAGCTATGATAAGCCTAAAGGCAGCGAGCTATCAGAAAAAACGCAGGTGCATAAGCTCTACTATCATAAACTGGGCACCCCCCAAAGCGATGACAAACTAGTATTTGGCGGCGAGTCTATGCCACGCAGGTATATTGGTGGCGATGTTACAGAAGACCAGCAATACCTCATCATCAGTGCATCAAATGCCACTTATGGCAATGAATTATACCTCCTCGACCTGACGGCAAAAACACCCATAGTACAGCAAATAGCTACCGGCTTTGACTACGAGCAAAATGTAGTATATGTAGAAGCTGGCAAACTTTATATAGAGACCAACAGGGACGCCCCTAACCATAAGCTGGTGGTAACCGATGCAGCAACACCTTCCACTGATCATTGGAAAACATTGATACCAGAATCGCCATTCCCTATGACGGTGGCTGCATGCGGGCGCAAATTCTTCATACATAATATGGAGGACGCCATTTCTAAAATATATCAATATGGCCTCGATGGTACCAAAGAAAAGAAAATTGAGTTGCCTGGCCCCGGCACAGCAGGCGGCTTCTATGGCAAGAGAGAAGAAATGGAAACATACTATACTTATACTTCTTACGTTTTCCCGCCAACGATCTTTAAATACGACATCAGTACCGGTAAATCATCTCTGTATAAGGCATCGCATGTAAAATTCGATCCGGCAGCTTATGAGAGCAAGCAGGTGTTTTACAATTCGAAAGATGGCGAGCGTATCCCTATGATCATTACCTATAAAAAAGGGATTAAAATGGATGGCAGGAACCCGTTAATGCTATATGGCTACGGTGGTTTCAACATCAGCCTTACGCCGGCATTCAGCATCAGCAACCTGTTGCTGCTGGAGCAGGGCGGCATTTATGCGGTTCCTAACCTTAGAGGTGGTGGCGAGTATGGAGATAAATGGCACAATGCCGGTATAAAAACAAAGAAGCAAAATGTCTTCGACGACTTTATAGCCGCCGCAGAGTATTTGATAAAAGAAAAATATACATCCAAAGAATACCTGGCCATTTCGGGCAGGTCGAATGGTGGGCTGTTGATAGGCGCATGTATGACCCAGCGGCCAGATCTGTTCAAAGTATGTTTCCCCGGTGTAGGCGTGCTCGACATGCTGCGCTACAATAAGTTTACCGCTGGTGCAGGGTGGGCGTATGATTATGGTACTGCCGAAGACAGCAAAGAAATGTTTGACTACCTGTACAAGTATTCACCGGTGCATAATGTAAAGAAGGCCTGCTACCCGGCAACAATGGTAACCACCGGCGACCACGACGACAGGGTAGTGCCCGCGCACTCATTTAAGTTTGCAGCATCTTTGCAGGCCGCCCAAAGCTGCACTAAACCGGTGCTCATAAGCATAGCCACAAAAGCGGGGCATGGTGCAGGTAAGCCAACCGATATGATCATTTCAGAGCAGGCAGATCAATGGGCTTTTATGCTCTGGAATATGGGGCTATCTTATAAAAATTAGTGATCAGCATTGAAGGTTAAGAGATAAATAAGTTTAGAATTGTGGAGCAGGGCAACAAACAAAGCAGTATTTTTACATTAAATACATAGTTAGATGAAACTAGTAGTTAGTACAAGCCCCGAAGGAACAGAAACATGGATAGACTATCCTGAAATAGCGGCAATGGCACAGGTGGAGATCAAGAACAAATTGTATACCCGCGTGTATTTAAAAAGCGGCGCTGAGCTCATTGTTGAAGATACCCCGGAAGATATTCACAACTGTATCATTGAGCACGACGAATATTCTGCTGTGTTTTATATAGGCCGTTCGTGATCTTAGGCCTGTTAACGTGCTGATCAGCATACATCAAATGAACTTATTGTAATGCTCATGGCAACGGTGCAGTAAATATGCCCGTTACATGAGCATTACTATTTTCGATAATAATTTTATCATAGATATATTATTCAAACCTGAAATCAATGTGTTTTTTGCATTCATTTCTAAAAAAACGCTATTTTTCAAGAAAATTCTAAAAACCAGTCTCTTAGATGGCCAGTAAGAAAAAACAGGCAGTTCCGGCAACTGCACCCCAAATCAGCAAACAAGTAGTTCCGGCTAAATCAGCGTCTTCAACAAAAGCCAACGACCCGGACAAAAAGGAAACGAAAAAGACATTTTTGTTCAATTGGAAGCTTGCCCTGCTGTTGGGTATTATTTCGTTTGCGGTATATGCCAATACCCTGAAAAACGGCTATGTGCTCGATGATAGCTCAGCCATAGCAGAAAATAAAATAGTACAAAAAGGCACTTCAGCAATTTCAGAATTGCTATCTACACCATATCGTTACGGTTTTTATGTTACAGAGAATGATCTTTATCGTCCGCTATCGCTGGTGGTGCTAGCTGTAGAATACCAGTTCTTTGGCCTTAACCCCGCACCAAATCACTTCTTTAATATTCTCATATTTACCTGCTGTGTCATTGCACTGTTTTTCTTTATAGACCGTTTTTTTGATTATAAAAAAACGGGAGTCGCTTTCCTTGCCGCATTATTGTTTGCGGTCCATCCTATCCATACCGAAGTAGTTGCCAATATCAAAAGCCTCGACGAGTTGCTATGTTTCCTGTTTGCTTTTCTTAGCCTTATGGCGTTTTTAAAGTATATGAAATCAGGGGAAACAACTTTACTCCTACTCGGCTCCGTACTTTACTTTTTATCTTACCTGTCAAAAGAGACGGTAGTCAGCTTCCTGGCAATTTACCCGCTTATCTTCTTTTTCTATCAAAATGAATCCCGGAAGCGTGCCATTCTCATTTCTGTAGCATCGGTAGTAGTCACTTGCATATTCCTTTACATACGATTTTCTGTATTACACACCTACAATGCTGATCACCTGGCCAGTACATCTGTAGTAGATAATGCGCTGGTCTCCCCCGCGCTTACTTTTGAATCACGTATGGCTACTGCCGTCTATATACTCGGCTTTTATCTGAAACTGCTGTTAATACCATATCCGCTCAGCTCTGATTATTCTTTTAATAGTATACCTTTTGTTCATTTCAGCAATATACTACCCCTGCTTTCTCTGGCCATATATGTATTTCTTGCCGTTTTCGGCACCAGGAGACTGTTTAAAAACAATAAAGACCCATTTGCATTTTGTATCCTGTTTTTCCTCATCACCATAGCTTTGTTCTCCAATATCCCTTTCCTGATAGGTGCTACTATGGGTGAGCGGTTTATGTTTTATGGCTCAGTAGGTTTTTGCCTGGCCATAGCGTTGCTGATAGAAAAGCTTGCACCGGGCGATGCCTTAAATGATCTCGCACTCTTAAAAAATGTAAAGGTATTGGCGGTGATCATCCCCGTATCACTGATATATATGGTTATAACCTTCAATCGCAATCAGGACTGGGAAAGCAATTACACCCTATACAAAACAGACATTACCAGGCACCCTGATGCCGGCAAGCTCAATTTTATGTATGGCCTGGAAATAGAAAAGACAGTAGCCCCACTGGAAAAAGATCCCGCAAAGCAGAGAGAGATAAGGCTGAATGGCCTGCAGTATTTAAGAAGGGCGGTGGAAATAGATACCGATTTTGCAGAAGGGTATTCCAATGTGGGTAATGCATATGCCTACCTTGGCAAAATGGACTCAGGTATTTATTACGAAGAATTGGCTCTCAAAATGTTCCCGGCGCATTCTATGACCGTTAACAACCTTGCTGATCTGTATTATTTCACCAAGCAATATCCAAAGGCGATAGCTTTATCGCTCAGGGGAATAAAATTAACTCCAGACAATGTATCTCCATATACAAATCTTGGCCGCAGTTACCTGGCAATGGGCAGGGCAGATTCAGCCATATATTACACCCGCCAGGCCATAGCATTGAACCCTGATAATGGATTCTCTTATGTCATCATGGCACACACCTTTCTGGTTTTGAACCAGCCAGACTCCATGAGAAAATACGAGGCGATTGCGAAGAAGTATAACCCGGACTTCAAATTGCAGTAGACAAGATAAACGGGGAGCCAATCTACTTCACCTGGCTTCTAACCTTATTTAATATTGCCTGGTATTTGCTTGCCGAGTCCGGTTTACCCAATGTCTTATAAGTAATAATAAAGTTCTCATAAGTGCCGGGGAAGTTCGGGTTTATAGCCATCGCTTTATACAGGTAAAACAGCGACGAATCAGGCTTACCCATGTGCAAAAAACACAGCCCTTCGTTCGAAAATGCATCTACATACTCGGGGTTTAGCTCAATGGACTTCTTGCATATTTCCAGGGCCAGCGGGTATCTTTGGGTTACAAAGTAAACACCCGCCAGGTTATTAAGTGTAAGCGGGCTCTTGGGGTTGCGCTCCAGTGCTTTTTTATCATATATCTCTGCAGAGTCGTTCTGATTAACATGGAAGAACGCATTGCCAAGCTCTGACATAGAACCTTCATATTCCGGATAAATAGCCAGCGATCTCCGGAGGTTAGTAATACCTTCTTCTATCATAGGTTTGCTAACAGCCGGATTGCCTTCGCGCGAGGCGACCGTAACCAGCTCTGTTCCATAATAATAAGCCAGCCGGCTATCATTGGGTGACTTATTAATGTCGGCTTTAAACAGGCTCAGATTATCGAGCCAGTCATTATTTCGCGCTACGGTTAATCCGCAATAGATCAACGCTATAGGAACCACTATTGCAAGTACTTTGGAAGAAGTTAGCGCAGGCGCATCGGCATTGTATGTTTTTAATATCCATTTTTCAATGGCAAGCGCCACCGCCAGGCAGAAGCTGACCGAGGCGAAAAACAGGAAGCGCTCAGCCATAGGAGTACCTATAAGAAAAGGAATATTAGAGAAAAGAGAAATGGAAGCCAGGAAGAATAACACCACAAATACAAAAGGGCTACCCGGGTTTTTAATAAGCCCCCTTATGCCAAAAAATGCAAGCGCCGCATAAACTACCAGTGATACCAACACCCATGGATCGCCAAACCCAGTAAATGGAATAGCATTGTAAGAATAATCGCAGATAAGCGGGTAGGGGATGATCAGCAGTTTTATGTACCTGCCCAATATGCCTACCTCGGTTGCGAGCCTTGATGCGGCAGACGGGGCGCCACCAAGCATGTTGTCGATAAAGCTTACATCGGCGGCATGGTTTGCACCATAAGCCGCTAATATGGAAAACCTGATGATGAGGAACAGCGCCGCCATGGCAAAGACCCCACCGGTAATAAAGGCGCTGCGCTTTTTATCTTCCTTCCTGTAAAAGAAAAAGATAAGCGGCACTATGCCCAGGAAGGTGATCACCGTCTCTTTAGATAGCAGGGATAAAAAGAAACAAAGGCACCCCAGCAGTAAGTGTTTCATTTTACCACTATCTACATATTTAATAAATACATTCAGCGACAGAAAAGCAAAGAAGAAGCACAAGATCTCATCTCTGCTTTTTATATTGGCTACCACCTCTGTGTGTACAGGATGCAGCGCAAATAGTAACGCGGCAATAAAGGCAACAGCGATCTTCTTTTGCCGGAAAAAGCCATGAAGAAACAGGAATAGGAAAATAACACACCCGGCAAACAACAGCACATTCATCACATGCCCCACCATCGGGTTACTATCAGATAGCTGGTATTCTACCGCAAACATTACAAGAGACAAAGGTCTGTACAGGTCATTAGTCGTAATGAACCAGCCGCGCCTGTAAGGCGTAGCGAATATCTCGCCAATGGCAGGTATGCCCTTGGTCACTATCTTATTTTCTTTTATAGTATTAAAGTCGTCAAGCGCATAGCCATTTTTAAATGAGTTGGCATATACGAGAAAGGCAATAACACCAAGTAGTATAGCAAGTTTTAATACAATGGATAGGCCGCTTTTTTTGTCGGGCTGGTTTTTACCGCCGGTATTATTTACGGGCGCCGGGCGGTTGGGTGGTATGGGTTTCTGAACAGGCCTGTTGTTTTGCTTTGCTGCCATTTATTTTCTTATTCGCTACTGAAAAATATTTTTTGAAAAGTAAGGTTTTTTTCTGTTTTGTCAATGACTGCAAGGCTAAATTAAATCATTTACAACCTTCGCTATTTTTTTTACTTTTATAAGCCAAAGATCAAACTGTGACCGCAAACATGAAAGAGAAAGTATTAGCATATCTTCCGGGTATTTTGCTGTTTTTGATTGCCTTATTTATAGGCATGCATACCTACTACGATTATGGCATCAGCTGGGATGAGCACTGGCAAAGGGAGTTTGGCAACATAAGCTACAATTATGTATTTAAAGGCGATAAAACCTTGCTTACCTATCCCTACGGGTACTATGGCGTAGGGTTGGAGCTACCGCTAACCTGTATTGAAAAATGGTGCAACCTTACCGATACCCGCGACATATACCTGATGCGCCACGAGGCGATGCATATACTTTTTCTGTTCAGCGCCTTAATGGGTTATTTTTTAGTGCTGCGGCTGTTTAAGAACAATGTGCTTGCCAGCATCGGTTTCCTCATGTTCTTGCTTTGTCCGCGTATCTACGCACATTCATTTTTCAATAGTAAGGATGCTGGTTTCTTATCTGTCTTCCTGATCACTTTATCGTTTGCACAATATGCTTTTTCCAAAAATAAGCCCTCACTCATATTTGTATTAGGTTTGTTAAGCGGGTACTCTACCAGTATTCGTATCATGGCATTTATACTTGCCATCTTTATAGGTGGGTTCTTGTTGCTCGATCTGCTTGCAGTGCGCCGCAAAAAGAAAAACACAAAGCCGGCAATGATCAATATAGGCTTATTCATTGGTGGCTTTTGCCTTGCATTATATATAGCGTGGCCGTATTTATGGGTAAATCCCGTACATAATTTCTTTTATGCCTATGCCCAGATGTCCCACTTCGATTGGAATGCAAGTGTACTGATAGATGGCGACTATGAAAAGACCACCAACTTACCGTGGTCCTATTTCCCACGGTGGTTTATGATCACGGTACCAGTACTATGGTTATTGGCAGGTGTTGCCGGCATATGGCTGGTAGTTCGGGACTTTTTTAAAAAACCTTCAGACTTCCTGCAAAACACGACTAACCGCAACTTCCTGCTCTACATGCTTTGTTTCTTTGTGCCGGTACTAGCGGTAATTATGTTACACTCGATCATTTACGACGACTGGCGCCACCTTTATTTCGTCTATCCTTCATTTGTGCTTATAGGCATGTATGCTGTAAATAAACTATATATCATGCTCAAAGGTAGCTTAAAGCTTATCGTGCCCGTAGTATTCGGCATACAAGCTATAATGTTAATAGGATTTATGGTCAGAAACCATCCTTTTCAGCAGGTGTACTTTAATGAGCTGGTATCGCATGACGACGAATACCTACGGAAGAACTTTGAGCTGGAGTATTGGGGCGCAAGCTTTAAGCAGGCGCTGGACCACCTGGTAACCACCAGCAAGGCAGATACCATAACAATAGCCTGCAACTACGATGACCCGGTAACTAACAACCTGATGATACTGCCGGCAAAAGACCGTAAGCGGATCAAAATAGTGCCGGTATCGCAAATGGCTAAAGCCGAATTCTTCGTTACCAATTACCGCGGCCATCCCGAGGACTATCCATCAACGAATATAGAATATTCCGCAAAAGTGCTCAACAGTACGGTAATATGTGTTTTCAGGCTTAAAAAGAGTTAGAACAAAAGCGAGTTTACTATTTTTGATTTCCGAAAAATTACTAATGGCTAAAAAACAAAACAAACCAGTTCCTAATACTGCCGTAAAGCAACCGGTAAGCAACCAAAAGCCAGCTGTAAAAATAGCAAAGGAACTAACTGACTGGTTTTCTGTAAAGAACCTGTGTATAGCGCTTGCCGTAATTTCCGTTTTGCTCTATGCCAATACATTATTCAACAGCTATGCGCTTGACGATGTGATGGTGCTGAAAGATAATATGTATGTAAAGCAAGGGATAAAGGCCATACCTGAGCTATTAAGCACACCGCACATGCGTGGGTACCTGGTTATCCCAAACGATCTGTACCGCCCATTGTCATTAGTAATGTTTGCCATAGAATACCAATTCTTTGGTCCCAATCCCGTTGTCGGGCACTTTTTCAATATACTTTTCTTTGCCGGCTGTGTGATCATGCTCTTCCTGTTCTTAAATAAGTTCTTTAATGAGCAGAAGACAGCAATAGCATTTATTGCGGCCCTGGTATTTGCCGTACACCCTATACATACCGAAGTGGTGGCTAACATAAAAAGCCGCGACGAGCTAATGTGCTATTTCTTTGCGTTCCTGTCGTTAAACCTCTTCATGAACTACATGAAGGGTGGCAAAATGAGCGAGCTGCTGCTTGGAGCTTTCACACTATTCTTATCCCTGATCTCAAAGGAAACAGCCATCAACTTTTTGGCTGTAATACCCATCCTCTTCTTTTTCTATGCCAATGAGAATAAACAACGCTCTATTTTTATAGTAAGTGGTGCAGTTGCAGCCACTGCCGTTTTTATGATCATCAGGACGGTGGTATTAAGTATGTATCATGCAAATGAGCCCTCTGCCACTACTGACTTTATGGATAATGCCCTTGCAAAAGCGCCAGACATGGCATCAAAGTTTGCGACTGAATTCTTCGTTTTGGGTAAGTATTTAAAGCTCATGTTTATACCATATCCGCTATTATGCAATTACTCTTTTAACAGCATACCTTTTGTGGGCCTTGGTAATATATGGGCATTGCTATCCCTGGCTGCATACCTGTTCATGGGCGTGTTCTGCATACTCCGGCTGGTGAAAAACAAAAAAGATCCTTGGGCTTTTGCTATCCTGCTTTTCCTTTCCGGTATTGCTTTATTCTCAAATCTGCCGTTCCTTATGGGTGCCGAAATGGCCGAACGTTTTGCATTCTTCGCATCTACCGGTTTCTGTATAGCTGTGGCGCTTGCCATAGAGCAGTGGATCATAAAAGCCCAGGCTACTGATGTGGCTGTCATCAAGAGCAGTAAGGTAATGGCTATACTTATACCGCTGCTGTTAATATTCGGAGGCATGACCGTAGCCCGAAACAGCGACTGGAAGGACGAATATCACTTATACAAAACAGATCTCGAAAAATCGCCCAATGATGCACGGCTTCACCAATATGTAGCTACCGCACTGGCCGAGACCAATTATTTTGAAGAAACCGATACTACGAAGCAAAAGGAAATGGATAAAGAGAGTGTGACGTTGCTCAACCAGGCACTGGCTATTTATCCAAACTTTGCCGAGGCGCTAGTAGAGTTGGGTAGGGTATATGACCGCCAGCGTAGGTTCCCGGAGGCAGAAGCAATAGACCTGAAGGCACTGGCCATAAATCCTAATTCTTCCACGGCCAACAACAACATAGCCAGTGTATATATCTCCACAGGTAGGTTCAGGGAAGCCATTGGCTACCTGATAAAGTCGATAGCCCTCAATCCTAATTTTAAGTTTGCGTATCTCAATCTTGCCAACAGCTACATGCAAGTACGGCAGTTTGACTCTGCAATCACCAATTACAAATTAATGCTGTCGTTCGACCCCAACTTCCCGGATGCTTATCAGCAAATAGCTACTGCATACTTTCAAAAGCAGAGTTTCGATTCGGCGATCACATATTTCAACCAGGTGATAAAGCTAAAACCCGATGACGCTAATAGTTATAACAATCTTGGCGCCGCTTACCTGAATACCAAAAGGTATCCGCAGGCAATAGAGCAATTCAATAAAACACTCTCTATAAATCCGAATTACGTTAGCGCCTATTCTAACCTGGGCAAGGCCTATTACTCGTCGGGCCAATATGCAACTGCTATAAGCATATTTAATAAAGAACTGAGCCTGAACCCCAAGAACCCAAGCGACATTCCATACATAGCGCTCTCTTATCAAAAGCTGGGTAAAATGGCTGAGGCAAAGCAATATGAAGCCATCGCGCAGAAGTTTTATGCTAATTTCAAGCTGGAATAAATTAATAAAACAGCAAAGCGTATAGATTTCTATACGCTTTGCTGTTTTATTAATTATCACGAATACTATTACGCCATTGAGTTGTTCGGCACTTCGTTTCTCATCACTACCACTCCGTCAAACACATCTATCAGCACTGGTTTAGTTTTATCTATCTCACCACCAATGATCTTTTTGCTGAGCATATTGATGATATCCTTCTGTATCACTCTCTTTAGTGGGCGGGCTCCGTATTGAGGGTCAAAGCCACGCTGCACAAGATAATCGAGCGTATAGTCAGTGAACTGAAGGTCTATACCCTGCGCCAGCAATTGCTTTTGCAGTTGCTCCAGTTGTATCCTTATTATGCCTTTTATCTCCTTCCTCATCAACGGGCGGAACATGATCACATCATCTATACGGTTAAGGAATTCAGGCCTTAGCGACTGGCGCAGCACCTCCATCACCTGCTCCTTGGTGGCATCTATCACATTATCTATATCCTGGTTGTCCTTCAGTTCGGCAAAGTTTTCCTGTATAATATGGCTACCCATATTGCTTGTCATAATGATGATGGTATTCTTAAAGTTCACCACCCGGCCTTTATTATCGGTAAGTCGGCCATCATCGAGCACCTGCAGCAGTACGTTAAATACATCAGGATGTGCTTTTTCTATCTCATCGAGCAACACCACGGAATATGGTTTGCGGCGCACCGCTTCAGTAAGCTGGCCACCTTCGTCATATCCTACATACCCTGGAGGGGCGCCTACCAGGCGGCTCACGCTATGCTTTTCCTGGTATTCGCTCATATCTATGCGCGTCATCATAGTATCGTCGTCAAACAGTATCTCGGCCAGCGCCTTAGCCAGCTCTGTTTTACCAACGCCGGTAGTACCTATGAAAATGAACGATCCAATTGGCTTGCGCGGGTCCTGTAAGCCAGCCCTGCCACGGCGTATTGCGTCAGATACAGCAGTTATTGCTTCATCCTGGCCTACCACTCTTTTGTGCAGTTCATCTTCCAGGTGCAGCAGCTTTTCGCGCTCACTGGTCAGCATGCGCTGCACAGGTATGCCCGTGGCTTTAGCTACATTAGCCGCTATATCCTCTGCGTCCACTTCTTCCTTCAGCAGTCGCTTGTGTTGGCCGTCCATATCATTTAGTAGCTTCGACAGGTCGTCCATAATAGCTTCCTGCTCCTGCACCTTGCCGTAGCGTATTTCGGCTACACGGCCATAGTTGCCCTCCCGCTCTGCCTGCTCTGCTTCCAGCTTCAGGCTTTCTATCTGTGTCTTGGCTTTATTTATCTTATCTACTATTTCCTTTTCTTCCAGCCACTTAGCCTTTAATGTATCGCGTTCTACAGAAAGTACGGATATTTCCTGGTTCAGCTCTTTCAGCTTACCCTCATCTTTTTCACGTTTTATGGCTTCCCGTTCTATTTCCAGCTGGCGTATGCGGCGTATCAGTTCATCAAGCGCTTCGGGCATGGAGTTAAGTTCCAGCTTCAGCTTGGCAGCGCTTTCATCTATCAGGTCTATCGCTTTATCGGGTAAAAACCTATCGGTAATATACCTGTTCGATAGTTCTACCGCAGCTATAATTGCCTCATCTTTTATACGCACCTGGTGGTGGCTTTCATACCGGTCTTTAAGGCCGCGGAGTATAGATATGGCATCTTCCGGCGATGGCTCATCCACAAATACCCGCTGGAAACGCCTTTCCAGCGCCTTGTCTTTTTCAAAATACTTCTGGTATTCATTAAGCGTTGTAGCGCCTATGGCCCGCAGCTCACCCCGTGCCAATGCCGGTTTCAGTATGTTTGCAGCATCCATAGCGCCTTCCATTGCCCCGGCGCCTATAAGTATATGTATCTCGTCTATAAACAAGATCACATTACCATCGCTCTCTGAAACCTCTTTGATCACCCCTTTTAATCTTTCTTCAAATTCACCACGGTATTTTGCGCCTGCCATAAGCAGGCCCATATCCAGCGCGAAAATAATCTTTGATTTCAGGTTGTCCGGTACGTCACCGTTAATGATACGGTGTGCCAGGCCTTCTACAATGGCTGTTTTACCTACACCTGGCTCACCTACAAGTATCGGGTTGTTTTTAGACCTGCGGGATAGTATGTGCAAGGTGCGGCGTATCTCTTCATCGCGGCCTATCACCGGGTCTAGCTTGCCATTGCGGGCAAGTTCGTTCAGGTTTTTGGCATAGCGTTGCAGGGCGTTGTATTGTTGATCCGATGTCTGGGAATTTACCGTGCTCCCTTTTCGCAGCTCTTTGATCGCGGTAACAAGCCCGCTTTCAGTCAGCCCTGCATCTTTTAATACTTTGCTGGTATCATCATTTACCTGCAGCAGCGCTATAAGCA
>Ga0206843_10153_pt2 | contig 17160 bp, 17 predicted proteins | sample Alteio_BWOrgCont_21_FD_152869 | JGI IMG/M metagenome (GOLD analysis project Ga0206843, IMG submission 152869) | Enriched cells from forest soil in Barre Woods Harvard Forest LTER site, Petersham, Massachusetts, United States -... | ecosystem: Environmental > Terrestrial > Soil > Temperate forest >...
CGGGTCGCCGTTCCCGCAACGGCGGACGACGCCAAAGGGTTGCTGATGGAAAGCATCTTCAGCGAGACGCCCGCTATTTTTGTCGAGGGCCGAGGCTTGTTCTCCATGGTTGCGGACGTCCCGGACAAACCTTACCGCATCCGGTTCGGCCAAGGTATCGTGCGGCGGCGCGGAACAGACGTCACTCTCGTTGCGATCGGCGCGATGGTCCCGCTGGCGCTTCGCGCCGCGGCGACGCTTCAACTGGAAGGCATTTCGGTCGAGGTATTCGATCCGCGAACCCTGTCACCGCTGGATCGCGACGGACTGTGTGCCTCAGTGGAAAAAACTCATCGCTTGATCGTCGCCGATCCGGCATGGCGTTCCTTTGGCATCTCGGCCGAAATCATCACTACTGTGGTGGAGCGGTGTGCAACGCTTCAGGCAAGACCCGTTCGTTTCTGCCTGCCCGACAGCCATACGCCGATGAGCTCCGCGCTCGAGACTCAATATTATCCGGACGAAGCGGCCCTGGTGGCGGCGATCCGGCAAATGATGTAGCGGATATGGCGCATATCGATCTCCTTAGCGAAATCCATCGACGCTCCAAACGCGATTATCTGGCTCGTGTGTTGGCCGGCAATAAGGCGGAATTCGCGACCTTAGCCAAGAAGTTCGATGTCGAATACTGGGATGGCGACAGGAACACAGGTTACGCCGGATATCGCTATGACGGCCGTTGGCGCGCGCTCGCGGAGAGACTCGTCGAGCGGTACGGCATCAAGCCGGGCGACCGAATCCTTGATATTGGATGCGGAAAAGGATTCCTGTTGTATGACTTCACGCAGGTGGCCCCTGGCGTCGAAATCCAAGGGATCGATGTGTCCGCTTATGCGCTGGCAAATGCCAAAGAGGAAGTGGCAGCAAACCTCGAACTCGGTACTGCCACTGCCCTGCCCTATCCTACCGGCAGTTTCGATCTGGTTATATCGATCAACACCCTGCACAACTTATTTATCGAAGAGCTCTACGAAGCTTTGCGTGAAATCGAGCGAGTGGGAAAGAGCAGCAAGTACATCGTGATGGATAGCTACCGCAACGAACAGGAGAAGGTGAATCTGCTCTATTGGCAGCTCACTTGTGAGTGTTTTTTTACCCCGCGGGAATGGGAGTTTATTTTTCGCCAAACGGGATACACAGGTGATTATGGATTCGTCTACTTCGAATAACAATACAAGCGAGCCTCAGTATCAGCGATCGCTGGACTTGGCCGCGCAAAAAGGCTTAACGACTCTGGGCTTAATGACCAATCAGGCCTGGAAAGACGATCCAAAACATCTGCTTTTCACCTTGGCCCGCTATAAATTTGTCGCCAAGATGCTCTCCGGACGGAAGCACGTCCTGGAGGTGGGTTGCGCAGATGCTTTCGGAACGAGGCTCGTCCTGCAAGAGGTCGAGCGGCTCACCGCGACCGACTTCGATCTGACCTCAGTGGATGATGTGTTGCGCCGAATGGACGAAAGCTGGCGCTTTGAATGCCGGCAGCACGACTTGCTGACCGCCCCTGTTCCCGGTCCGTTCGACGCGGCGTTCACGCTCGATGTGATTGAACACATTCCGGAAAGTCAGGAGAATCTTTTCCTCGACAACATCGTCCAATCGCTGACTCCCGAAGGTGTGCTGATCGTGGGATCACCTTCGCTAGAGTCGCAGGCTTATGCCTCGCCGCCGAGCAAGGCGGGTCACGTCAATTGCAAAACCGGCGCAGGCTTGCGAAGCCTGTTGGAGCGCTTCTTCCACAATGTTTTCGTGTTCTCGATGAATGATGAAGTTGTCCACACGGGCTACTTCCCGATGGCTCACTATCTGATCGCCGTCGGCTGCACCCGGCGACAGGTCTTGTGATGGTACGGCGCACGGGCCCGGAAGCGGGCGACAACTCCATCGATCTGACAATCGTCATTCCTTGTCTCAACGAGGCAAAGAACATCCAAGACACCTTGAATACCGTCGTTGCCGCGATGCGAGAGTTGCCCTATAGCTACGAAGCCCTCGTCATCGACGATGGTTCGACCGACGGCACCGGGCCAATCGTCGAAGCCTATCGGACCGCACATCCGGACATCCCGTTAGTGCTGCACCGGAATGCCAAGAATCAAGGACTCACCCGCACCTATGTCGACGGCGCATTTCTCGGCAAGGGGAAATACTATCGCCTGGTATGCGGCGATAATGTCGAGCCCGCCGAAACTTTAATTACCGTTTTGTCTCAGCTCGGCAAAGCCGACATGGTGATCCCCTACCATAGTGAAGTGGCGGGGAAATCGGCATTTCGCCGGGCATTGTCGAATGTCTATACCAACCTGGTAAACCTCTTAAGCGGCTATCACATCCATTATTACAACGGAATGGCTTTGCATCTGCGCTACAACGTCATGCGATGGGGACCGTATTCGTTCGGTTTTGGTTTTCAGGCGGAGTTGGTGACGCGCCTGCTGGACGAAGGCGCCACAATGATCGAAATACCGGTTGCCGCGGAACATCGCGAAAAAGCAGGCAAGAATTCCGCCTTGAACCTGCGCAATTTCCTATCGGTATCTCATACCCTCGTGGAAATCGTGATTCGCCGAATCCGCAAGCGGTCCTTTTAACCTAAGGGCTCGTAAAGAAACCACCCCGTCTGCTCCAATAAGGAAGGGGGCCATTTTTTATGGTCGCAGCCACCCCTCCTTAGAAAGGAGGGGACTATGGGAAGGAGCGCAGTCCCCTCCTTTCCAAGGAGGGGTGGCTGCGACCATAAAAAATGGCCCCCTTCCTTATTGGAGCAGACGGGGTGGTTTCGTGGTCTTGCTATCCATTATTTCTTTGCGACTCCTAGAGGCGCACTGCTACAAGCGATAACCGGCGCTTTCGGCGTCCGCGGCGAACATCTTAACGGTGTCGAGGGATAAATCATCAAGATCCATCGCGCACATCTTCAGGGCCTTAGCGAGAACCTCATGAAGCACGGTAACGATGTGGCAGCCGCACTCGTCGGCATGGAAAATGTTCAAGACCTCACGAATGCTGGCCCAAAGCAATTGCGCCTGTGGCCGCTCCCGCATTATTTCCAGACTTTCGCGCATGACAGGCATCGGATCGCGTCCGGTATCGGCAATCCTGCCGGCAAAAACCGAAACTACGGCAGGTACCTCCGGAGTCAAAGCTTCAGTTACCGCCCTCACTTGCGCCAGCGTCAGAATCGCAGTAACGTTGACCTTCACTCCTTCCCCAGTCAGTTCACGGATAAGTGGAGCGGACGACTGCTGCAACGTATTTGTCACCGGAATTTTGACGTAAACGTTGTCCTGCCATGAACTGATTTTCAATGCCTGGCGGCGCATTTCCCGGAAATCATCGGAAAACACTTCAAAGGAAATGGGTTTGGCTGTCACGGTTTCCAGAACGGTGCGGGCAAACCGTTCGTAGTCGGAAACTCCTGCTTTCCTCATCAGCGTCGGATTCGTCGTCAAGCCGCGGATCAGCGGATTGCGATACAGATCCAACAATGTCTCCAAATTCGCGCCGTCAGCAAAAATCTGTACGCTCAGGTCTTCTAAGCGCATCGCTTATTCATGAAATATTCGGGCAGCATAAACTCCCTCTTCCATAAACCTCATCCGATCCAATTTGCTGTATGGTAGCATGTGCCGCTCTGCGCCATTATGAGCGCGCGAGGATTGCCCTTATAAGAGCGAGTCGACCTTTCCGAAGGAGCATCGCCGTTGGATTTAGCTGAACACCCGGCCCGTTCTACGCCGATCGTCTGGCTTGCCCTCCTGGCAGCCATCGTTTGCGGCGTAATGCTGCGATTGTCGCATCAAGACGACGTCAGCAGCCGCAGCCCCGACGAGAAAGTTTACACTTACCGCGCTCAACAAGTCGCCGACCAGGGATTGTCTGCCATGCGGCCCTGGTTCCCGGAGTACGTAAACAGCAATACGACCGGAGAACTGCCTCCGCCGACGCGCGTCGGATATGTTGCGGTATCCGCTCTTGCAATGAAGCTGATGGGCGTCCGGGACTTTCGCGCGGGAGCCGCCGTATCGTTGCTATGCAGCGTTCTCTCCCTGCTTCTACTGGCGTGGATCGGCGTGCGCTTCTTCAATCCGTGGGTGGCTGCGGGCGCCGTGTCGTTCCTCGCATTTTCTGTCGCGGAACTGGGAATGGCACGGCGAGCCTGGGTGGATGGTTATTTCGGCTTTATAGGTCTGCTCCTGCTGTACTTGACACTCGAACTTATGCGAACTCCCAGGCGCGTTTTCCTCTATCCGTTATTTTTTTTGAGCGGAACCTGCGCCATTCTTTCAAAGGAAACCTCTGTATTCGTTTACGGAATATGCGGCCTCTGGTTGTTTGGCTTCCTTGTTTGGAAGGAACGCTGGGGAAAAGGGGCCGCATTGCTCGCACTGGGGGGCCTGCTCTCGGTTGCCGCAGCGCTCGGTACGTGGTCTCTGCTGGCTGGAAATCTGACGGTTCCTCTCTCGGCGTTGACTAGCGTCAAGGTCAATACGGACTGGGGCCGGCTGAATACTGGAGGCCCATGGTACCAGTTCACCTATCTACTCTGGCTTGTCGGACCTCTGACTGGGACAATGGCACTTGTGGGAATTATTGCAGCAGCCCTTCCTTCGGGTATCCGGTCGAAAGCCGGACTGGAGGTATCGAAGTTAGGGATTGATGATCTGCCTGGCGCTCGCCTTGCCGCTTCAGTAGTCGTCAGTCTCCTCGTCTTCGTGAGTTTCGTCGGACACCTCCAATATCTCCGCATGACCAGTCCGGCCGATGGCGCTTATTGCCTGCTCGCAGGCCTAGGTTTGTGGAACCTCTTAACGCTGGCCCGCCGATTCCTTCCGATTACAGATTACCGGGCGCTTGTTTTGGTGGCCGTATTGGCTGTAGGGATCGAGGGATTGCGCGACTATAGAATCTACACGGACGTCGTGGTTCGGACCGGTATGGAGGATTTGACTGCGATCTGGATCCGCACCGCTTTAGGACGCTAACTGTGAATTTGGAAAGAACACATACTGGAATCCTTGTCGGCGCAGTCCTGGCAAGCATAGGGATCGCTTACTCGGGACCGCGCCAAGGCAGCGTTCCGGGCCTGTTCCTGCTGATGGCGGTGGTGATTGCGCTGGCGCCTCTCTTTCTAAATCTGATCGAGCAGACGACGCCCGGTTCGTGGGCACGCCATGCGACCCTCTTCGGACTTGCCTGGTTCGGTTTGAATCCCTCGAACACGGAGATCGTCGGTAGCGCCGTCCACTGGCGTGTGATTTGCTCGGTTCTCGGAATGATCGCCGGCTTGGTCGTTTACCAATGTCGGCCGGGATGGAGGCGACTGGGTTTCTTCCTGGCGCCGGTGCTGGCGGCCGCGTTGTGTCATCGCATGACGCTCGCCTTCGCACCGCTGTTATTCATCTATATATTTCTCTTTGAAGAAGACGGTAAGTGGCCGGCAATACCGTTGTCAGTGGCGCGTAGCGCACCCGCGTTTATCGTCTCACTAACGGCGCTTCTGCTTGATGCCGGACCTGCTGTGCCTTTGACGACAATAATGGAAGCAGGCGGCCGCAATCTGCTCGGATTTCTGGCGCCTTGGACCGCGGCTCAATCGACGGCGGCGCCTGCCACGGATGCTTCCCTGATCGCAGCTATATTTGTTGCGGGATTGGCCGGCTATACTGCAACCTCGCGCAACACGCGGGCCGTCTCATTCGGACTCTGGTGGTTTTTGCTATTGACCTTCATGGCGCCTTTCGAACCGCTGGCCGCGTCCATCGGTTTGGCATTGGCTGGCGCGGCCGCAGTCGCGCGAGCAGGCGTCACTTTAGCCGGATCCGATTTGCGCCTGGTTGGCGCCGGGTGTTTGTGCCTCTTGCTGCTCTGCGGCGCAGGAATTATGCAAAGAAATAGCCAGGCTTTCTTACTGCGGCCCGGCGGCAATGCTCAACTGCAGGCTCTGATGCCGGCGCAACCACCGTCCGGATCGCAACCAGGCAGCGCCGAACAATACCTGAATGTCTCGTTGTCTTTGTTTCAGGCCAGGAGATTCGAAGAATCGATCGCAGCCGCCCAGAGTGCGCTGCGAATCCAGCCGAATTATCCGGAAGCTTATAACAACATCGCCGCTGCATCGTCAGAACTCAAGCAATGGGATCGCGCGATTGAAGCCGCGCAGCAAGCTCTGCGATTGAATCCCTCATTCGCCCTCGCCCGCAACAATCTGGTCTGGGCTTTGGATCAGAAACGTTTGCAAAGCCAAAACCACTGACGCGCTCTGGCGAGCGGAAACATATTGGTTAGCAGCCTGCGGTTGCTGGAAGCCATTCCATCTCGAACTGAACCTGGTCGCCTCCGGTGCGCCCAAATCCGAGGCGTTCGTACAACTGAATCGCGCGAATATTTGTGACATTGACTCGCAAACGAACCGGTTTACCGGCCGCTGCAGCGGTTGTCAGCACTTCCTTCAGGATTGCCGTTCCGGCGCCCCTTCCTCTCATTTCGGGCGACATCATAATCTCAGCCAGATGAATCTCGCCGGGCGTTTCGGCGAGAAAAATCCAGCCGGCCAGCTGGCCATCGACAAGAATGATCTCGCTGGAAGCGTGAGGAAAGTTGGCGCGCAGCGAGCCGATTTTTCCGCTGTACTGCACACCGAGCAAATGGTCGCGGATTGCCGGCGGCCAGGCCCAGGACATCAACTCTTGCGCCACGGAAGCGACGATCATTTCTCGGAGGAACGGTTCATCGGCAGGCGTTTCAGGACGGCGAGTGATTAACATGATAATTGGCGATAAAGAGGATACAAGAGTTTCTCCGCCAGCGTGCGTTGCGTGCAAGATGCTTCGAGTTGCTTGGCGGCCGAATCGGCTGCAAATGGTTGGGCTGGGGACTTCGCATGAAATTGGGCGGTCTCGCGCATAACCTGAATCTCATCCTCGACGCTTTCGAGCTGGAAATGCTCCGCGATACTGCCCCAAATCGCCTGCGGCAAAGCGCGATAATCGACAAACATTCCTGAACGATCGTTGCGCCGGCCGACTGCGGACTGCAGAAATCCGGCCAGTACCCGGGCACACCATTCCTCACGGCTCAGCGAGACAATATCATTAAACTCCATGCCGAGAATCGCCGGATCCATAGCGCCGGGCAGCGCCTGCATTCCCGGCGAGCGAAGTTGAGAGACCAGAACTTCAAGCGGATCGCGATAGATAAAAAGCCACGGAGTATTCGGAAAAGCCTCGCGAATCACAGAAAGATAGTGAATATGCCAGGCATCGAACTTGACGAAATAACGCTCCTGACCGCTTTCCCGTTTCGGGCCAAATGCAAGAATGAGGTTCCGTATCCAATCGGATCGCCGGGTTTGAACCATCGCATCGATGGCAGGCGCTTCAGAAATCGCCACGGTGCGAGGTAGCGCTGCCAATGCCCGTGAAACAAGCGTGGAGCCGCAGCGGGACATGTGAAAGATAAATCCGCGGGGTTCGCAAAATCCTTCCGCTGCGAAAAGCGGCGCTTCGAAACGGAACGACTGGGCAAACGGATTCCGCAGCGCGATACGGGCGCTCTCGTCGAAGAACTGCTCGGTAAATGGTTGTCTACCGAAATAGACCCATTCCGCCACGGGATGCTCGTCGCGCACCCGCGCGGAAACAGGAAACCAGCCCCGCCTGTCAAAGGCCCCATCCTCGTTCGATGACGCACCACAGCCAATCTCGTCGACGCTAAAATCGAAACCGAGATTGCTTCCTGTAGCGACGGCAGTCTGCCGAAGCATTTTCATATCCGTCGCCGAGTGAAGCCGGTCCGCGAGCGTACTGTCGGAAAGTACGCGGCGGCGAAAATACTCAAATCCCAACGGGCGGTGCGGCAGCCGCTCAATCGGTAAACCTCGCTTCACAATTTCGTGAGCCCACTCGTCGACGACAATGTCGATGATCAGGTGAATACGTGCTTCCGAACCGCGATTGGCAATACGGTGAGGCAGGCTGACATTCAAGTAATAGCAATTTCCCTCGCCAAGAGCCAACCGCTCGCCGGCCAGATAGAACTCGACATCGGCGCTGGTCCGGATCGGCACATGAATGCGCATCTCGCCGTTCTCATAACCGAGGTCCGGATCGCAGTGCTCCCGGACAAAGGAACCCGGCGCCAGACTCAGCAGCCGCACTGCTTTCAGCGGACACGGAAAATGGGCAAGGACCTCGCGGAAATAGCCACATCGCTGCAAGATGTCCGTTGCTGAAAATGCCATGAATGGCGAGCCGGAATGGTCGGACAACTGGCTCGATGCACCACCGATCGAGCGCAGCGCAACACCACGCCACTCGCCGCCGTAGTCGTTCGCATTGTAATGAGGCTGCCACTCGCCGGCGCGAACTAAGGAAAGGTCGGCCTGCAGCCGGGCAGAATCAAAGCGAAAAGGAAGCGTCAGTCCGGTTATCATCTCGATGTTGTTCAAGGAAAACCCTGTGCGGCGCCTATTCTTATGAGGTGCGCTCGGCTCCGTTCCTACCGGAGGCGTTCCGGAAACCTGGACTTTCCAGGCTCTGCGCGCCACGCGTCTCGCCACCGGCAGCTTGACGCTATTCACGACTTACATGTTTCAAGCGTTGGCGCTGACGTCATCAGGCTACACCGATACGCAGTCTGCACGTTCCTTTTATTGGTGTTCTTTGCCGCCACGATGACTCAGTCCAATAACCAAACACCGAATGGATCGCTGTTAACGCCGTGTACAATTTGTCAGTTGAATTTCCATATTGCACAAAGGCGATGATATCCTGTCCCTCATGATCCCAAGGAGACTTGCAGATGTTGTTCAGACATACGCCAGCGAGTTCAAGATCGTCGCGATCCTGGGACCCCGGCAGGCGGGAAAGACAACTCTGGCCAGACACTTATTCAAGAACAAGCCTTACGTCAACCTTGAAGAACCGGATTCCCGAAACTTTGCCGAAGAGGATCCACGAGGCTTTCTTAATCGATTTCCTGAAGGCGCAGTCATTGACGAAGCGCAACGCTGTCCACAGTTGTTCTCATACTTGCAACCTCGGGTAGATGCTTCCCACCGGCGCGGCGAGTTCATTCTCACCGGTTCACAGCAACTGGGCATGATGGAAACCATTACGCAATCGCTGGCGGGCCGCGTCGGAACCGTCAGTCTTCTGCCCTTTTCATATACGGAGTTGAAAAATGCGGAACTACAACCGGAGAGTATCGAAGAGGCGCTCTTTCGCGGCGGCTATCCGCCACTCTACGATATCCCTCGGGCCGACCCGCAACGTTGGCTGAACTCCTACCTTCGAACCTACGTAGAACGCGACGTCCGGTCCGCTCTCAATGTCCGAGATCTTTCAATGTTTCAGCGATTCCTCGGCCTCTGCGCCGGTAACGTCGGACAATTGCTCAATACCGAACGGTTAGGCGCCGATTGCGGTATCAGTCATAATACGGCTCGCTCGTGGCTAAGCGTCCTCGAAGCGGGATTTGTCGTTTTTCTGCTTCAGCCACACCATGCGAACTTTCGCAAACGGCTGGTAAAAACTCCAAAACTATATTTTTACGATACCGGTCTTCTAACACGCCTTCTGGCGGTCGAAACTCCTCAGCAGCTGCAAGTGCACCCACTGCGAGGTTCCATCTTTGAAAACTGGATCGTCACTGAGCTGATGAAAGAGTATCTGCATCGCGGCCAGGAACCGCGCCTATACTTCTGGCGCGACAGTCACGGTCACGAGATAGACATTCTTCGAGACACCGGCCTGCACTATCAAGTGTGGGAGTGCAAATCCGGTATGACATACCGGACGGAATGGACCGAAGATCTGGAATACTGGCAAGCGCTGGCCGGCGTCGTAGCGGGCGAAAAACGAGTCGCCTATGGCGGAGACGAATCCTTCGTACGCAAAGGCGTCCGGGTTGTTTCGTGGAAAGATCTCGGCAACGAGCGCTAACCGTCACGCGCAACACATGGTTCGCTGGACGCTGTTTTTGACAACACGATCGATCAGCTTGAAACGGCTCGTGAAGGTGTTGCAAAGATGCGCTCCATAACGCATGTTTTGGAGGATAATATTTACACATGCGAGAATACATCGCGCAGCGCGACGATAATTATTACGTTGCCGGAACGCGAATATCTTTAGACTCTATAGTTTACGCGTTTCGTAGAGGGGAGTCACCCGAAACGATCTGCCAGAATTTTGAGCTTCTCGAACTGGAGCAGGTCTATGGCGCGATCGCGTATTACCTTGCTCATAAAATAGAAATCGACCGTTACTTAACTGGCCAGAACAGAAAGTGGATTGAAGGTAAAACGAAATCGCAGCCGTTGCCATCATCCCTCCATGAGCGCCTGGCGCGTGCCCGGGAAGAAATCCAACGATCGCGGTCTTCTTGAAAATCCGATTTCTCGCCGACGCCGATTTGAATAAAGCAATTTTGAATGGTCTTCTTCGGCGAGATCCGTCGGTTGACTTTCAAACTGCGGCTGCTGCCGGCCTTCAGGGAAAGAAAGATCTGGAAGTCCTGGCCCTTGCCGCCGGAAGTAGTCGCATCCTTGTTTCCCATGACGTAGGAACAATGCCCGCGCACTTTCGAGCTTTTAGAGAAGCGGGAAACTACACGCCTGGTGTTTTCTTAGTATCGCAGAAGGTTCCCGTTAGCAAGGTTATCGACGAGCTGCTATTGATCTGGCTCGTATCCGATGCCGCCGATTGGACCAATCGTTTGGAATGGTTACCCTTTTAGAACACATCCAATCTCGAGATTAGGTTCCACGCGCCGCCGCAGGCATCGAAGGCTCTGGCCTCTCCGTGCGCATCGTACCGCGCAGTGGCACATGTCGTCTGGCTGCGTCACGAGTAAACCAATCCGCTGCTTTGCGTCCGTAGCTCTTTCCAGGCGGCGATAATCGCTGTTAATATCCGACTATATTGATGCGATGCCAGACAAAACACATTTCAACAGACTGCTTCGGATCGTAATCGAGGATTCCAACGCGATGCCTGCGCTGACATATGCTGAAACCTAGGACGCGCTTTTTGCTTTAGTGATTGAACTGGGAAGAGATCGGGGCGCCGAACTGACTTTAGAAGTACTCGATGAGGTTGCGCGCGCCAACCGGAAAGCATGACTCGAACGATGGCTATTCCAGTGAGCGCTGCTTCGGTCAATCGAGAAGGATGGGCTTCGGCGCTAAGGAAAAGTGGCCCAGCGATGCTTGGATAAAGTGGCCATGGTTGAGAACAGTGTTTAGAAGAGGATAGGCGTGGTAGAGCTTATTAGCGTCATCCACGCCAGCAGGCGTGTGTTTCGGATTGGGATGGTCCGTGGATTGGAGCGGCGATCAGGACTGATGGAACTTGTCGTAATCGCGGAATCGTTGTTTGAAGTGCTCGAAGTTTTGGACCTTGTAGCGGAGATACTGGAAGTAGCGAGGATAGGCAGATCTGGTTTTGGGATGAGCCTTGATGTCGAGAACTTCCTGGATGATGCCGTTGAAGTAATGTAGCGAACGGACCGGCTGAAGCGGCGGCTCGCCGGGATCGCGATAGAGGCGGCGCATAGCGCCAAGGACCAAGGCGTTTTCGACAACATCGAGAGGAATGCCGCGCCGGTAGAGGGCGGCGGCCAGCAGCCGGTCCTGATTATAGACCCGGCCTGCGGTTGTCGGCGTCTGGCGATAGGCCGTTAGAATCTGGCGGACGTAGTCGGCTTCGCTGATTTCAAGGGGATGCATGAGAATGATTCCTGTCGTGAGGGTCAGCCTTGAGGCTCGCGTAGGGATGGTCCATTGATCAGCACGGTATGACAGTAATGGCGGACGCGGCTTAATAAGGCGTCGACCATATTCCGGTTGCCGAGAAAGTTGGACCATTCGTCATAGCCTAAATTGGTCGTGATAATCGTGGGCTTGCGGTGGTAGCGCTCCTCCATAAGCTTGAAGAAGATGTTCGACTGTTCGGGTTTCAGATTTAAGTAGCCTAGCTCGTCGATTTGAAGGACGTCTAAGCGGGCGAGGCGGTTGAGAAGGTGGCGCGAGGAGCGGTCGGCAAGCGAAGCGTACATTTCATCAAACAGATCCTGAGCGCGGATGAACTGACAGCGGTAACCATTCTGAATCGCTTTCAGCAGAATGCCGGAAGCCAGTCCGGTCTTACCGACGCCGGTGGGACCGATAAAGACAATGTTCTCCGCTTTCGCAACAAACTCCAGTTCGGCAAAGGCGCGGATCTGTTTGCGATTGACGCCGGGCTGCCGTTGGAACGGGAAGGTCTCCAGCGACCAACGTTCCGGCAAATGGGCGTTACGGATACGCGCTTCGATCGCGGTTTCCTGGCGGGTATGCCACTGCGCCCGCATCAGGCGGGTGACAAACTCGGTGTAAGAGACATCTTCCTTTTCAGCGCCGCGCAGTTGTTCGTTATAGATGTTGAGAATGGTGCGGAGCTTAAGATTCTTGAGTAACTGATCGAGTTCTTCATTCATCGTTGTTTTCTCCTGAAGTGGAATCGAGACGGAAGTAGTCGTGTGCAATGCGGCGCAGGATCATACGTTCGAGCCGGTCCAGATCGTAGAGTCCATAGCGGGCAGCTTCCTCGACGGCAGATAGCACGGGTTCGCGAGGATATTCCCGGATCATGCGAAGCAGTTGGCGCAGGGCAAGCACCAGATACTTGCGGCCGCAGCGTTTGAGAGCCTGAAGATAAGGTTCGATTTCGGGAGCCGCTTGGACAATCGCCAGTTCTTCCGGATGCGGCGCGCCGCGCTTGACGCCGTGGCCACGGGGCGGACGGTGTTCAGCGAGGGTAATGCGCTGTTGCCGCGCTTCGGCGATGCGTTGATGAACCACAATGCTGCGAGCATCGAGCTGGACTTCGATTTTGTCTTTGGTTTCGCGCAACTCCACATGGCGGCCAATCCAGGAAACGGGAGTGGAGTAGCGATTGGAGTTGAGCGCCACATAGCCCTCGACATCGACAATGCGGGAGTGAATCCGGTAGACCTCGGGAATCCAAACCGGCAGCGGCTTCAGATGAGGCCGCTCGATGGCAAACAGTTCCGAAGGAATGGCGCGGATGTGTTTCTTATAAGTCGCATTGACGCGGCCGCACCATTGGCGGGCTTGAGCATTCAGATCTTCCCAGCTGGCGAAGGTGCGCCCGGCCAGAAAATTGTGCTCTATAAAGTGAAAAGGTCTCTCCACGCGGCCGGAACGGTTCTTGTCACCCAGTTCGTGAGCGGCAAAGTGGAAGCCGAAGCGTTCGCCAAAGGCTTCCATTTCCGGCGTCGGAATCATGCGGCGGCCCGTGCCGCGCAACACCACCACATGGGTGTTATCGATCATAACGCGCTCGGAAGGAGCGCCTCCGAAGTAGCGTAGCGCCTCGGTCAAGAAGACTTTGCAGTCGAAGCGCTGGAATGTGGGATAGCACTGAAAGAACAGCATCCGCGAGTAACACAGCACGGCGGATGCGGTTTGCACCGTGTGCTTTTTGCCGGCAATCTCCAGCGGATGGGGTGAGGTGTCATGTTGAAGTTCCTCGCCTGCAGGAAATAGGTATTGCCCGGCAGCCACCTTCGGTTTCTGTCCGATCTCATGACGGCGGCAAAACGCCGTCAGCGCCGGATACGAGAGAGTCAAACCTTGAGTGAGGAGTTCTTCATGGACTCGGACCAGATTGCCCTTGCACGGAGTGAGCAGTTCCAGAATCTGTTGGCGGTAGGGCTCCGCTTTTTCCGAGCGCGCCAAAGGCGGGACATCCGGCGATTGGGAGCGCAGGACTTTGCGCACCGTCGAGCGGGATAGCTTTAGAACTCGCGCAATCTCGTGTTTGGGAACTTTTTGAGTGTGGAGTTCCAGAATCGCTGTCCGTTGTGCTTTGCTCAACATGGTGTTGTTCCTGTTCCTTTCTCATCCGTTGGGCCAGATCGTCCAGATCCTTCATGGCGCATTCGATCTTGCGTTGCGCCGCATCGAACTGGTGGGAGTCCATCCGAGGCGCCGCTCGCGCCAAGCGGCGGCTGGCGCGGTTGGTGATCTGGAGCACCATGGTCAGATCCCGAAGCAGTTCCTCCGCTAGCGGCGGGGGTTGCAGCTCGACTTGTTGCTGCGCTTTGAGAAACAGTTGGGGCTGCTCCAGAATCCGTTGCCGCACCGCTGGCGCGGCATCGCGCCAAGCCGTATAGAGTTGTCCGGCTTGCCGGCTCGTGAACCGATGCTGGGCAAAGCCGTCCGCCATCCGTTTGCAGTCTTCGATGTTGGCGCGCGCCACCGGCGCCAGGTATTTCATCGCCACATGAGCGGAGATCTCACCGCTGCGCACTTGTTGCTGGACCTGGAGGGGAAGCAGCTCGACCAGCGCTAACCGGCGTGACACCCAGCTCACACTACGGTCGAACCGCCGCGCCAGATCCTGCAGGTTATAGCCAAAGCGCTGATCGAGTTCCGCCAACAGCCAGCCTTGTTCCAGCGCCGTCTCCCGCTCGCTGAAGCGCATCGAACGCTCCAACACCAAGGCTTCGCCTTCACTCATCGGCCAGATCACCGCTTCCACCGTGTCCCGGCCCAGTTGCTCCAAGGCCGTCACCCGTTTGTAGCCATCGATCAACAGATACCGGTCCGGCTTACTGCCAACCGCGACAGCGACGACCGGCGTTTGCTGCCCCGCTGCAGCCAGCGACGCCAACAATCGCCGGTGCTGCTCGGGCCGGCGCACCCGCAAATGCTCATAACGGCGGTCCAGTTGATGAAACTCCAACTTCATCCCGCTTCAATCCCTCGCTAAGACACTCTCCAACAAGCTGGATCTGGTCTTGCACGGCATCCGGGCTAAGTGTGTCCGCAAGCCCTTTTGCATCAATAGGATGGGCGTTGAGCTGGTCTTGCGCGGCCCGAAGCAGGACTTTTCCCATAAGCCCAATAAAATCTGCACCTTGAGCCCCGAACTGGTCTTGCGCGATGTCCCAGGGAAGTTGGCTTAACGGAGGGGGTAGTCTTAGGGGTTCCGGCGGCCGTTCGCCTTTGCCGCGATCTTGGATCCGCCGCGCAGTGAAGTAGTCGGGATGATGATTCCGCCAAGACTGCTGCGTTTGCACGCGGCGGGCATCTTGGCAATCGGGGTTTCGGCAAGCTCGTTGGCGGGATCCCACTCGCGGATCGGGACGGAACCAGCGGTGGCAAATACAACAGGGGCGTTTTCGAGCGTCCGGCATGGTGATTACATCAAATCACCACACCTCACCTCACCTTCAATAAGGAGGTGAAACTCTGTTCCGCTTTGCCTGAACACTTTTCACAAGTACCGGTGGGCTACTTATGATTAGCGCCGAAGAGGATGGGTGCCGATCCGGTTAACGTGGAATGGCACGGAGGCGTTCGTGGACTGGTGCTGGCTCCGCAGCACTCGATTCACGGCGCCGTTTTTCGACAATGTCCCCGCATAGCACAACAAATTGCCTTGCCTTATAAAATAGAATGTAAACTGCAGTATTCTCGGCTCCAGTCATGAGATGGAGAATGCGCACAATGGTCCCTTTTGGTTAACTTTCTCGGACAAATGAAAGACAAACCTTGGAGCATCGATTTCTTTCGCTGCGAGTCGACAGCGCTGCGAACACATTGGGTATTGCTGGTCATGGATCTCGGCGCATTGTAAGATTCGACATTCACCGGGGCAGTGTGGATGGCGACGGCTCTCTGCCGATTACTCAGTTATGCGATACGAGGCCTGTACGTTCCGAAATATCTAAACTCGGACGATCCCTGGTTCCGATTTCACCAATGGTAAGCCAACGCGGGCTTCCTCGGCATAACAGAAATCAAAACGGTGCCGTATCCTCCGACTTCTTATCCATTCGTCGAGCGCCTTATTGGAACCACTCGCCGTAAGCGCTTGGACCCAAAACTGTTTTGGATTAAAGCTCCCAGTCCTCATGACTGGCGGATGTCGCTGTCGCTGGCGAGATTTCCGTTTCATCGAGGTCGCGGCGCTTACCCTATTGGGAGTCGAAAGTAAAATTCAGATGGCCAAACACGGAAACGGGCTTTGTGCCCACGACGAAGCGTGAAAACACCCATCCTTGGGCCGCGTCGCTGACCGCGCGACGTAGTAACGGATGCCCACTTTCTACACGCGTGCATTTTACCCGTCCGTTTGTGCCAATTAAAACGTCCACAGTAAAGGTTCCGACTGCTCTGATCGATGACGGCACTTGGGGAACAGGACTCTTTGTGCTGTGCCGCATTAGTTCTTCGGAGGCGATCCAAATTGGCCGCTTCTGATCGTCCACTAGAAGGTTTAGATCACTGCCGCAAGGCCAAACCTGCTGTTGTGCAGCCTTGTTTGAAATAGCGCCTTGTTGCAGGAGAGATGTTAGAGTGAGCATAAGAACGATTGTCAAGCCCTTCATCTTTGGGGTTTCTTATAATTTTGTTCAGCTTCAGCTTCAATTGCGTTCAACGCAGGCTTAACTCCGGGAATCTGTTCTCCCGCTGCTGGAGCTATCTGCCCGAAATTCCCCAAGAAGACGTGAAGAAGCTCGTGAAAGATTGTTTTTGTTACCTCTATGTCCGTTTGGTCGTTCGCAACGTAAACTTGTGACTGACGGAACGGAGTGTAGATGGTATTAGCGAATGGGGGACCGACTAATGGGAACAGCGTTTGTCCAACCACGCCTGAAGCTCCGCTGACGAAATTGTCGACTCCGTATGCTGATTTGAATGATTGAATCGTGGTTGTTGTTCCTTGGGAAGTGGCAATATTGGACGGGAATGTGTCTGTTGCACTCACAACATTTAAGTTAACGGTATTCGAGTGGTCATTTGCGAGTGACTGGAGAACCGAGAAGGCTCTCGACGAGCTGCTATAATTGTCATCAACAGACACGCCATACTGGTCCTTTGCAAAACCATTCTTGCCGTCGCCCTTGACCAGATGCACATGGGCACTATCTAGTTTAGAAAGACCTCTTCGTAGCGATTCGAAGCATTTTTCCGGATTGCCACCAGAACATTGCCCTAAAACCAAGTCCATCCCTGTAGGGTCGCTGAATTTCAGAGGATTATTGCGCCCGTAGTCATAGAGATTGAGCCGCTGAGGGTCGATTAATCTATCAGCCTTGATCCAC
>Ga0206843_10197_pt1 | contig 17140 bp, 17 predicted proteins | sample Alteio_BWOrgCont_21_FD_152869 | JGI IMG/M metagenome (GOLD analysis project Ga0206843, IMG submission 152869) | Enriched cells from forest soil in Barre Woods Harvard Forest LTER site, Petersham, Massachusetts, United States -... | ecosystem: Environmental > Terrestrial > Soil > Temperate forest >...
GAGGAATGCTTGAATATTTTACTGCTCTTATGCACGATGCTGACGTGCTCGCCTATGGGCGTAAAACCTACGAATTGATGGTTCCTTATTGGCCGGATGTAGCAAAAAACCTTACGGGGGAGAGTGACGCAGATAACGAGTTTGCGCAGGCGTTTGACGCCGTAAATCAAACCGTTGTTTTCTCGCGATCGTTACAGGCGGCTGAAGGAAAAAATACGAGGATCGTCCGAACAGACCCTGTAGCCGAAATACGTAGATTGAAACAGGAACCGGGCGGCAATATTTCAATTGGAGGAGTTGATGTTGCTTCGCAAATTATAGCGGCTGGCCTGGTCGATGAATATCATTTTGTGGTTCACCCGATAATAGCAGGAGAAGGGGCGCGGTTGCTAAAAGGGATTAACCTGCCGGAGCAGTTACAATTAAAACTTGTGGAATCGAAGTTCTTTAAATCTGGGGGTGTGGCGCTGAGGTATGCGAGGGGTTGTTAGAATTTAGGGCAATTGGCTATTCCAGTCTGAAGACTGGTTCAATTAGGGAGACACGAGTCGGCTGTGCATGGGGCTATGCTTCAGACTCGCGCTAGTGGGAGGTAATAAGGGGGATTACAAATCCCCAACCATTTGCTTTCGGATTGCAAATCCGAAAGAGCGGGGGCGTGTTACAACGCGCTGCCAGTGCATCCGCGGACGAGTGGTCAGGGCCAACTTATTGTTACTGTAATTGCCATGCCTATACTGCCATTAGTAATTCTGTTTTCTTGTTTAAAACGCTCAAAAATAGCATCGCTGTCAAATTTTATTCTACCGTCTGGTTCATTCATATGTGCATCGTACGTCCTTCCTTCATACGAAATTGTTACTCCCCTTACATTTCTTAGGCCTTCTCTACTCCAATATTTTTTTTGAGAAAAATAATGAGAACTATTAACAATAAATGTCTTACTTATTACTACTTCCTCATCTATACTAGGCATAAATAAAATTTAAAATGCATTTAAAGATAATAAAGATAATAGCTTGAATTAATTTCTAAAACGTTTTTATTTTAGACACTTGCTATCGTAGTCTATGCCCGCTTGTCCTCCGCTTGCAACGGAGAGTTTTTTACTGCGGCTACGATTATGCGGTTAGTTATACCCTATTGATTTTTATGTACCAGGTAGTCCGACAAAGTTTTGAGCAGCTCTTTGTGTGTATCTAAACTAATTTCACCTATTGCACCATTGATGTCGGAGATAGAAAGCATAGTAAGCATATTTAATCTGCATACGCCAGGTAGTTTCAGGCCTGAGCGCTCAAAATCTATATGCTGATCATTAAGTAACAAATCAAATCCGGGTATGTACTGGTGAAGACGGGAAGTTATGCCACAAACTAATACATCCCCATATTTAGGAAATTGACGCAAAACCAATGCAGGGCGCAGTTTATTTTGCGAATCTTGCGGGAATAATGTTACAATTATTTTTCCTTCCATTTTTTGTATTCACTATTAGGCTCTTTTATATCAGCCTCTGTATATTCGGGCTCATCTACGTCATATCCCTTTACAAACGTTTGCGTTGAAAGTTCTTTCCAAAATAGCTCATCATCATCTGCCAATTCAGTCTTTCCAAACACGTCCCACCGGTCTTCATAGATATGAAGATGCTTAATTCTGTTATAGTCCAGATAAGTACGTTTATCTTTTCCTTTAGGAGTATCCGTAAATAATTGTTTCGCTTCAGCAGACTTCAATATAAAAAATTCAGGCTTTGTTCCGGGTTTGTCAGCATGCAAGTTGACAAGAACCAGATATAGGTTCGGATCATCTGATATTTTTGTTTCATCAAAGTTCCAATAGATCGACTTTGTGGTTTGCATGCCTTTTACCTGCACAGCTAAAACAATATTTTGCTTTTGCACCAGAAGGTCAATAGCCTTTGAATTCCCAAAAGTCAGGGTTACATTATACCCCAACCTGGAGAGTTCGCCCGCTACGTAGAATTCACTTGCTATGCCCGTCTGTGATCTTTCGAGTTTAATATCCATAATCTTCACCTTATCTATATGTAAAGTTACTGATCTATGATCATATAATGGCATCGACAAAAGGCCCATATATTTACAGCGTGAATTCTTTAACCCTACCCCTTAAAATGCGGGTTATAAATAACGCCTACTGCATTGCCCCAGGGGTCTTTTACTGCGGCTACGATTATGCCGTCGCCTACGTCCATGGGCTCTTCAAAGGGGGTGGCACCATTGTGGAGAAGCTCGTCGTAGGTGGCTTGCACGTCGGCTACGCCCCAGTAAGTGAGCACATTGGCTGATTTAAGGTCGCCACTTATTTCTTCGGGCTGCAGGCCCAGCTCGTAGCCGCCTATATTATAGCCTACATAGAAAGGCTGGTCGAAATACGGGGTTGTGGCAAATACTGCGGTGTACCATTCTTTGGCTTTAGCCATGTTGTCTACTTTATAAATAGTAGTGCGCAGGCCTTGAAATTGTAAGGGCATTGGGTATAATTTTTCCAGGGGTAAATAACGGTTAATAAATGATGAGCTTACCATTCATCAGCACACTCCTGTCTGCCGAATAAGCTCTGTAAATATAGAAACCCGGAACAAAATTATCAGTAATGCTGCTATTATTTAAAGAATATTTTTTTACACAGCTTCCTTTACTGTCGTATACCTCCAGCATATCGTAAATGTGTGTGGCCGGCAGCTTAAAGGTTACCTGGCCTTTACCATTCTGCAATATCTCTATGGGGTATGCGGCGGCGTTATTTACATTATCAATTCCTGTGGTAGCTATATGTATGGTATCTTTTTGTACCTCAGTAAAGCAATCAGTGACAGCACTATGGGATACCACATAGCTGCCGGCGGCAGTGTACAGGTGTACCGGATTGGCCGTAATATCGCTTGCACCATCACCGAACGACCAATGAAAGGTGGACGTTACCGGGTCGATCTTTGAAAAGGTAACAGTGGGGCCTGACTGTGTATGCGTAAAGGCCGCATCAGGATAATGGCCGTATTGCTGCCACTGGCTTATGCTATCCAGCGTCACCTTATCGGCAATGCGCTGCAGGGTATGTGCGTCGGCGGCGGCTACACCATCGGTATAGGTGCAGTTCAATGCTTTTTTGTGAAATATAGAGCCGTAGAGTACCGATGTTTCCAGGTAAGAGCCGGGCACTATGGGGTGAATATTATCGGCCATATATAACGATAATGCGGGGAAGCTATCTCTTACTACTTTCCATGCTGCACCTACCGGCGCTACTATTGCGTGATTGTCCTGCGTCATTTGCAGATAGCTTTCCCTGAGGCGCTGCTGCATACCATCGTAGGTACAAATAACGGGATAGCCGGCACAGTTATCCGGATCGCCATTGGCATGCCCCCATGTCATCATAAACATGGTTTGAGTGCAGCTATCGTTTGCATGCACCAGGCTATCGAGCGTGTGCGCGTATGGGTATACGTCAGTGGCTACCTGGTCGGGCGGGAAAGCCGGTTCCTGGCTTTGATCCTGCAGTACCACTACGTCCCACTTCTGTGAAAATATTTTCGTAATGGTGGGGGCATAGGTGGAGTGCATCTGGAACGTATAGCTACCGGGATCAGACTCATCGTAGATGAGCGTATCGCCCTTGGCGGCAGCAAAAGCCTGCAGCATCAGCGGCATGTTGTTGGTATAGGTATAGCTATTGCCAATGAACAGCACTTTTCTCGTGGTGCCGTAAGATAAGTTTGCTGCGATAAGGAACGTTGCCAGCAGCAGGGTTTGGTAGTTTTTCATGACCGTAAAATTAGGCCATTTTATCGTTCAGCTGTCATTAATTGCCTGATATATTTGACTGGCGCACTGCCATAACCGAGGAATTTTTCATGAAATTGCTTTAAGTTAAATTTTGGGCCCATTTTATTCTTCAGCGTTTCCCTGAAGTCGTAGATCTCGGTGTAGCCGGTGAAGTAGCAGCATAGTTGTACTTGTGTTACAGACACCCTTTTCCACTTTCCTTCGGCCTCAGCTTTCTGCTGAAATGCCTCATCAACCAGCAGGTGCATAGCATCGGCCTTGCTCATATTTTTGGTATGCACACTATAGTCGAGTATGGTATTGCAGGTGCTGCGCAGGTTCCATTTGTAGTACATCAGCCACATCTCCGGCGATGCCTCTGTGGAGTTTACGCCACGGTCGCCGTCATAGCCATTTTCCAGCATCATTCGTTCGGTGTATACCGCCCAGCCTTCTATCATAGCATTGTTGCCCAGTACTGCCTTTATGATGCTAGGCGACTGGTTAGCATATACCAGTTGCGTATAGTGGCCTGGTATGGCTTCGTGTATGTTCAGTATTTGCAGTATGTAGTGGTTGTATTCGCGCAGGTAACTCTCGGCTTTGTCTTTATCCCAACCGGCCAGGCCGCCTACGTTGTAGTAGGTGTTGCCATTCTTATCGTACGGACCAGGTGCGTTGATAGATGCCCCGGCAACGCCAGCCATGTAGTCGGGCTCTTTGCGCACTACGAGCGGCTTTGATGGATCGATGTAAATGAGGTTCTTGTTTTTGATAAACGCTACCAGCGCCGGTAACTGGCGCTCTATGGCGGCCTGGAAGGAATCGGGCTTTACGTGGTTTACCGATAGCACGTCTATCATGGCTTTTACTGCCTCCATTCTCTTTTCGGGCATTGGTTTGCCGGCGCAGTATTTTGGCCATAGCTCTTTGGTTATCGCATACATTTTGCCATGCAGCTCTATCTTATGTTTTAATGCCTTCTCGTATATTTCATCGGCTGTATAGCCAGATTGTATCTCGTAGGCAAACTTCTTTTCGTACAGTTCTTTACCGAGCCTGAAGCTTCTTGGATTGTCGTTAGGCATAGCTTTCAGCCAGTCGGCATAGTTCTTTATTACGGCTACCGACACTTTTGCACGGTGCAGTATTTTATCTTTCTGGCTCTCGTCGAGGTGCGATTTCTTTAATGCTTCGGGCAGGTCTGTTTCGAATACAGATATGCCGCCGAGGTTTTGCTCTATGGCGAGTTTGGTGTGTTCTTTTGTTGGGTTTTTAATATTCTTTTTAGCTGCGGCGTAATATGCCGGGATAGATGCCATTCTTGCATAAAAGTGGAGCAAGCGCCTGTCGAGCGCTTCGTAGTCGTTACCCAGCATGTCTGCAAAGCTGCCGCAAACATTGTAGCCCGAAGGATCCCACTCATACGACTTCTGCTCGTTAATACCCCACTCTGTATATTTTAGCTGGTTTTCAATAAGGTAGTAGTCGGTCTTGTTTACGTCGGACAGTTCTGACAAACTAAAGCCTTTGAGCCCATCAAGGTTCTTCCTGCAAAAGGCAAGTTCTCTGGCGCGCTCGGCGTCATCGGGAACGGTAAGTACCTGGTCGTATTTATGATAGCCTACACTACTGGCCCACGATGGGTATACCTTCCATAGCTCCAGTACAAAACTCTCTTTGAAATCATTGAACCGGTTATCTGCCTGCATTGATGGCGCTGCATTAATTGTACTCATGCTGATGGCTAAAAAACAAATGGATAGTAAAATATTTTTGGTCATATTTATTTTAATTGGGACTGCAAACATAATATTAGTTACCATTTTTTTACAAGAGTGTTTACTATATTTATGCACTGGATAAAATCTGATCTATGGCAAAAGAAACTGTAAATGGCAATGGCACCAAAGAAAGCCCATGGCAACTGAAAACACCACCCGGCACCTCTGAGTATACGATGTATAAAGATGAGTCGCTCGATCCGCCGGCACTTGTATGTACGGTAGGCAGCACGGTGCTGCGCTACGACCTACGCTGTATCAACGATCTTCATAAAATGCTGAAAGACCATGGCGACTGGATGCCGCTGGGCAGCGCCGACGAGCAAAAGCCTGCTGCCGAAGGCACGGTAGAAGCATGGGGACGGTCAGAGAGTAACCCGGTAGGCGGATGGTATGGGCTGAAGAAGGGTTTGCGGGGGCGTTTCGGCATGTATGTACCGGGGGTGCTGGAAGTGCTGGGCCTTGCAGAGGTAGAGCACAACGCTAAGAATAACCGTATGAGGGCGATATAGGCGGCCACCACATAAAAAATGCCCACCTAAGAGAGGTGGGCAAGGGTACATGAATTTCGAAATACTACTAGCAAGGGTTGATAGGACAATCTTTGAATTGGTTAATTTACAGGGGCTGTCTTGCTGTAGGAAACTTCCCTACAATAGTATTGGCGTAAAAAACAGAGGAAATGTTAGTAGTTTGAAGAAATATTTTTTTCGCTAACGTTCCATTTAACCTATTAAATGCAATAACTGATTGGTTATCAATTAACAATTGCTTTGGCAATAGTGTACCCTGTTCCATTATTTATTTTAACTACATACAGGCCGGGAGTCAGGTTAAGATCATTGATCTTATAAGTAGCAGTACCTGCTACAGCATTTAATGATCCTTTATGTACTGCACGTCCCACCATATCGTAAATGGCGAGGTCGCATTTGCCACTTGTTTCTGTAGTATAAGATAATGTTACTTGTTGTGAAGTTGTATTGCCAATTACCTTCAGGCCAGCCACTTTCTCGTCAAAAGTGTGGACAGTGAGAATGCTTGATGTATCTGTATTAACATTATCCAAAAACCAGGTACTACCCGCAGAGGTTGTAGATGTATACCTGAATGCGATGTAAAAGCTTCCCGAATCTATTAATGGAGTTAAGTCTACTTCATGCCTTACCCAATCGGAAGGATCACCGTTGCTGATCACAGGGTATGCACTGAATGTATCTACGGGACCAGTGCCGCCACTTGATACAAAGCCCGTATCTATTTTAAGAACAACAAACCTTCCTCCGGAATGGTTATCAGTGATCTTAGTGTCGAAACGCAAATAAACTTTGCGCTGATACGAATTTAAATTAATTAGTGGGGTAATTAAATAGGATGTATCCAGGTGATTAATGCCGCTGTAAGTACCGGTGCATTTGATGCCGGGTGTTGACCCTCTGCCTTCTGTGGGTGCACAGGTCCAGGCGCCAAGTGGCGAGGCGCCCGGTATGGGGCTGTATTGGTCCCAGGTAATAGGGAAATCAGAAGCCAATACGCACTTCACATCAAAATTCTCGGCCAGGTAAGTGGCCTGGGCGTGAGCATTAGCGCTGGCTAATACAATAGCTATAGCAGACAACAGTGCTTTTCTCATAGACAGTTTCTTTTAGGGTTTGTTGGCAATGCAAAATAGCAAATTATCACTTTTTAAGTTCCGGCTTCTTTTTTTTAGCGCAAAAATAGTGCCATTTTAAATGGTTATCAACTATATACACTTACGGTAATCAAGTGGACGAGAATTTCGAACAAAACGTTAGTGACCGCGAAAAACTTTTTTTATTCCTAACATTGTGACCAAAGCACCCGTCTATGTGATTAACTGAAAGTATATTTGAATAACAGATGAATGAATTAATTACTTTTTAGGATTGTCTCAATCGATCAATATAACCGGCCACTTGTCCGCTCCCGAAAGAAGCTCCACCGGACATAGCGAACTCAGCATGCTGATAAGAGATTGTATTGCGGAATCCCCAAGCGCCCAAAAAAAATTATACGACATATACGCGCCAGCTGCCTACGGAATAATAAAAAGATACCTATATAATAATGATGCAGCAGCAGAGGAATTGCTCAACGATTCGTTTTATAAAATACTTACACGGCTTAATCAATATACGTTTAGCGGGGCTTTTGAGGGATGGATCAGGAGAATAGTGATCAATACGGTTACAGACCATGTGCGAAAGAATATAAAAGACGACCAGCCGCATAAAGAGGTGCAGCCGGAAGATGCGTATGTGCAGAGTGAGTCGGTAGAAAAACTATCGCATAAAGAACTGCTGCTGCTGATACAGACGCTACCAGATGCACAACGAACGGTGTTTAACCTGTTTGTATTTGAAAATTATTCGCACAGGGAAATAGCCACACTACTGAACTTAAACGAGAACAATAGCCGGTGGCACCTGAATGATGCGCGGCGAAGGCTTAAGGAAAAAATAGTTATCATGAAGTAATTCATAGTAAAATGGAAAACGAAGGAAAAAATATTGATGATCTTTTCAGGGATGGACTAGGCGACTACGCCGAAGCCCCCCCGCCAGCTATATGGGGCAAGCTGGAGCAAAAACTGGAAGGTAACCGGGCGGCAGACCCCGGGAGCCCATACCGCAAGTACGGGTATTTCGGGGCGGTATTCCTGTTGCTGCTGCTTGGTGTTTCTGTAGTAAGGAACATTGCGGGCAACGTGTCGCCGATTCATACTACTGTAGCCTTAAATAAAAATGCGCAGACAGGTGCAGTCCCAGCAGCCCAAACGCATATAACCAATAATAATAACGCTCAGCAGGGAGATGAAACTACTCCCGGTAATAATGGCAACCATAATAATACCGTAACTAATGCCGGCAAAAATACAAGCACACCTGTAAATGGAAATGACGAGCAAACAACACAGAACGGACAAAACAAAACTACAAGTACCGGGCGCAAAATCGGGAATAGAATAATCCGAATTGCCGGGCATGCTGACGACAAGCACCCTGTAGCAAGAGCAGGTAAAACTAAAAATAACCACAGTAGCGCAAAATCAAATGATGAGGAAGGCGCTGACAATGAAAGGATCTATAACAGTGCGCCGGCTAAGAACAAAATAACGCCCGCAGCGGATCCTAAAAAGAATGATGAAAATGATGCTGAAAAAAATAAAGTAAATGAAGCGCCCATAGCATCAGCAAAACCAGCCCCATCTAAACCCAAAGTGGATGCAATAGTTAATAAGAAAACGAAGCAACATAGTAAGCCGGAATACAGATGGGAAGCAGGAGTGAAAGCAGGCTATGAAACTGGCTTCAATAACGATGCTGCAAGGAAAGGGGTGATCTCTCCATACCTGCAATACAATATATCTTCCAGATGGGCTGTAATGCTGCAGCCGTCTGTAAAGTCGGCGGCTCTTAATAGCAGGAGGATAGGCGCGCCACAGACTTACCACAAGATAAATGATAGCAAGGTAACGCTTGTGGATAGCCTGCCGGTGTATCTGGGAGAAGACCTGGGCAATGTGGCATTCTGGAAGAGAAACTATGCCTACAGTGAGTCTTACGACTCTATAATTAAAAAAAGCAGCATTGGCGGTACTTATGCAGAGTTTGAATTGCCGGTGCTTCTTAAATATTACATCAATAAAAAGACGGCGGTATATGGTGGTGTAAATATTATCTACAGCAAGCTGATAAGCGTTAAGGAGAACACACAAACGTATGCCCATATACCGAGAACTACAACAAAATCTATTGCAGGCCCTACTGTCAATACCAGCGCGCCACCTTCAATAGATTCAGTATTTACTTATACCAGCAGCCCTATCAGCAATTATACCGGCCCGCAATATTCTGCTACCAATAGCAGCGAAGTAAGACTGGGGTATATGCTGGGCTTGACCTATGAGTACAACAAACGATGGCTGGTTGATGCGCTGATACAGCAGTCGCCGGCTAATGCAAACGTGCAGGCAGGCTATAATGTTAACACTGCTCTAGCGGCCCCATATATGCGGGTAACGCTGGGTTACAAACTGGTGAAATAACGCGTCTATAAGAGATTAACCTACATTAATCATTTAAAGGCATCTAACCAAACCACGTCTGACACCTGAAAAGGTGTACTGACGTGATTTCTACCTTTTCCGGACATTTATGTAACAAAGCCAGAGAATTAATGTGATTAAGTAATGAAACAGGAAGTGGCATCTGCGGCATAATATGCGATGCCTTCGGCATCGTCTTTGATTTTGTCCGTATTTGCTATAAATATGTGATCCCTTTGGGATCATTACATGTTACTCAACTATATAGCAAGAGGGGTTATAAAACTAAGAGGGTGATGCCACACGACATCACCCTCTTAGTTTTATAATCGTCAATATTTAATTTGCGGCTACTGCTTTCTGTACCAGTTCTGCGGCTTCACTGAGGAGCGTGGCGCTTTCTACTTTCAGGCCTGAGTTCTGTATCAGTTCTTTGGCCTGCTCTGCATTTGTACCCTGCAGGCGCACTATGATAGGTATGTGGATATTGCCCAGCTTATTGTAGGCTTCTATTACGCCCGCCGCTACCCTGTCGCAACGTACTATACCACCAAATATATTGATTAGGATCGCCTTTACATTAGGGTCTTTCAGTATGATGCGGAACCCGGCTTCTACGGTTTGTGCATTTGCGCTGCCACCTACATCAAGGAAGTTAGCAGGCTCACCGCCGGCCAGCTTTATCATATCCATGGTAGCCATAGCCAGGCCAGCTCCGTTTACCATGCAGCCTACATTGCCGTCGAGCTTCACATAGTTGAGGTTAAACTCGCCTGCTTCAACTTCTGTAGGATCTTCTTCTGCTTTATCGCGCAGGTCTGCAAGATCAGGATGGCGCATCAATGCATTATCATCAATGTTCATCTTACAATCTACGGCCAGCACCTTGTCGTCTGAGCTTTTGAAAAGGGGATTTATTTCGAGCATGGAGCAGTCGAGGCCCACATAAGCATCGTAAAGATTGGTTACAAACTTTACCATGTTCTTAAATGCCAGTCCGCTCAGCCCCAGGTTGAACGCGATCTTGCGCGCCTGGAACGCCTGCAACGGGAAGCCAGGATGCACCCACTCCCTGAATATTTTATCAGGGGTATCGTGCGCCACCGTTTCTATGTCCATACCGCCTTCGGTGCTGTACATGATCACATTTTGCTTCTTAGCCCTATCGAGCAGTATGCTCATGTAAAACTCTTTGCGCTCGCTTGGGCCATCGTAATACATGTCCTGCGCCACGAGTATTTTATGCACCTTGCGGCCTGCCGGGCCGGTCTGTATAGTTACGAGTGTATGGCCTAGTATATTGCCGGCTACGCGCTCCACATCTTCAGCGCTCTTTACCACCTGCACACCGCTTTGTTCAGGCACTTCTATCATACGGCCCTTACCACGACCACCGGCATGTATCTGCGCCTTTATTACGGCAAACTTAGTACCGTTGTCTACGGCCATTTGCTTGTATACGTTTATAGCGTCGTCTACTTTATCTACAGCTATGCCATGCTGTGTAGGCACATGATAGCGCCTTAATAATTCCTTGGCCTGGTATTCGTGCAAGTTCATTGGTAAAAAATTTTTGCGAAGTTAATCTAATAATGCACAATTTTGAAATGGTGCATAAATGAAAAATGAATGAATCTGATCTCAGTTAATTTATCTTATTTAAAGTTAACCCATGCTATTTTAGCAGTCTTGTCACGCCCATCGCGCTCTACTATCATTGTGGCGTAGGTGTTGAGGTCTTTATTATAGTCGGACGATTCGATATAGCAGAAGGTAGAAGCGCGCTTGCTGTCAGGTTGGCCAAACAGGTAAAACTTATCCATTTTTTGGTCATTTAGCTTGTAGCACATGGTGTTGGTTGCAGTCACAGATGTTACTGTTTTCCTTTTTTCTTCATCTTCATCTTTATCCGCGTTTACCGGCAGGTCATTAAATATTACATAACGCCCGTTTTCCGCATTAATGTAATCGTAGGAAAGAAATTGATTGTTATTTGATCTTCCTGTCAGCTTCCTCACAGCATTTTCTTTAAAACGGCCTTTGCTCCTGCTATTAATATAAAGATCCGGCAGTAAACCTTCGGCTTGCTGTTCCTTACTGATCGCATATCCCCTTAGTTCGGCACCGGTGTCAGATAATTCTGTTATACCCACGGGGCCCAGGTTTGTCCTTTCTATAGTATGGCTGCTGCCATGGCTGCTGGTGTATGTGGTTACTTTCCTTGTTATGTCTTCAGACAAGATAGTTGTAGTATTATCTTTGTTCACCACCATTTGCTGCGGCATACCAGTATACTCGTAATCTTTGTCAATATTTAGTTTGCCATACGCCTGCAATTTTTCACCGGCAAACGGTTTAACGCTTATCAATTGCAAAGTTTCAGGGTCTATATAGCTAAGTAGCGTTAAATAATAATTATCCGTTTTATTTGAAAAAAAGTGATGCTTAGATTCGGTATGCGACAGCGTTAGCAACTCCAATTTATTGACGCCATGATTATATAACATTACAGATCTTGTATCATCAAAATCTTCTGAGAAATTAAGCATGTTGTGTACAAAGCCTGTATCGCCTGCATTTAATCTTGACACTATTACCCTGGCCAGCGCATCATCTGATTTAGTATTATAACCATATGTGGTTACATAAACGCGCTTATTGCCGTCTACTACTGATCCTATATAAACAAGGAATTTAAAAGCTTTTTTCGGAGACTCGTAGTATGCCTGTCCCAATAATTTATGTGTGCCATCGTAGTGCAACACTTTTATACGCTCATCGCGGCTATGTGCCATGCTATTAAAATAGATCACCGCATAACAGTCGCTATTAGGGTCTTTTTCTACTATTATGTCCGGTGGTGGTACATGTCCAAAAGACCTGGCGAAGGAGTGCTCGTAGAACGATTTAGGCAAATGCCCCATTGCCATCTCGTTAGCTACAGCGCCGGTGTTTGGGTTAAAGCGCATACGGTATAGCGTGGGTACATTATCATCGGGCTGAATTACGAACAATACGGGCTCACCGTATATCTCATATAGCCCAGCTATTGTGGCCTGCCGTATCTTTCCTATATCCCACAATTTGCTATCGATATCTCGTGAGGCTATCTGTTTTCTCTGTTTATCATAAACAGTTATTTCCAGCCCATCTTTTTTACTACTGTGAAAATAGAATGTGTTGCCGTTCTTTAGCTGGAGTATCTTATTCCAGCCATAATTTGGTTCGTCAAATTCTGCGCTTTTTTCTATAGCTACCTGCTGCGCTACAGATACTTTGCAGCATAGGCATACTGCTAATAATAAGAATAAGGCTTTCTTCATGTGTGTGTTTTTTGAATGTGCGGTAAGGTAATAATTATTTTAAAAAGAAGATGAGCGTATTTCTCCCGTTTTATTGCTTTCATTTCTGAAAAAATCCTTTACTTTTAATTTTATGAAACAACTCACACTGATACTTTGCGGACTAGCTGTGATGCAGACCGCTTATAGCCAGACACCTGAAGAAAACAGCCGTGCAGCAGCGGCGAAAATGGCGCAGAAAGACTATGCAGGCGCTATAGCTGTATATACTAAGGCCATAGAAATTAACCCTAAAGACGTATACGCCTACAACAAACGTGGCGAGGCAAAGAATAAGATGCAGGACTACAGCGGCGCCCTGGCAGACTTTACCAAGGCGATAGAACTGAACCCAAAGAATGCAGTATATCTTTATAACAGGGCTTCGCTGGAAAGCGCGCAAAAAGACTATGGAAGCGCGGTAATTGATATATCGAAAGCTATAGATGTGAGCCCGGAGCATGAAGAATACTATTCGTTCAGGGGAGATGCGGAGAGTAACATGAAGAATTACCAGGCTGCGATCTCTGATTTTAATAAAGCCATATCTTTAAAACCGGGAGACAAAGACATCTACTATCTGCGGGCGGTGGCTAAATATAGTATATTAGACTATACAGGCGCTATTGCTGACTTTACGCAGGATATGTCGATGAATCCTACAGAGCCGAGGAGTGTGTCGCTGAGAGGGAATGCTAAGTTTGAGCTGAAGGATTATGACGGGGCAATACCTGACTTTACCAAGGCGATAGAGATGAATCCGGGAAGCTCTGACAACTACCTGTTCAGGGGCGAATCGAAGCTAAGGGCCGGGGATAAAAACGGCGCCTGCGCCGACCTGCAAAAATCTGCCGGCATGGGGAATGGCAAGGCCCAGAATATTGTAGCCATACAGTGTAAGTGAATATTCTGAATCACGCCCGCCTAACCGGCCGCAGGATTTTTGCACAGATTCCACGGATCTCTTCTGAACCACCAGCCGGCCTTCGTCTATAGCTTTTTTATGGTATCGCGATGACGCATGGTGTGGTAGTGTGTGAAGTAAAGAAATTCGCGACAAGTGAGCAAACCAATGATGGGATGTGGCACCTGGTAATCGTCAAGCTCAGCTTCTGTGAATAGTGAAGCACGGACGAGAAACTTGTTATTGACTGCAGATAAACTTTCTATGAGTTGCGGTTTTGATGTTGCTTCGTTTTTAGGCGTATAAGCCGGAAGGCCTGCGCCGACATTGCCAACCTTTTCGAGATAAGCAGCGACCATTTGATCATAGGTGCGTGATGAGCGGCTACTGCTACCCCACCGGTCCTGCATTGACCTGGGATCTGCGAATAAAGCGGCAAGCGGCTTGACGGATAGAAAGAGGTGCTCTACGTTTTCGGCAACTGACCACTTGCCTGCGGCAGGCCTTTGAAAGAATGAAGCCTCGGGAACCAGCCGGGCTGTATTTTCCACCTCTGCGAATGCGGTGTATAGTTTCTCAATGATCTTTTTCTGTGTCATAACGGTTATATTCACGACACAAAACTGGCGATCATTACGTTCGTAAAAAATGACCTATGTTACAATCTCACGAGGTTTGGATAATTTTTTACGAAGCCGGCTGAGGCTTTCGCGCTCTATACCGAGGTAAGATGCGATATGATATAAAGGTACCTGCTCAAACACGCGGGGATATGTTTTTACCAGGTTGAGGTACCGCTGCTCGGCGTTCAGGAAAAGCAGGCTTTCGATGCGCCGTTCGGATATGATGTAGCTTTTTTCAGCGATAAGCCTGCCGAACTTGTCCCATAGGTGGGAATGCTGGTAGGCATTTTGCAGGGTATGGTAATTAACGGTGATGAGCTCGCAATCGGCCAGCGCCTGGATGAAGTAGCGGCCGGGCTGCTGGAGCAGCAGGCTTTGGTAAGAGGTAACAAAATCATTCTCGAAAAAGAACATGGTATTTATTTCTTTACCATCGGGAGCGAGGTAGTACATGCGGAGTACGCCCTTATTTACAAAGGCCATTTCAGTGCATATCTCATTTTCGCGGATGAAGTATTCTTTTGCTTTAAGGTTTAGTTCCTTTTTTTCAGATGCGAAAAAGGCATCACACTCCTCTTCGGGGATATGCAGTATTTTTAAGACTCTTGAGCGGAATTTTGATTCCATTATTTCCAGACGTTCAATAAATCTAACAAAGCAATCTTTCTACATTATTATTTCCGTAATCATAGGGAATATAGGCTAATGAGGGTATTGGTTTTGTGAGGATGAGGATGGCCTTTTTCCCTACTTTGATGGTGCCCATTTGCTGTTCCAGTTCCATGGCAGCAGCACCGTTTATAGTTACGGCATTTATGGCTTCTTCGGGTGTCATTTTTAGTTGTGTGCAGGCTATGGATAATAACAGGGGAACATTACCTGATGGGCAAGAGCCGGGATTGTAATCGGTAGCGAGACAAACAGGAAGGCCTGCATCTATGATCTTACGGGCAGGCTGGTAATGCATACCAAGGAAGAATGCTGCACCGGGGAGGAGTGTAGGCATAGTATTACTGCCTTTTAAAGATTCAATTTCTTTTTCGCCAATGCACTCTAAGTGATCCACACTCAATGCTTTGTATTTTACGCCTACTTCTACCCCACCCGAATGATGCAATTGATTGGCATGTATCTTGGGTTTTAAACCATATTTATAACCAGCTTCGAGCAGTTGTTCTGTTTCAGGCACACCAAAGAAGCCTTTTTCGCAAAAAACGTCCATGTAATCGGCAAGACCTTCTGATGCGACCCTAGGTAGCATCTGCTCTATGATCAATTTTATATAACCTTCTTTATCTTCCTTATATTCAACAGGATATGCGTGTGCAGCTAAAAATGTTGACCTAATGGGAATACTTACTGATTCACGCAATCTGCGAATAACACGAAGCATCTTTAGCTCCCCTTCCATGCAGAGGCCATAGCCGCTTTTGATCTCTATAGCGCCAGTGCCTTGCCCCATTACCTTGTGCAGGCGGACGAGGCTCTGATCGAAAAGCTGCTGCTCGTCCATGGCATTGAGCATACGGGCAGAATTGAGTATACCACCACCTCTGCGCGCCACCTCTTCATAGGTTAACCCACGGATGCGGTCTACAAACTCGCCATCGCGCGGGGTGGCGAAAACCAGGTGTGTGTGGCTATCGCACCAGGCGGGCAGTACCATCCTGCCGGTTGCGTCTATTGTTTCATCGACATGGGTTTCCTGAATATCAGCCATGTCGCCATAGCTGTGAATGCGGCCATCGGCTATTATGAGCCATGCGTTAGCTATGCCGGGGAGGTAAGCCATGTCGGCACCAGATACACGCAGCTTATTTTCATTTATACTTTCTGTTTGATATAAATGTTTGATGTTGGTAATTAAGGTGCGCATTGTAGTCGTAGGTCTTAAGTTGTAAGTCTGGGAAATGTATCGTAAAAGTAAAAAGTAAAAACCATATGACGAGAGAACAGGGCATAAAAAAAGCCGCATCATTGTTCATGGCTACGGCTTTGGGGTATTTTTTCTGGTATAAGCAAGGTCTAAAAGGGGCCAGCGACCGTAGGGCTTATGATAGGATCTATGTTCTAACCGAGTGCAATCTATAACCGCTATACAGCGCAACCAAAAAAACTTTGTAAACGGTCGAAAAACTTTTTTAACGGTAATAAAAGCAGGAAAATGACCCGATTTTTATGGTATTACGGTTATTATTTCCGGCTTACCTTTGCTGTATGCAAGCAATAGAATTACACCAACTGATACCCGCTGAATTTGCAGATAATGCGCGGGTATGGATATACCAGAGCAATAGAGCCTTTATAGAGAAAGAAGTAACAGAGATAAATGAGCAGCTATATCAGTTTTATATGCAGTGGCAGTCGCACGGCACACCGGTGAAGGGATGGGCGAAACTACTATTCAGGCAATTTATAGTGATAATGGCCGACGAGAACGATTTTATGGTGAGCGGGTGCAGCACAGACAGTTCGGTAAGGGTGGTAAAGAGCATAGAGCGGCAGTATGATGTTAATTTCTTTGACCGGATGATGCTGACCTTCCTGGTGAAAGGCAAGGCCGAAATGCTGCCTTTTAGCCAGGTGCAATACGCTATAGATAAGGGCTACGTAGATAAAGACACG
>Ga0206843_10198_pt1 | contig 17007 bp, 16 predicted proteins | sample Alteio_BWOrgCont_21_FD_152869 | JGI IMG/M metagenome (GOLD analysis project Ga0206843, IMG submission 152869) | Enriched cells from forest soil in Barre Woods Harvard Forest LTER site, Petersham, Massachusetts, United States -... | ecosystem: Environmental > Terrestrial > Soil > Temperate forest >...
AGACGAAACCTTTATCCGCGGTTTCCTTGGCAGAATGCTCTTCACCGGCGAAGAAACCCTGAAACAATCCAAAGTACTGAGTGGGGGAGAGAAGGTGCGCTGCATGCTTAGCCGTATGATGATGATGAAAGGAAATGTGCTCCTCATGGATGAGCCTACCAACCACCTGGACCTGGAAAGCATTACAGCCCTTAATAATGGCATGAAAGATTTTAGGGGAACTATCCTCTTCACCACACGAGATCATGAGCTGGCCAACACCGTAGCCAATCGCGTAATGGAAATAACCCCTAACGGACTAATAGACCGCGAAATGAGCTTCGATGAGTACATGACAAACGACCGGGTAAAAGCCGTTAGAGCAGAAATGTATGGTGAGGTTTTAGCTTAAGAGTACTTCATTTGATAAACTAGAGGAGCTCCGTTTTGGGGCTCTTCTAGTTTATTAAATGTCTTGCATCTCATAACCTCACCTTTGGCGAGATACAGTGCATTTATTCATTGCAGTATAAGATCCCCAAAATTATTATCAAACTTCAGCCCGCAATCCTGGTCGTCATTGCAATTGTCATGAAACACCCCGGCCACTATCCCACCTTTTTTCTTGCCTGTAATATAGTTGAAAAAATCCTGTGCTGTCGATGGGGTCGAATTAGCATTAAGCACAATAGTTTCTCCGGTTGATAAGGTCTTGATCGTGATCTCATCCACCGACATAGTACAATGTCTTCCTATCTTATCATGGGTTTTATAATGCAATTTCCCCTCTTGGTCAGGCTCCAGGGTGCTACAACTAGATACGGTCGAGGGTTGTCCGTTACATTTTATGGTTTGAGTTATGCATATTTCTATAGGGCAGGGGGTACCATTGCAAATCACACCTTTAGTTTTGTAGGCTGCCGCTTCTGCCTTTTTAGCATAAGATGCAATTATTTTTTTATATCCATTATTTTTCAACTTCGGTCTTGATATTTTAATTTCCGCTATTTGTCTTTTATCTGGCGATTTAGAATCATTCACTAGTGTTTCAGTAGTTGCATTTATTTTTTTATTTTCTTTATTAACTTGCTCATTATTAGTTATTTGATTACTAAATTCTAAAGTTTTATTTACTATACTTTTTGTTGAATTTGAGCCGTCATTTTTAGCAATATCGCTCTTTTGTCTGTTTAAAAACATAAAAGTCCCACTTCCAATAAATAATAATAGTAACGCAGCGATTTTCAACCACTTATACCGATTAAGTAAACTAATAGGCACAGCTTTCTTTTCAGTTCTTTGCTTAAATCGTTCCCATGCAGCATCCGCGCTTATAGTACTTTCCACAGCCACTATTTTGCTTTTTCCCCACGTCAGCGCCAGTTCATCATAGTGTTTTTTATTATCAATATTTTTATTTATGTATAACTGCACCTGCTCTTTTTCTATCGCAGATGCTTCGCCCAGCAGGTACTTTACCAGCAGCTCATCCGACATGTTATTTAGCTCATTTTTCACAATATCATTTTTTTCATGTTTATAAAAAGAAGTAAAAGGGTAGGGAGGTAATCCATAAGTTTTGTTCGTAATATCCGTAGCGCCTTGCCCATTTGGTTCTCTACCGTTTTCACAGATATTCCCAACTTATCAGCGATATTTTTATACTTCAGGTCTTCAAACCTGCTCATCTGGAAGATGGTGCGGCACTGCTCCGGCAGCTCATTTATAGTGCTATCTATCCGCTGTTGTAGCTCTCGTAGAGTAGCGGGGTCGGTCTCAGTACCTTCAGTGTTGGTGCTCATGCTTTGCTGCTGGTAAGTCGCCCTTACCTTATTATGTCGCAGATAGTTGAGGCTTTCATTATATACGGCCCGGTACAGGTAGGCTGCTACAGATTGCTCTATCTGCACCTGGCTCTTCCGTTCCCATAGCTTGTAAAACACGTTTTGCACCATTTCCTCAGCAGTAGTCTCGTCTTTCACTATACTGCAGGCATACCCGTGCAACCCCTTAAAATGAGTCTTAAAAATGCTTTCAAACAGCGCTGCGTTGTCGGCATGGCTATGTGGTATGCCGGCAGAGTCGTTGTGCATGAGCAAATCAGGATGTTGCAAGTTAAAGATAATAGCTTCAGCCAAGATCTATTACGTTTCTTAAAAGACACCCATTTATTCTTTTACCCCTATTATAATACATATTTACATGTGTATATATAGAAAAAACGTACCGCCGACATAGCTTCCGCCCCTGATGGCTGGAGTAACAACTCCCCTTTAGGGGCTGGGGATTATCGGTAATATTATATTCGACGCATGTTCCGCATCGCAATATATCTTTATATCACTCGGCACAAAATCTATCTTATTGCAGTTATATATGTTCACAAATTGCTGCGGGTTCCTGTCTACCAGCGGGAACCAGCTGCTCTGTATCTGCACCATTATCCGGTGGCCCTTTTTAAAGGTATGCGCCACATCGGGCAGTTGATATTTCACTTCTGTTATCTTTACGGGCACAAAAGCCTCTGGTTTTTCAAAGCTATTGCGGTAGCGGCCACGCATCACCTCGCCACGCACCAGCATCTGGTAGGCGCTCATCTGGTACGCTTTGCCATTACCCTTGCCGTCTACGGTATCGTTATAGGCAAATTTATCCGGGAATACATCTATCAACTTCACCACAAAGTCTGCATCTGTAGTAGATATAGCAGCAAACAAGTCGGCGATCACTGGCCCTGCCACCGTCACATCATCCTTCAGGCTATCCGTCTGAAAGACGATCACATCAGGCCTGCGCGCTGCAAACCGTTGATCGTCAGTCATATAGTCCGCCCCACGGGCAAATTGCACATCGGCGGTATAAGGCACTGGCTTCGCAGGATCGCTGGTATATTCCACATATTTATTATGCGCGGTAGGAGGGTACGCGCTTATTTTACCCTCGGGCTGTAGCATCATTTTAGTCTCGGCCACGTCCTTGGGCGGCCACTTGCTAAATTGTTTCCATTTATTGCTGCCCGAGAAAAAGATCGTCGCCTCAGCTATCTTCTTCGCATTTCCCTTACCTAGCAAGTAATAGTCAAAAAACGGCTGCTCCACGTTTTGCTGGTACCATTTAGCCGTTTCACTCCCAAACCGCACATTGCCCAGGTACTCGCCTGTGCCGCGCGCCCATCCGCCATGGCTCCATGGCCCCATCACTAGCTTATTGTTATTGCCGGCCTTTTCCTCTATCGCCCTGTATAGGTTCCAGGCGCCGTAGCAGTCTTCCGCATCATATAGTCCACCCACCTCCAGCGTAGCTACTTTCTTAGGTATGTTCTGCACCGTGCTCCGCGCATTTCGCGCTTTCCACCACTGGTCATAGTTAGGATGATAATACATATCATTCCAGAATTGCATGGTATCTCCCATTAATATGGCAAGGCTTTTTAGCGGTCCTTGTTCTAAATAGAATTTATAATTATCGCTCGTATAGTATTGAAAACCAGCAGCAGGCTTATCAGTAAGTACGCGCCGCTTCTTCCCAAAACCACTGTAAAAGCTAAACGCGTCCATCTCCATAAAAGCACCGTTATGATGAAAATCGTCGCCCATAAACCAGTCCGTCACTGGGGCCTGCGGGCTCACCGCTTTCAGTGCTGGATGCCCGCAAAGCGCCGCCTCAGTAGCATAAAAACCCGGGTACGATATACCCCACACACCCACCTTTCCGTTATTATTTTTCGTATTCTTCACCAGCCAGTCAATCGTGTCGTATGTATCAGAACTCTCATCTATGGCAAGGGGAGACCCCACCTTTTTATTAGGTATGTACGGCCGCACATCCACAAACTCACCCTCGCTCATAAACTTACCCCGTACATCCTGCAGAGCTATAATATAGCCCTCCCGCAAATAGGCCATATAAGGCCCATTCCAGAAAGCCTTATACTGGTTCGGGCTATACGGCGCCACAGAGTATGGCGACCGGTTCAGCAAAATGGGGTGCTTGCTGCTCCCATCCATCGGCGAGTAAATAGCCGTAAACAGCCTTTTACCATCCCGCATCGTTATATAAACCTCCTTTTTGAAGTAATGCGTCGTCAGCCAGGCGCTATCCGCCGCCGTATTTTGCCCCCAAACCGCAAGGGGAGCCACCACCAAAAGAAATATCCCCATTATCAGTTTATTCATGACAATCATTTAAAGAACTAAAAAAAATGAAAATACATATTGCCGGTAATATACTTATGCACAATTAAGGTTAATGGCTGCCTTGATCCCGTAAGAAGTTTACAATCCCTATAAATTCCCAAATCCCAAAGATCTTAGCCTGGGCGTAATTTTTGTGTCCACTAAACTGTGTTGATTGATTATTAGCAACGATGGCCCGGCTATGTCTATAGCCGGGTTTTTCATTTAAGGAAAACAAGAGAGGGGACGGCCCACGCTGGCCGAGCAACAGTGTACTTACTAAAGTAGAACTCAGGAACCCGAAGCAAGGGCAGCTATCGCCTTATTTGTTCGTTTATTCTACTTAACATAATGTAAATTATAGAACAAAATGCTAGATTGAAAAGCACCTGTCAATGTGTTATGTATAGCAATATTCAAGTTGATGTATAATATCCTTACTGTTAAGTAGAAAATGATTAACCGCCATGTTCATTTCTTGCTCATCATAAGCCCAAATTATAGAACAAATAGCCATAGAAAATAAGCTGCTCTACATTTCTTCCAACTATATCAGTGGAAAGCCGTAACTCTACTGACTATAAATATCGTCAATTGAATATTCGAACTCTTGGTTATTGTTGTAAAGTAAATGGAAAAGATTTAAGTTCTTAGTGGGTGGGATCTCAATCATAAATTCATACGTTCGTTTGCTGTTGTCAAGAATACTTTTATAAAATATTTTACCAAAAAAAAGAGAAGTAACTTTTCCATGTATTACGGTATCATAAAAAGTTTTAGACATCATTGGAGATGTGGTCGAAATATCATTTCCGTGATCCATAATATATGCGCTATATTTTTCGATAGTTCTATTAGCGGAATGATAAGCCGTATTATATCTAAGGCTGTCTGATTTAGAACGATCATAATTTGTTTCTATAACAAAACAAACTTCATAAAATTCTAAATGGGCAGCCATTTTACCAATATTACTTATACGCCATTTTACTCCCACTTGGCACGTTGTGTTATTAAAGTGAACATTCTCTATGTCTATCTGTAAAAGAGGTTGATTTTCTGTTCGAGCTACATTTACATAAAAACTATCTCTTTTACCCGAAGCCTCATTTGATTCCTTTGCGATTTTTAACGAACTTGCTGTTATGCCTACATAAATAATATTGGCAATTAATAGACCCGTGTTAACAACGACCGACCAAAATGTTATTTTTTCGATTATTGTCAATGCTTTATATCTATCTTTTCCAAATAGCGATTTTATCTCTCTCTCTTTATTTTTTTTTTTATGTTTATTTTCTAAGACATTATCCCAATTAGTGAGTGCGGGGTTAATTTCTTCAGGTATATCAGGTCTTTTCTTATTTTCCTCGCCATTTATTTTCAACATGTTATCTATATGATGTGTGACATTAATGTATGAAAATACAAAATATTTCGTCGATATAGATCATCAATTCCAAAAAATCAAAATCCCCAGCTTAGCGAAAATCTCCCACAGTTCAAACAAAAAAAGGCCCCGGAAAATCCCGAAGCCTCTCTCCCCTATCAATTAAATAAAAACCTATTCCTTCACCACCTTCCCCACATGCACCGTATTGCCCGCCTTATCCTTAATCGTAATAAGGTAAACGCCCGGCGCCACCCCTGCCAGCGAAAAAGTCTGCATCGCACTCATCCACGGCAGGCTTTCGGTTCTTACCGTCTGCCCTGTTGCATTGGTCAGCGTCAGTAAGGTATACGTGCCGGCCGTTGCATCTGGCCGTGCTATGTTTATTTCATTGGCTGTCGGGTTTGGGTATATGTTCACGTGCTCGGCTACCTGCGCCACCTGCTGCACTGCCTCTGTCGACGAATAAGTTTCATAATAGTAATTCTTTATAGTTGTAGGCGCTGCAGAGTAGCTACCCGTACCTGAAGCAGAATCACTAATAGTAAACCAATATCCGTTAACGATCAGTGGATTATGATAGCTATCATAGGTATAGATATTGTTTGTCGCCGACACCAGGTAAGATGGCGCTACCCCGTCCGAGCTATACTCCTTTATTTTAAAAGTATCTACCAGTCCGGTTGCAGCTATATGCTTATTCAGCACCACCCGGTCAAAACTACCCGGCGAGAACTGGTTAAACGTCAGGCTCGTCCAGAAGTCCGACCCCGGCGTGTAGCCAAAGTTTTCAGATAAAACTAGGTCCCACGTGGTTCCGTTATACTGGCTTACGCTATCATTATTCAGCGTATTATCGCTATTATAAGCGATCACGTAGCGGGTATTCTCAGTCCATGCCATCCCGTCAAACTGGTAAGTCGTCGCATTCGTCATATTACCTCCTGCCGCATAGGTATAGCTATCCTTACTAAGGGGCATCCAGGTGCCACCACCCCATAGTGCAAAGCTGTCACTAACCAGTTTATTACTCGTGTTATAATAATAGAAAGACATAACACCCGTATCAAACGAAGTACCCGTCCAGTTCATATCTACCGATGTGGTAATATTATTATTGGCATCAAAAGTATTCATCACATGATCCCATTGCCCCGATGTATCTAGTACACCCATCTGCTGCGAATGAAACGTTACATTCTTATTGGCATCATATACATCATACATCTCTTCGGCATAGCTATATTGCCCGTGTCCCGTAGCGTCAGTCAATAGGTCCGAATTCCAAAACAGTGCAGTATCAGATAATATGGTCACCGGCGAAAGAGCCGACAGGGTCCTGTGTATATACCCGTCATAGTTATTCAACGAGCTGCCCGCAAAAAAATACTCAGCATCAGGCGCTATAAAATCCAGTATGTCTTGGTTAAAAGTCGAGCCATTTTGCCCGCTGTATTTCAACCGCATAGAGTCCACAAGCCCGGGATGGTAATAGCTTGAGTCTGCCGGGCTATAGTCATAGTCGCTCGTAGCCACCAGCCGCTCCGTGGTTGTCGCCGTTGTTCTGGCGGCATTGTGCCGTTTTCCCGTTTCCTGTTTTGCCAGTAAAGCAAAAACCGGGTTATTACGGCTCGCCACAGATCGTTGGTGCAATTGGTGTAACGCCGGTTTTATCACCTTATGCGCAGCGTTACCACTAACAGGTTGGGCACTCGCAGCTAAAGATAACAGCATGGGTGCCAGCAAAATAGATTTGTTCATGTTATTTTTTTTGAATTGGTTTAGAAGAATTTTTATAGTATCAATGACGTTACAAAGCAAACGCAATGTGTGTAGTCGCAGTGTTAAAACAAATCACAATTCATCATTTTAACATTTCTTACCAGCTTTTAATTCAATGACTTAAATGTATAAATCACTATAAGAAGTTAAAAGTGCCTATGGAATGATCATTCCATAGGCGTAATCAGAAATCAATCGCCGGTTAATTATATTCTAAAAAGCATGGAATGATTATTCCATGCTGCAAATGGCAAGCCAGGAACGAGTTCAGACAGCCCACAAGACCCACACATGTCATGATCCCCAAAGGATCAAATATTTATAGCAAACGATCACAAAACATAATACGATGCCGAGGGCATTGCATTCCCCTACGTCCCTGGCACTGATCTCCGATTGGCAAAACACCCCAGGCTCCCCACTCCAATTTCAAACATATAACTTTATCCTCTAAATCAGGTAATCCTAAAAAAACATGAAACCGCCCAGAGCAATAGCAAAAAATATACCCTTCTCCTCCCCGAAAACCGACCTCAAACCCGCCACTGGCAAAGGGACCCAGTTTTTCAGGTCATCATTAATATTTCAGGATATTAATACGAATAATGAAAAAATAGCTGCGAAATTCAATCCCATCAATCCCCAGATCCTAAAAATGCTGGTTTCAGATAAATATACCTTCTCCTCCCCGAAAACCGACCTCAAAACCACGCCCAGAAAGGGTTTCATTTTTCATATTACAATCAAAAACACCAAGGCACTGAAGGTAACAAGATACCAAACAGGTCTGTGGAATTTGTACCATCCCTTAAATCCGTGAAGTCAGATAAATACCCTATCTCCTCCCCGAAAAACGCCCTTAAAACCGCTCCAGGCAAGCATTCTATGTCATTATCAATAAAATACAATAAAATGCTCATGTAATAAGGCGAAGCCCTAGAGGTTTGGGGATTAGGGAGCTGGGTGGCTTACCCATTTCTCAACATCCGCATAATAAACAACGACGTATCAACCAAAAACTCAGCTCCACCCTGAGTCTGTTATATCAGCAGCAGGTGCAGCAGGCCCTGCCATAGGCGCAGTAAGCAGCGTCAGTTTCTCACGCAGCGTGGGCAACTGCATCAGGTTATTCTTAAAAGAGGTTACCAGGGCGGTCACCTCCTTATCCATAGCTGCACACGCAGCCAGGTTCGATGTTATTTTCTCACCAGGTATATTCAAAAAATGATCCAGCGATATGCCAGCCGCAGTTATATTGTTCACCTTCACCCTACCCCCGCAGTGCGGGCATTTCAGGTTCAGCTCATTTACAAAAGCCTTTATACTGGTATCGTTCATGCCTTTACATTTATCTTATAAAGGTATTATTTATTGGGAAAAATAACACATAGAGAAACCCCATACAGGTTATGCGTCAATTAAAGCAAGGAAAGGTCGGAGAACTCTTTAACCATAATAGCCTGCGATGCCCCCCGCAGACCTACACACAAAGCACAAGCGCTTTGCTATCCGGGTTGCTCTTGGGGAAGAGTGCCAGCCACACCATGCTTCTTGCTGGCGTCGTCCACCCTACTTCTAGTGCGCCAGCCAGGTCGCCTTTATTTTTATAGAGCTTTATTATATACTCCTCATCGGCAGATAGTGCATGCCGCTCCGTCTTAAAGTAAAATACCCCATCTATTTTACTTATTGAGTATTTATAAGATGTCGGAGCCGCTTTATATGGCGCCGCCCGTTTTTGCATAGTACCTCCCTCAAAACGATATTGCATCAAATGCTCACCCTTAAATATCTGGTTCGATTCCCCAAACCTCGATAAGTAATTGGCCATGTCTTCCGCCGAAGAAAATATCATCTCTCTTTGTTCCATTTTTCCGCATTTAGTACTTCAGCGAATGTACGCTATTACCCCGGCTTGGGGCACATATCATTTTAGATGCCGTTTCTCGCACCACAGCAGCCAGATAGTCAAAAAATAATCAGGTAAACAATACTGGAATTCAGTCAGATACTTCATGAAATTTTCGTGGCACGGTTCTTACTAACTCTATAACAGTAAAAACAACCAAAAGCTCGGAATATGAACAGCTACAAAGTAATTTTCGCCAACAATGAAGTGATCAACGTACAACCATCAAACCAACGTTTCGACCACGATTCAGAATACTATTTCGAACACAATGGACAGATCATGTACGCCATGGTAAACGCCAATAACGAAGATGATGCAAAAGACGGCGCTAAAAGCCTTATCTATAATATTAATAATACCAATCGCCACATCAATAGTCTGCCGTTTTCAGCTGCAGCCTAAGGGCAAAGTCTTTAATATTCTAAAGACTCGTACAGTTTATTCAATATTAGGGAAATGAACGTAGACGCAGCCGAATTGATCAAGAGCTCTGTAGTAAGGTAGGTAGTTATATTTTGCCGTTCGCCGTTTACCAGTAAGTAAACAGTGCATACTATAAGCCCCACTAATAACATGGCCGACAAAATAAAGAAAAAGACCCTGAGAATGTTGACGCAATATTTAACCACTGGGTAGCAGGCTATTTTTCACCGCTAAGTTATAGCTTTCCATCCTACACCGCTAATTTATCTGATAATTTAGTAGCTAAATAGCGTTTCAAGCCACTTTTCTGTTGACAAAAATCACCAGCACCATAAAGTTTGTCGATCTCAGCACATTTATATTATGTATAAATGCCTGTTGGCATGGTTTTTAAATACGATTATTGTATTCGGTAATTTTTTAGCGTTATGAAATTTATAGCTACCATCTTTTGGTTTATTTCCTTGCTCATCACCTCAGTACTATTCATATCCCTGCTAGCCGCAGTCATTCACTTTATATGGAATGGGGAAAATGAAAAAGTAACCACTCACCTGCTTACTGAGCTTGTTATTTTCTGGCTGGCATCCTCTATAGTTACTTACCTACTTGGTTTGTTGCGTAACGGTATTGGCTATCAGAAAAAACAAAAAAGCGGTCTGTATAGCTATAGTAAAAAGGAAGCTGCGCAACCGAACGTACCTTTTAATATTTAAATTTTCTTCTAACAACAAAACCCGTTATATCTTTATAGGCAATTATCGATCATTTTTTACAAACCGATGATTTATAAACGCTTAACCCTCGGTATATTTGTTGGGTGAGATACATAGTTGGGGTGCTACGGATTATTTTTCTGATAATTGCAATTTGCATATTTCTATCTTTATTGGCAACTGTTATTAATTACTTCCTCAGTGGCGAGAGCGACCGCTCTAATTTCAGGCTATTTATCCAGTTGGCTATTTGCCAGGTTATCTTTACAGCCCTGTGGCTCGTTTCCCGCAAAATATTTCAGAGTACCGAGATAAAGGAGAATCATAATAAAGACCCCTATATTTATTACAGAGATCCCGCCACTGTTTACAAAAAATTGAACAATGAAGTAAAAAAGTAAGTTCATTACTATAGCACTTCATTTAAAGCTGCATAATTTTGTTTAATAGCATTATTAAATTATTTTAGCAAAAATTATTTAAATGAAAAAGGGCTATCTGCTGCTGTTTATTATTTTTTTATTTGCCATGAGCAGTTGCTATTCTGGCAGAAGAGGCGCACCCTATCATCATCGCAGTCATGAGTTTAAATCTTATGATCGTTACCAAAACAGGTGGCATTGATCGTAGGCGCTGTTTAGTTAGCCAACTTTAGCCTCCACGTCGCATGTATTTTTTTTACGCCACCCAGGGTACTTATTTGTTCCTTTGTAGCGCTTTCCAGTAAATATTTCAACGATGGCAGATTTGCATATCCGGGCGCCGCTTCCACATCTATCACAAAACCCTCATTTTTAAAGAATTCTTCCGCTGCTTCAAAACTTTCAAATTTATTCTTTTCCACATCCAGCGTTTCCATCAGTTGTGTTAGTTTATCATTAGCCTGCAACTGTACAAACGATTGCGATGTTTTTATGTAAATATCTGCCGTTATCCAGCACCCTCCCCTTTTCTGTAGCGCATTTCGAATATTTGCACATAACTTTTTCTTCTCATCAATATCCAAATACATGAGCAAGCCCTCGTTTACGATAGTTATCTCACCATCCGGAAAATGGCTGGTTACTTCGGTAAATTGCTGTTCATCGAGGGCATTTAAGGGCACAATCTCCAGCTTACCTTGTTGGGCCGTACCCTGATCTCGCAGTTGCTTCATTAATTCCATCTTTACACCTATCAACTCTGGCAGATCGGTATCTATATAGTAAAGATCATGATCTTTGATAGCATCAAGCCCCCGGAATGAATACCCCGAAGACAATTCTAAAATATTCTTATGTGGCTGAGAAAATAAGAGTTGGTTAATGCTGTTATACCTTTCTTCAAGATGCACCACCCTACCCCACCACGCAAAATCACGTTGGCTGGTCTCCGGTTCATATTTTTCCGGTAGCGAAATAATTTCAGCAACTTTTCTCGCATAAGGAATTTCTGTATTGCCTTTAAACAAAAGCACATACTTAGCCGTAGGGCTAATAATATTATAATTCCTGTCCTGATTTTGTAAATTGGCGTCCATAAAGTAAATTTATTAAATATTGTGCCGGTATCAGTATATTTGATGGAATGGTTTTTATATCATAATCAATGAACTATTAATTTGTCTTCCTATGTCCATGCATGAGTACAAAGTAATGTGCGAAAATAACCGCCCTGTAGTGGCTACGTTATTGAATTTCGTAAATTATAAAGAGCTTATCAATTTGACAACTGATGAGGATAAAAGAGTTATCAAGTGGTTGGTAGTTATAGGGGAAAGTGAATCTGACGCAATAGAGTCGGCCGACTATATTTTGCAGACCTTTTGGGCAAAATACCTGGCCAAAAATGTATCACTGCAATAGACAATGGATTTAAATACCAGTAATTTTACTTTACGCTCAGTAGTCAGCTCTTTCGCCTCTGCAGATCTATCCTCTCATTTTATTGCTTCCTTCAGAGAAGGTAATTATAGCATCTTAGATCTGGTAACAAACGTATATCATTATATATCAGCGATGTTGCGAGCTGTATCTGAATCACTAATTGCCTACCCGTAACTTATTGGTTCTTTGTCCCGGTTCCCCTCATTCATTCAATAATCTCCTTATGCATACTTGACTTCCTCATAATTATGTGTATCTTTACACATCATTAACATGCCCAGATGAAGAAGCATTTACTTTTATTCACCATAGCATGTACCCTGCTCTTTCTCGGCGGCTGCCAAAGCAGCCATAAAGTAATCGCTCAAAAAACAGCGCAGCAACCACAATTTATTGATAACGTTTACATTGCAGGCCACAACAAAAGCAACGCAACCGCTGACGCCATTACTCCAAAGAGATCAGAGCCTAAACGAACAGTAGAAAAGCCAAGGCCGCAGGCGGCAATAGCATCTAAAGAAACCGCATCTATAAGCAAGGTGCCGATCGAATACGCATCTTACAAGCACCACAACAAACACAAAGAAGAAAGCGACAAAAGCGACGAGGCAGAAGACAACATCCGCGACCTGAGGGCCAAATATGCCGGCATCCTCGGCGTCAGAACAAAAGACCTCGACAACGCGGCACTATATCAGTTTATAGATCGCTGGTACGGTACCAACTACCGCCTTGGTGGCTGCGACATATCTGGTATCGATTGCTCCGGCTTCGTGCAAAAGCTATACAGCGAGGTATTCGGCATCGACTTGGTAAGAACGGCAATGGACCAGTTTAGCAGCTGCAAAAGGATAAAGCGCTATAAAGATGCCGAAGAAGGAGACCTCGTATTTTTCAAAACGCATGGCAAGAAAATTACTCACGTAGGCATCTACCTCGCCAACGATTACTTCGTACACGCCTCCACATCACAAGGCGTCATCATCAGCAACCTCAACGAAGAATACTGGCACAGGTATTTCGCCGGTGCCGGCAGAGTTCCCCGCTCAGAGCAATAACAAACTCTACGACACATATCGCTACATCAGGAAAGTCCGTAGGACTTTAACATGAATAGCCACCGGTGAAACCGGTGGACACTCGAGCATACACGCCACTTCAAATGCCATTAAGCCACGAAAGATGATCCTGAAGGGATCGCATATTTATAGCAAAATTGATACAAAATACCGTCACGATGTCGAAGGTATCGAATGTTACGACGATGGAACTTCCTGTCTCTCCAGGCAAGTAACAATACCAATTTCCAAAAACTGGCATGATTTTACACCGCTTATCTAAATGGCTTCTACCCGAAAACACAGGGCGTTATATATAGTACTTTCCTGCCTTGCTGTAATTATCGCAGGAGCTATAGGTTATGCAGTATGGCTATCGCATCATTACAAAAGCGTTATCGCCGATAGACTACCCGGCATCATCACAAAGTCTACCGATAGCCTTTACCACATTTCCTTCACCGATATCAACGTTAGCCTCTACGACCATACCGTCACCATTACCGATCTCAAGCTATGGCCCGATGAGCAGCAGGCAAAAGCCCTGAGAAGCCAGCATCGCCACATCCCGCCTACCCTTAGTACTGTGTCTATACCTAAAATAGAGGCCAGTGGCATAGCTTGGGAAGATCTTGCCTCCAGCAAGTCGCTCGATTGTCAGCATATCGATGTCCATGGTATAAAGTGGCTGCTGCTATGTCACCCTCACCCCGCCGATTCACTTTTTACAAGAGACAAACACAAAGAACCTAAGATCAGCCGGGTATCGGCAGCGCTCGTCACCGTTACCGATCCCGACATTACCTACCATTACGAAGGTGCCAAAGAAAACTTCTACTGCTACATGAAAGGCGGCCATGCCGAGGTCAACGACTGGTCGTACAACGACGACCAGAAGACAGATACCAATACTTTTCTGTTTGCCCACTCCGGCAAGGTAAGGCTGCAAAGCCTCACATTTAGCAAGCCTACCGGCAGGTACGTAGTCAATAGCCCCGATATTGATTTCAGCTCAACGCCAAATAGCGTTGTGTTGAAATCAGTAAAATTGAACCACATGGTAAACTACGACCAGCAAACCAAAAAGCAAAAAGAGATCTATAACCTCAGTTTTCCATCTGTGGAGCTGGTCAATTTCAACTTTTACCAGCTTGTAAATGACGGCGAGCTGATGGTGCCAAAGATCCATGCAGAGCAGCCCAATATAGATATACACTATATAAGAGAGAACGCACCTAAAAATGGCCGAACTGGTAGCTTCCCAAACCAATTGCTGCTGCAGGTAGGTCTCAAAACAAACATAGAACAGGTAAACATACAGAAGGGACACTTTAAGTACACCGAAGTAACCCCCAAAGGCGATGAAGGCGTTATAGAGTTCACCAACATACATGGCCAATTCTCCAATATCACCAATATACCCGCTATAATAGCTAAAGATAAAAGCTGCATCATAAAGCTGCAAGGTAAGTTCATGAACAAAAGCGACCTCTCAGCCACTTTCGATTTCTCACTTGCCAACAATAAAGGCTGCTATAAAGTAGATGGCTTTTTAACCAACCTCGACGGAGAAGAGGTAACACCGCAGGCCCAGGTGTTTACCATAGTCAAGGTCACTTCTTTTCACCTCAATAGAATGGATATGCATATAGAAGGTGACGAGGCCTACGGCAAAGGTGATTTCACAGTATTATACCAGGACCTCAAAATATCGTTGTTGAAATTTGATACCAAACTCAGAGAAGGGAAACATGGCTTGTTTGCATTCCTTGGCAGTGCCGTAATACTGTACCCAAGTAACCCCATGCCTGGTAAAGACGTCAGGAAAGTATCAACATCCTTCACCCGGGATACCACCAAGGGGTATATCTCTACCATTTGGCAGCACATGTTCAGGGCAGCTAAAAAGACAGCGGTTCGGGAACAAGGAATTGTAACATTTACCGACGGCCCCGAAACCGAAAAAGGCGAAAAGCCCAAAAAGGGCTTCCTAAAAAGAGTTTTTGGTAAAAAGAAGGCATAAACACTATCCGCACTGCCACAGCGAATCTAAAAACCACCTCTTACTATCATAAAAGTGGCGCACAGGTGTAAAGCCAGCAGCCAGCGCAAACTCATCGGTCTGTTGCACCGTATACTTTTGGGATATCTCCATAAATATCTGCTCTCCTTCTTTAAAGTGTATCCACCCTACCTCACCTATCCGCACTCGTTGCGTCTTCAGGCTTTCAAGGTAGCTCCTGCACGCACCGGTTTGCTCATTATATACCGGTCGGTGTGCAAATTGCGACAGGTCAAAATCAGCATCCAGGGTATTGTTTATACGTTGCAGCAGGTTCATGTTAAAGCGGCGGGTAATACCGCCAGCATCGTTGTAAGCAGCAAGTATTACCGAAGGGTCTTTTTTTAGGTCAAACCCAGTCAATATAAGGTCGCCGGGAAGCAGGTGGCTCTTTAGCTCCTTCAAAAAATCGACCGTATTTTCCAGCTGTATATTCCCAATACTTGAACCCAGGAACAGCACCACCTTATTGCGGGTCGATATCTCTTTAAGCTCCTCCAGCATATCAAAGTAGTCGCCATTAAGGCCGTGTATTTTAATACCCGGCAACGCAGCCGGCAGCTTCTTATCCAGGTATGTAATGATATTTTTAGAAATGTCAATGGGATAATATGTAAAGTCGACCTCATGCTTCATCAGTGCATCCAGCAGGTGAATAGACTTAGAAGCATCACCGGCGCCCAGCTCCACTACATCAAAATCGCGGAAGTAGCTAAGTAAGGTATTGGCCAGTTCATTACGTTTGTTTGAAAAAACATCCAGTTCACAGTTCGTCAGGTAATACTCCGGGCATGCCATTATCTCCTGGAAAATCCCATCGCCCACCTCGTCATAAAAGTATTTGGATTGCAGGTACTTAGGCGATGCCGTCAGCCCTCGCCATACGTCGTGAAAGAACTCATCAGTCGTCAATGGCTCACTATGAGTTGTAGTAGTTGCTGTTGGGCAGTTCATGGCGCTCAGTTGTAAGTGTTAGTTATTGTGCTAATCTTATGCCGGTATACTGCCAGCGCAGATGTGGATGAAAAAAGTTGCGATAGGTATTCCGGCTATGCCCCTCGGGAGTAACTTCCGACGCTCCCCGTAATACCATCTGGTTTATCATAAACTTCCCATTATACTCTCCTATAGCGCCCTCAGCTTTTTTAAAGCCGGGATATGGTAAATATGCGCTATCCGTCCATTCCCACCGGCTGCCCCAGTTGAATTGGTTAGATGCGGCCTCCCATTCAAATTCCGTAGGCAGGCGCAGACCCTTCCATGCCGCAAAAGCGGCAGCCTCATAAAAGCTGATGTGGCATAGAGTCGCGTTCAGATCCAGTTCTTTTAGCCCGTTCAAAGTATAATTATACCACACCCCATTAATATTGTGCCAATACATAGGCGCACCAATATGATGAGTCTTTACCCAGTCTAGGCCCTCGGCATGCCAGAGTATATGGCGCTCATAACCTCTATCGTTGATGAACTCGAGAAATTCCCCATTCGTCACCAGTGCTGAAGCTATCTTATAATCCTGCAGGTACACCTTATGTCTGCCCAACTCATTATCAAAGCAAAAATCACTACCCTTATACCCTATTTCATAAATCCCGGCAGGCACATCAATAAATGAAGTGGCAGGCTGTTGAGGTATAGCTTCTTG
>Ga0206843_10199_pt1 | contig 16938 bp, 16 predicted proteins | sample Alteio_BWOrgCont_21_FD_152869 | JGI IMG/M metagenome (GOLD analysis project Ga0206843, IMG submission 152869) | Enriched cells from forest soil in Barre Woods Harvard Forest LTER site, Petersham, Massachusetts, United States -... | ecosystem: Environmental > Terrestrial > Soil > Temperate forest >...
TGCTATAGAGTTTGTGGTATTGGCAGACGAAGTAATCGAGCATCTGCCTCGAGGAAAAGCCTATTTAAGTGATCAGCTTCAACGGGCCGCCTCATCAATACCATTGAATGTTGCGGAAGGCGCAGGAGAATATGCAGTAGATGAAAAAGCTCGATTCTACCCTTCTTTTGTCGGAGGTATCTGGACTGTTACTTTCAAACAGCCATTGCCGCAAAAATTCTTTGACCGAGATCCTCGACGCTCATTGTCTTGACATCATTAAATGTGATCGGAGCGAGGTTTCGGTCATTGAAAGTGAGCATTTGATCGACAGTTGGATCGCGCAAAGCGTTACCTAGAGTTCGATCTTCATAATTAGCTTTAGAGAGCGCGCCCAAATCTTCTAATGTTCCGCAAAAGTCAGATTTCCGCAAAACGGCATTGACAAAAGCACTTTGAATTCTAAGGTTAAGAGCTTCATCTTCATATAGCAAAGCGAGATGGCGCGCTTTCGCCTTTTCATATTTTGCTGAATCGGTTGTAATAGTTTGCCAATGACGCGCCTCATCTCCGAATTTATCTCTAAAACTCATGCAATATTCCGTCTGGTTCTCTAAATATCTGGCTTGAGCAAGCAAAGGATTTAAACGAGAGAGATTTTCAGGATGCTGAATTTCCATGCCCGGGATGTGATTCCAGATAATTCCCATTCGCGACAAGATGCGCTGCAACTCTTGTGGCGTTCGAGCCGTCAGGTCTGCATAGTTGTGTTGAATCGCTTGATATTTTTCTGCTTCATTTTGAGCAGCCAGGGACCATTTTTGAAATTGTACGCTCCATCGGAGCGCTGGAATATCGAGTAGGCTTGCGCCCGTTACCGCAATTACACCCATTGCCGCAAAATGGGCATTGGCTGGAACGAAGATGCTCGCTGCGATCAATGCTGCTACAGGCAGGATGGAAAGGACTACAACTACAGCCAGTGTGAAAAAGGCTACAGTGGATACGATATAGAGGGTGTTCCATTGGTTAGCTTTTTTTTCAAAACTCGCGACTTTATCAGAAGAAAGATCTTCGATGCAGCGGTTTAGGAAAGAAGTTTTTGTTTGGTTTGTTGTTGAAGAATGAGATGGAGTCGTTGTTTGCCAAATCGCACATGTGACCGATGTTGCCATAATATACCTCATTTAAAAATGTTAAATTATTATACATGCAATGGGAAATAAATAGCAATTAAGCTGACGAGAGAAGTTTGAGTTTAATTTTTAAAAGAATCGTTGGTAATTAAACAAAGTGTTTGGGGATATTTGGGTATAGCTTGAGGAAATTTGTGGCAATTTTCTTTGCAAATCCCTGTTATTCAAGGGCCGGGTCTACGGTCGATTTTCAAATATTTTTTCCTATTTCTTACTCTGGCTTCTTTGTATTTGGTATAGACTCAAATACTTACTAGCTGTAAACTCGCAAGCCAGATGAGTAAAATTTCTGTAACCCCTAATTTGTAAATTATGAAAGATTTCATTGCTTATTTAATAAAGAATCTCGTAGATCAACCCGATGCTGTTGAAGTGCAAGTTTTTGATGGCCAACAAGGAACCGTGGTAGAAGTGAAAGTTTCTGCAGAGGATATTGCAAAAGTTGTTGGCAAGCAGGGAAGAACGATTAAATCTCTTCGTACAATCGCTATGACTGTGGGTGCGCGTTTTGGCCGCAGGGTGAGAGTAGAACTTGTCCATGAGTAGCTTCATATTGAAGCTTTTCTGAATTTTTTTGATGTTTTAAAAAATTTTTTAATTTATTTTGTACATTTAGTATTAGTTGCTCAGATCATCAAGGAAAAACAGACATGGGATCATCCGAGCTGACCTGTGAAGATAAAGAGCTGCAGGTTCTCTTAACGCATTTTACTTTAACTCAAAAACAGAACCTTGAGCCGCGCTCTAAAAAAAAGAAAATTATCATTATCGCTGGCCCTACCGCTGTGGGCAAGACTCAGCTTTCTCTTAGAATTGCTAAAGCAATTGGAGGAGAGATCATTTCAGCAGATTCTATGCAAGTTTATCGTAGCATGGATATTGGAACATCTAAAGTAAGTGCAAAGGAAAGGGAACAGGTCCAACATCATCTCATCGATAGTCGGGATCTTGACGAAAGTTTCAACGTCGCAGAGTATTATTGCGAAGCAAGTCAAGCGATCAAAGAAATTCTTGATCGGGGTGCCGTTCCTATTGTCGTAGGGGGGACAGGGTTTTATATCCATTCTTTAATCTATGGGCCCCCTAGCGGTCCACCCTCTGATCCTAAATTGAGACAAATGTTCGAAGATGAGATGGCTTCAAAAGGGACTCAGATCATGTATGAAAAGCTAAAAGATCTCGATCCTGATTATGCTTTAACCATCACTCAAAACGACCGACATAAGATCATTCGAGGTCTAGAAATTCTTTTTATTACACGGAAAAAAATTTCTGAACTTCCTGTGGCTTCTTCAGAAAATAGGGAGAACTACGATTTTCGTTGCTGGTTTGTCTATCTGCCCAAAGAAGTCCTGTATCCGCGCATTGAAATGCGCTGTGATCAGATGATCGCCGAAGGTTTTGTTGAAGAAGTAAAACGGCTTGAAAAGGAAGGATTGAGTAAAAATTCCATTGCTTCGCAAGCCATTGGCTATAGACAATGCTTAACCTATTTGAACTCTCCACAGAACCAAGAAGACTGGGATCAATTTATCGATGCTTTTAAACAAGCTTCTCGCCGTTATGCCAAACGGCAGTTTACTTGGTTTCGTAAAGAACCTCTTTTTCGCTGGTTGAATATTGAAAAAATATCTTTAGAACATGTTTCTGAGGTGATCATTCAGGATTATGAGTTAAGTTTTTGACCATCGAATGCAATTTTGCGTTCAAAAAACTTCACTAAAATGGTGAATTGTTTTAACATTTTAGGTTTTAAGTTTCTAATTAATCCTTGTTGCCTTCCAAAAGTCAGTGACAAAATGAATGTAGAAAACAAATCGAGTGACGAATCTGAAGATGTTCTTAAAGAAGATGATTTAGTGAATGAACAAAATGGGAGCGAATTAGAGTCTCCCCAAGAAGAGGATGTTGATCTGATTTCAATAGATGAGCATGAAGATGAAAAAAAGAAAAGAGATCATGAGAAAAAAACAACGTCTTCTTTATTTGCTGATTTTGTAAAAAAATTTGAAGAAGAGTCGACGCCGGAAGGTAAAATTCGGCTAAGTGTTGAGTTTATGCGCCTCTCTCTTTCTAATACTGGAAGCCCTCGCTTTAAGGATTTTTGGGAAGGAAGAAGGCGATGCCTTCCTCTCTTTAAAGAAAATATTGCTCCTAAAGTGCGTTCCCAACTCTGGAGTTCTTATATTGAACTTTCTATCGAAGCAAAACGTCTCAAGGAAATTCTTGATGAGCAGTCTGCTTTTGCCATTGAGCAAATCGAGCTTGCTATTCAAGCTTTGGAAAGAGATCTAGAAAATTACGATTTTCTTCTTAGCAAATCTGGATCGCCTGTTATTTTTAAATCTGTCACTTTGAAGGACAAAGAAGAATTGTATCATCAAGTTCAAAAAGAACTTCTTCTCCTCAATACTTTAGCAGCACGAGTCAACGCGATGCGCAAAGAAGTTGTAAAAACCGAGATGCGCATCCGCATTAAGAATAAACTGCTTGAGCGCTTGTCGCTTTGCGGAGATCAAATTTTTCCGAGACGGAAAGAGTTGATTAAGAACATGTCCCATGAATTTACTAACGATGTCGATAAATTTATCGAATCCTATTTTCAAGATGAAGAATTCAAAGATCTTCATTTATATTCTCTTCGTGAAGAGATCAAGGAGCTTCAGTCTATTGCGAAAATTTTAACATTGAACACTCATGCCTTTACAGAGACTCGCGTTAAATTAAGCAATTGCTGGGATAAAATCAAAAACTGTGAAAAAGAACGAAAAAAAGAGACTCAATTAAAAAGACAAGAGTACAAGCAGAATTTCGACCTGGTGATGGAAAAAATCAAGCCTTTTGCAGCAGCCTGTGCTTCTGGACTTTCTGTCGAAGAATGTCATAAAGAGGCCGAGAACATTCTTAGTTTTATGAAGACTGTAGAGCTTGGGCGGGATGAAGTTCGGTTACTCAAGGATGAAGTTCACAAAGCTAAACGAGAGATTCTAGACCGTGCCCGGAATATCGAATTAGAGCGTCAAAAGAAAGAGCGCGAGGCTGAAACACAACGAAGATCTGCAATAAATGGATTAAAGGATGAACTTAATTCTCTTTACACTCAAGCCCCAAGCCTGGATGTTGATACGCTCATGCTCAAACGTGATCAGTTACATCAACAATTTGAAGAGATTTCTCTTGCAAAAGCTGAGCGGCAGATTGTCGATAGGTTATTCAAACAACTTAAGGACATGATCGATGAGAAAAAAGAAAAAGCTCTTCTTACGCTCTCGGAAGACGATCAAAAGGCATTGGATCAGCTTAGAATAGTCCTTGAAGAGCGCAAACAGCGTCGTCAAGAGATAAAAAATCAATTAGAAACCTATCGCAAACTCCTAGGCGGGTCGGGATTCGATTTTGAAAAAGCGATGATGTATCGTGAACTGATTGAAACGGAAAAGATGACTCTTGAGAAAATCAATTCCTCCATCGATGAAATTGAGGAAAAAATCGTTGAAATTGAAGGATAATCTGAACTGGTCCCATTTAATCGTCTTTGATCTTGATCGGACAATAGTCGCTGATAATTGTAGCCTTGATTTTTGCCGTTATTTGGTCCGAAAAGATGTTCTTCCATCTTCTTCCTTAGTTTACTCTTTGTTTTACTATCTCAAGCATATTTTTTTGGGGATGAGCTTGTCGGATCTGCACAATTGCGTCTTTGAACATTTTTTACGTGGTAAACCGGTAGATCAACTTGAAGAAAGTGTTGAGCCATTTTTAAAAGACTATTTGTTTTCTCAAATTTACCTTCCAGTTCTCGCAGAATTGCGATTAGCACAACATCTAGGTTATTACACTCTGATTCTTTCCAATTCGCCCTGTTTTTTAGTGGAAAAAATCGCCCAACTGTTGGGAGTTAACGAATGGCGGGCGACGCAATACGCAGTTGACAAGGAACGAAGATTGTGCCACATTACTTCGATAATGCAAGGAGAAGACAAAGCATCCTGCGTTCAAGAAATCGCTAAAAAATTGTCTATAGGAAAAGAAAAAATCACTGCTTACTCTGACAGTTTCTTAGATCTTCCTTTATTGCTTACAGCAGGAACTCCGATTGCTGTCAATCCCGACCGTAAATTGCGCCGATTTTCCGAGCGGCATCAATGGTCAATTTTATAGGTAGAATCATATGAATCCCCGATTTAGAGCAATTAGAGATATTCAAACACGTTCTCTAGAACCTAGCGAAAGAAATCGCGAAATGGTTTTTGGTCAAGAGACATTTCATCGTGGCATTATGGAAAAAGAGCTTCCTAAAAATGTTTGGTTGAATTTGAAAGAGACGATTGAAGGAAAAGGCAAACTCAACCCATCAAACGTCCAAACGATTGCTGATGCGATGAAAAATTGGGCGATTAGAAACGGAGCAACCCATTTTTGCCACTGGTTTTTACCGCAAACAGGTCTTGCCGCAGAAAAACAGGATGCCTTTATCGATTGGAATCATCGTGGAGAACTGATTGAAAAATTCAGTGGGAAACAGCTGATGCTTGGCGAACCGGATGCTTCCTCCTTTCCATCGGGGGGATTGCGAAGTACATCAGAGGCTCGAGGATACACAGTTTGGGATCCAACTTCTTTTCCCTTTTTATGGGAAATGGGCGGAACCAAAGTGCTTTGTCTTCCCTCTATTTATTTTTCTTGGACAGGCAAAGCCCTTGACATGAAAATTCCTCTCATGCGCTCAGATGCCAAACTCAACCAAGCAGCATTGCGTTTACTTAATCTTCTTGAGATTGAAGCCCATTTTGTTTTTTCCACATTAGGATGTGAACAAGAGTTTTTTCTCATCGACCGTGCTTTTTATCTTCTCCGACAAGATCTAGTTCTTTCAGGCCGTAGCCTGTGTGGAGCAGCCCCCGCAAAAGGGCAGGAGTTAGAAGATCATTATTTTGGAACAATTAAAGAGCGCGTTGGCGCATTCATGGTCGATTTAGAGAAGAAGGCTTATGCTTTAGGAATTCCTCTTAAAACACGGCATGCTGAAGTTGCTCCTGCTCAATTTGAATTTGCTCCTTTGTTTGAAAAAGCCTCCATTGCCGTTGACCACAACATCTTATTGATGGAACTCATGCGGCAAATTGCTACCAGCCATCACCTTGTTTGTTTGTTACATGAAAAACCCTTTGCTCGAATTAATGGGTCTGGGAAACATTGCAATTGGTCTTTAGCTACAGACACTGGATTGAATTTACTCGATCCCAATCAGCCGCAACTCTTGTTTTTGATTGTCCTCACTGCTGTGATTCATGCTGTCCATGATCATTCAACCCTTCTTAGAGCTTCAATCGCAACGCCTGGTAATGATCATCGTTTGGGGGGGCATGAAGCGCCGCCTGCAATCATCTCTGTCTATTTAGGCGAAGCGCTTGAGAAATGGTTGAACAACATTGAAGAAGACCGTGCGCATCAAAGCAAAGCAGGCCAAGCTCTTAACTTGGGGATTCCTCCCATTCCCGATGTTCCTTTAGATGAGACAGATCGAAATCGAACATCTCCTTTTGCTTTCACAGGAAATAAATTTGAATTTAGAGCTGTCGGATCTTCACAAAATTGTGCATTGCCCGTTTCTGTTTTGAATGTGATCGTTGCGGATAGTTTGAATCAAATCATAGATGAGATTGAAAAAGGGGTCATGAAGAAAAAGCCGCTTAAAGATGTAGCGCTCAATGCTGTGCGTAAGTTCCTAAAAGCTTCTCGAGCAGTAAGGTTTTCTGGTGATGGATATTCAGCATCTTGGCGGAAAGAAGCCAAAAAACGAAAGCTTCCAGTCATTGAAAAATCCCTGAATGCGTTTGCAGAATTTTCAACCCCGAAAAGTATTAAGGTCTTCGAGGGAGTGTTATCTAAGCGCGAGCTGGAATCCCGTGTGGAAATTATGACAGAAAGGTATTGTAAAATCCTCAATATCGAAGCGCGTCTTTTACATGAAATGTTTCAAACGCAGATTTTGCCCGTTGCACTTGAATTTCAAAAAGATGTTGCGGAAAGCATTAAACATGTAAGCGAAACAGGTCATTCCTTGTCAGTTTCACAAACCTCTTTGATTAAGAAAATTTCTCAACATCTCAGTTTAGCTATTGAGCAAATCCACGCATTGGAAAAAGAGAGGCAAAAAGCAAGTCAGATGCCGCTTGAGAAAAAGGCAGAAGCTTATTGTAATCAGGTTTTTGAAAAAGCGGAAATTGCGCGCAGAACAATAGATAGCCTTGAAGAGCTCATCGATGATCGCTTGTGGCCTTTGCCAAAATACCGAGAAATGCTGCATCTCTTATGAACTCACCTTACGCAAAATTTTGGCCCATTGGGCTGCGTCAAAGCCTCGGGGTTGAGTTTTCGAAAATGGGGTAATATTTCATTCAATATTACCCCATTTTCGAAAACTCAGCCGCGAGAGCTTTCACGCAGCCCAATGGGCCAAAATTTTGCGTAAGGTGAGTTATGAACTCATAAGGTGAGTGATGAAGAAACTTGGAATTCTTGGAGGAAGTTTTGATCCAGTCCATTTTGGCCACTTGAATTTAGCAATTAGCCTGATGGAGGCGTGTGCACTCGATGAAGTGCTTTTTGTGCCTGCTTTTCTTTCTCCTTTTAAGCAGAATGCCCCTCCGGTAGCTTCGGCAGAACAGCGTAAAATGATGCTAAAACTAGCCATTAGCCCTATACAAAAATTTCACATCCTTGATTGGGAACTCCAAAGTAAAGGCCCTGTTTATACCATTGATACTGTCCGTAAACTTTCCTCCGATCCTTCTCTGCATCTCTTTCTTATTCTTGGAGAAGACCACGTTGCCTCTTTTCATCAGTGGAAAGATGTTGAAGAATTAGTGCGCTTGGCCTTTCCGTTGATTGGAACACGCGGGCCGGGTGATTTATCTCAGCTTCCTGTTGAATTTCAAGAAAAAATTTGTAGTAGAAGAGTTAAGGTTCCTTATTTTGAAATAAGCAGCACCACTATACGCGCTCGTTTTTCTCAACAAAAATACTGCGGGCATTTGGTTCCTGCGCCAGTCCTGGATTATATTGAAAAACATCATTTATACCGAATATGAATAACTTCGATTCTTTATTTTATTTAAATGTCATTGCTCAAACAATCTTTGATAAGAAAGGTTCAAATATTTTAGCAATCGATGTCCATGAAATTTCTACTTTAACGGATTATACGATGATCGCAGAGGGAAATATCGACAAGCATGTGATCGCCATTGCTCAAGCTGTCATAAATCGGTTGCAACTCCTCGGTCAAAATCCGGTGTATATAGAAGGGATGAAGACTGGGGACTGGATTGTGATCGATTATTTGCATATCATGGTTCATATTTTCATGCCTGGTTTACGTGACAAATATCAATTGGAGCAACTTTGGAAAGAGGGCCATATTATTGATCTTCAGATTGATACACTGAATTCTTATGTGAAATAAATTATTTATTCCCCCATCTAAAGTTGCGAAATTAATTGAGTTGATGTATCCTTTGCCTCTCGATATTCAAGGAGTTTTATGAACAAGAAACGCGTGGTCGTTACTGGAATGGGAATTGTCTCTTGTTTTGGGACAGACGTTGACGAATTTTATCATCGGCTTTTGACTGGCAGTAGCGGCATCGTTTCAATTCAAGAATTTCCATGTCAAGATTTTCCGACACGTTTTGCAGGCGTTGTCCGCAACTTTGAGGTTGGTGATTATCTTGATAAAAAGCAAGCTCGTCGTGTCGATCCCTTTATTCGATATACTGTTGTCGCTGGGAAAAAAGCGTTGGAACAAGGAAAGTTAACAGGAGAAAATCTTTCTAATCTCGATAAAACGCGTTGCGGGGTTTTGATTGGTTCGGGGATGGGGGGAATGTCTGTTTTTTACGAAGGCGCTGAAACGCTTCTTACAAAGGGATTTAAACGGATCACTCCATTTTTTGTGCCTTTTATCATAACGAACATGGGGGGTGCACTCTTGGCGATCGATCTTGGCTTCATGGGACCCAATTATTCGATTTCGACAGCCTGCGCGACCTCTAATTATTGCATTTATTCTGCAGCGCAACACATTATTCGCGGCGAAGCAGATCTGATGTTATGCGGAGGAACGGAATCACCAATCAATCCTATTGGAGTCGCTGGATTCGTCGCTTGCAAAGCCCTATCTGAACGCAATGATGAGCCTCAAAGAGCCTCCCGCCCTTGGGATAAAAAAAGAGAGGGTTTTGTCATGGGAGAAGGTGCAGGAGTCCTGCTCTTAGAGAGCCTCGAACATGCGCTTGCCCGAGGGGCTCCGATCATTGCTGAGTATCTTGGCGGTGCAATGACTTGTGATGCTCACCACATGACAGACCCGCGCGATGATGGTCTCGGTGTTGGATTATGCATAGAAAATGCAATTAAAGACGCTGGGATTTCTAAAGAGCAAATCAATTATATCAACGCACATGCAACCTCTACTCTTGCCGGGGATTTGTGCGAAGTTCGCGCAATAAAGAAAGCATTTGGTCCTCACATTCAAAAGATCAAAATGAATGCAACAAAATCGATGATCGGCCACTGTCTAGGCGCTGCGGGAGGTATCGAGGCGATAGCGACGATCAAGGCGATCGAAACAGGAATGCTGCATCCGACTATTAATCTCGATGAACCCGAAGAAGAATTGGCAGGGATCGATGTTATTCCTCACACAGCCAAGCCACATCAAGTCACTGCAGCCTTGAGCAATTCATTTGGATTCGGAGGTCATAATTCCTCATTAATTTTTGCACCTTATCATCCATGATCAAAGTCGAATCTTTTGGAATCGTCCCTTTCTTAAATGAGAATGGAATATGGAAAGTTCTATTGATTTTGCATCGCGAGGGCAATCATTGGGGATTTCCAAAAGGAAAAGCTGATTCTGGAGAAACTCCTTTGGAAGCGGCAACGCGCGAACTCAAAGAAGAAACGGGACTTATTGTCACCCAAGTTCTGCTCCAGCAACCGCTTGTAGAGCAATATCAGTTCAGAAGAAAAAAACAGCTCATTGTTAAAATAGTGCACTATTTTCCTGCTCTTGTTCATGGAAACCTACAGCTTCAGGAAGAGGAAATCCGAGAAGCCAAGTGGCTGACGATTCCTGATGCTCTTGAACAACTTAGCTTTCAAGAGGCTCGTCATATTTTGCAAGAATTCTTGCGCTATTTAAACATCCACAGATAGAATATGAGACTCATAAACCCAAGTGATCTTTATGAGTTTATTGACCGCTATAGTCGAAAGCCCCAGCGTTATACACTGCACTCCGTTTACACACCATTCTCCTCCTCTAGATATTTTACGAAGGATCTGCTCTTTTTTAGAAGATTCTAAAGATGTTGTTCATTTTGGATTAGTCAATCGGCGTTTAACCGTTCTCCTCTTAGATGCTGAAGTATGGAATGCGCTTTTGCACAAACATTTTCCTGCTTCTTATGTTGTGAAGCTTCCATCGAAGACCGAAAGCGCAAGCTTTTATAAACGCCTGACAACGATAACGAATAATATTCGTGCTGGGGAATATGAGCTTCGAGAATTTGATGCACGTCAAGGATGGATTTCTTGCATGACCGTCTGTGGGGATAAGCTTATTTCTGGTTCAAGGAGTAAGGCAATTAAGGTTTGGGATTTCCATAGTGGACAAGAGCTTCTAGAGCTAAAAGGACATCAAGACTGGATTAGTTGCATAACGACCTGGGGTAACAAGCTCATTTCCGTCTCAGGGTGTGTGATTAAGATCTGGGATCTTCACACTGGACAAGAGCTCCTAGAGCTAAAAGGACATCAAGACTGGATCAATTGCATGGAGATCTGGGGTGGCAGGCTTGTTTCTGGTTCAGAAGATGGAATGGTTAAGATTTGGGATCTCCACACTGGACAAGAGCTTCTAGAGCTAAAAGGACATCAGTCTTGTATTTATCGCATGGCGATCTGGAGAGATAATCTCATTACTAGCTCAAAGGATGGAGCGGCTTGGATCTGGAATCTCCAGACTGGACAAGAACTTCGAATGATAAAGAAAGATTATGATGCGATCAAAGGGATGATAATCTGGGACGATAAACTCATTGTCTACACAGCGTTGGAGTTGATTAAGATCTGGGATCTCAACACCGAACAAGAGCTTTGTTGTATGCGAAAAAACTGGATGATGTCGATCGACTGTATGGTGATCTGGGTCGATAGGCTGCTCCTTTCTTCGTGCCATTTCGTAGGCGGTAATTGTAACATTGAAATCTGGGATCTCAATAGGAGGCAAAAGATCCAGGAATTAAGCTATAAAAGCAAGGTGCGTTGTATGGCGGTCTTAAATGAGGGCAAGTTCTTTTCCGGATCATTTGACAATAGCATCGGGCTTTGGGATTTCGGTGCAGCCTTGAATCCTTCTGAAAGGGATTGCAAAATCTTGACAAAAAGGATCTTCGATGACGACAAGTTCGATCGATCGGCAAAACGATTCAAATCTTAAGCGAATCCAACCTTTGTTGTTACAACTCTTGATAGGAAAAATAAAATGTTAGAATCGTGGTGGGATAAGATGAGTGATTTTAAGAAGAATGTTACCAAAGCGTTTTTCCAGGAAAGATGCCTGCCTATTGAAATATTTGTTCGTCATTGTCACTATTCTTCTGCGGGTGCGCATAAAAAGCGTTTTGAAAATTTCTGTAGAGAACGCTGTCTTCATAACTTACTTTCGACGATTTCTGGACACCAAAAAATTAATGTTACTTTTTTGCTTGATACTTATCATCCCATGCAAGAAGCCCATTTTCTTTATCGACAATCTCTTTATCCTATCATTGAGTTTAAAGCAGGTTCTGAAGCGGCTTCCTTTCTCTATATGCTTGAGCATGTCTATCGACAAAAGTTTCCTCCGGAGACGATCCTCTATTTTCTCGAAGATGATTATGTCCATCGCCCGGGTTGGCCTAAAGTGTTGCGTGAAGCTTTTACTCTGTCCGGTATTGATTATGTGACGCTTTTCGATCATAGAGATAAATATTTTCTTCCCCAATATACCGATCTCAAATCAAAGATTTTCTACACAGATTCCTGCCATTGGCGAACAACTCCTTCTACGACGAACACCTATGCGCTGTTTTTCAAAACATTGCAAAAACATATCGATATTCATCGCTGTTTTTCTTTAGGAAGAACGATTACTGCAGACCATGATAAATTTTGTAAGTTGTCTGAGCAAGAGGCTCTCCTGGTCTCTTCGATTCCAGGGTATTCCTCACACGCTGAACCTCAATTTGCCTCTCCTTGCCATGACTGGGAAAAAATCCTTCAAGAAATATCTTAGAAACCCAAAACTCAGGTTAGAAACTTTTCTCAAAATGCCCACTTGTGCTATCATTGCGACGATTTTAATTTTTTCTTTTTCGGAAGGTGTCTATGACAATGCATGATTCATATCTCGTCGATAAGGTCACGGGGGACTGTTCCTGGGCAAAAGACTGTTCCTGGGTAAGGCAAGTTGCGGCAGTATTAGGGGCAAGCACGATCATTTCTCTATGTGCTCCGATTTCCATTCCTCTTTTCTTTACTCCTATACCGATAGCCATACAAGCTCATGTCATTCTTCTGATTTCTTGCCTCTTGGGAAGTAAACGCGCTGCGTTGGCGGTTTTGGCTTTTCTCCTTCAGGGAGCGATGGGGTTGCCTGTTTTTGCGGGTGGAAGAGGGGGAATTTATGTCCTCGCAGGACCAACGGGAGGCTATTTGCTGGGGTATTTGCTCGCCGCTTTTATCACCGGATATTTAATGGAGCGCTCGATCTACCGTACTCCTTCTAAAGCTTTTGCGGTGATGGGCTTGGGCAATCTTGTGGTTTACCTATTTGGAATTTCATGGCTCTCTCGTTACCTTGGATGGGAATCCGCTTTAGTTTTGGGAATGGCGCCGTTTCTCATCGGTGATTTGCTCAAGTTGGTTGTCGCAACGAAATTTTTAAAGGGATTACGCTATTTCTACTTGCCGGCTTTCTTGTGATCCACGATGAAATTTGATGCGAATCGATAGACTCTTTTAGAATCCCCGGTAGGTTTTTTGGAGTACTCTGGAGGTTTTCCCGCTCTCAGATAGCTGCGTCCTTTGCCATGAGTCACAAAATCTGAGATATGTTGAATGGTAGTTTTTAATCCTTCAGGCATGCGTTCAACATGAGGGGGGTGTTGTTGAATCTGGGTGGACTGGGCGATCGGTTTTTCTGGACGATGACTTGTTGTTCTTTCAACCATAATGCCTCCTAATTGTAAAAGACAAAAGTTTCTTGTGTTCTTGTGATTATAAAAATGTAAGCATTTAAAGAAATGAATTTTTGTTTTTAACCTGAGTTTTGGGCTTCTTTCATAACCCAAAACTCAGGTTTTTTACCGTTTTTTCCAAGAATATTTTTTTAAGGAATGCACTTCAGAGCGGAGCAATTTGGCCATTTGTTTGAAAAAATGGGTAAAAGAAGTTGATAAAGGATTGGAGGTAAGAATTTTAGCAGATTTGTCTTTCAGTTTTACTTCCGAGCGCAGGAGAGAGGCCATTTGTTCAAAGGCTACTGAAAAGGATTTTTCGGAAAGGTGGGTGGGAGGATTTTCTGTGTCCTTTTGATCTTTTTTCATGTTACAAATGGAGTTTAATATAAAACTTCATTATTACATCTGTAAAATTATTATGTCAAATCATCGTTTGCTTTGGTTTAGTTGCTTTTTATTTGTAAATCGTTTGTCTAGTTATCCTTAGTTCTTGCTAGCATTCATTTTTGATTTATTTTAAAATCTGTTTTTTGTACGAAGGTTGGATGATGAAGGAAAAATTGAGCCATTTGGGGGTATACGTTATTCTTTGGCTGGTCCGCTTTTTTGTAGCCCTGCGATACCGTTTGCTGGTTAAAGGGATGGACAAGCTGACACTCCATGCATTCAAACGTCCTGGAGGGATCATTTTCTTACCTAATCATCCTGCAGAAATCGACCCTGTCTTTCTCGAGCTGGTTCTCTGGCCTAAATTCCGACTCAAACCTCTTGTCGTAGAGCATTTTTATCATCTGAAGGGATTTCGCTTTTTTATGAACCTCGTCAAGGCCATGCCTTTACCGACTATGGATACTATGGCCAATAAATGGCGAAGCAAAAAAGTGGAAAAACAATTTAACTGTGTTGTCGATGGGTTAAGGAATAAAAAAAACTTTTTAATTTACCCCTCTGGACGCCTAAAACAGACAGGGGTAGAACTGATTGGAGGAGCTTCTTTTATCCATAATTTGTTGCAAGCTTGTCCTGAAGCAAATCTGATATTAATTCGGACAACAGGGCTTTGGGGGAGCAAATTCTCGCGTGCATTGACCGGCGCGTCTCCCGATTTTGCTAAGGTCCTTTGGGAATGTGCAAAAATTGTGCTTAAAAATGGCATCCTATTTACTCCCAGACGGGATGTTCTCATTGAAGTGGAATTTCCTCCGGCTGATTTTCCTTTTCAAAGTTCTCGTCTTGAGTTTAACAAGTCTTTGGAAAATTGGTACAATCGTTATCCTGAAAAAGGCCCTGAACCACTCAAACTGGTTTCTTATGCTTTTTGGAAAAAAGAATTGCCTAAAGCTTATGCGTCAGCAAGCCAGACACAGCCGGCAGAAGAGCTCCCTGTTTCTAAAAAAATCCAGGAAGAAGTTTTTTCACATTTAGCCTCTCTTTGCGGGATCTCAAGGGAGAAAATCGAGCGTAACATGCATTTGTCCCAAGACTTGGGGCTGGATTCGATCGATGTCGCCAACCTTTATATCTTTTTGGATGAACGCTATGGCATTAGCGATTTATTGCCGGGAGAGCTGCATACAGTCGAAGATCTATTACAAGCCGCTGCCGGGTATAGAAAAGAGAGTGAAGATGAAGAACATGTCGCTATCAAGCGCAGCTATAGTTGGCCTGAAGAAAAACGGCTTCCTCTTGACTTCCCATCAGGAAAGACAATAGGAGAGGCTTTTTTGCAAAGCGTAGATCGCAATAGAGCCGCAGTGGCATGTTATGATGCTTTATCCGGATCGCTAACTTATCGAAAGTTAAAATTTGCTGTCCTTTTGCTTTCTGGTAAATTGAGAAAATTACCCGGAAAGCAGATTGGAGTTATGCTACCGTCTACGTCGGGCGCTTATATGATCATCTTAGCTGTCCTTTTTTCTGGCAAAGTGCCCGTGATGATGAATTGGACATCGGGGGTTAAAGCTCTTGACTATGCGGTGGACCTTGCCGAACTTAAAGCTGTCATTACCTCTTCGCGTTTTCTCGATCGTTTAGAAAATGGCGACTTGGGGAAAATGGAAGAGATGCTCATTTTTTTTGAAGAGATTCGCGAAAGTATAAGTTTAAAAGATCAACTCTGCGCTCTAGCATTACACCTGTTGTCCCGGGAAAGGTTATTAAAAAAATTAAAGCTTCATCAGATCCCGCCTTCTGATCCTGCTGTGATCCTGTTTACAAGTGGAACAGAAGCGCTTCCTAAAGGCGTTCCTCTCTCTCATTTTAATTTGATTAGCAATCAGCGCGCTTGTTTTGAAGCAGTCTCTTTGCAATCTGAAGATATCCTTCTAGGTGTATTGCCACCGTTTCATTCTTTTGGGTTTTCAGTGACCGGTCTCTATCCTCTTTTAATGGGAATGAGGGTGTGTTATTCACCTGATCCAAATGACAGTCACGGACTGGCGCGAGAAATCTCGGCATGGAAACCGACACTGTTCTGCTGTGCTCCGAGTTTTATTAAGGCAATTTTTCGAGTCTCTAAACCCGAGCAGCTCCAATCTTTGCGTATTGTTGTTTCGGGCGCAGAACGAACTCCACAAGATCTTTTTGATGATGCAAAAGAGCGCTTGCCTAACATGCAGCTTCTCGAAGGATATGGCATTACTGAGTGCAGCCCTGTTGTGACAATTGACCGCCTTGGCGAGCGACATCAAGGGGTAGGTAAGCCGCTTCCAGGAGTCGAAGTGATCATCATCGAGCAAACTTCTTTTCGACAACTTCCCCATGGCCAGGAAGGCGAGGTATGTGTAGCTGGCCCTAACGTTTTCAACGGCTATTTAGGAAACCCGCGCAATCCTTTTGTGACAGTCAATGGCAAACAGTGGTATGCGTCAGGGGATCGCGGTTTTTTGAGTAAGGAAGGTCATTTGATCTTGTCAGGACGCTTAAAACGATTTGTAAAAATTGGAGGAGAAATGATCAGTTTAGGCGGCATGGAGGATGAGCTGATGCAACTTGCTCAAGAAAAACATTGGATCACAGGACGTGAAGAAGGCCCTGTGCTTGCAGTCAGCGTGCGCGAAAAAGATACTGACAAGGCTGCGATTATCTTATATACGACCTTTACTATTTCTAAAGAAAATGTTAATGCTGCTCTCAAAAATAGCGGGATGGGAAGAATGATCAAAATTTCTGAAGTGAGTGTTCTTGATCAGATTCCCTTGACGGGTACTGGTAAAACAAATTATCGTCTCTTGGACGAATTAGAAAATAGTATTAAAAATGATGCGAAAACATAAATTAAAGTTTTATAATACGGAAACTCGTGAAAAAGAAGAGATCTTTCCTTCCAATGGACGGATCATCCGCATGTATACTTGCGGCCCTACTGTGTATAATTTTGCGCATATCGGCAACTTTCGCACTTATGTTTTTGAGGATCTGCTGCGCCGCACGATAAAATTTTTTGGGTTTTCTATCCAACAGGCGATGAACCT
>Ga0206843_10201_pt1 | contig 16712 bp, 10 predicted proteins | sample Alteio_BWOrgCont_21_FD_152869 | JGI IMG/M metagenome (GOLD analysis project Ga0206843, IMG submission 152869) | Enriched cells from forest soil in Barre Woods Harvard Forest LTER site, Petersham, Massachusetts, United States -... | ecosystem: Environmental > Terrestrial > Soil > Temperate forest >...
ACATATCTAACCTCAACGAGTTTTCAGCATCTGCAAATGAGTCTATTGGCTTTATCAAGATCATCTCAAGGGCGGTACCGCCTACATCACCTACCGGTGCCGGCATCCAGACCATTTTATTGGTGGCCGCGTTCCTGGGTTTGTTCTTCAGCACTATCTACGTTTTATTGATCGCGTACTTCCGCAAGCTCAATTCTGTAGTACGATAGATGCTCAGCTTCCTGAAAAATATATGGTTCGATGCGGCAGCCCTTATGCTGTTGTTTGCTACTGTTGTAGTATTTGCATGGACGGGTAATTACATAGTGCTCGTAGCGCCATTTGCCTTCTTATACGTAATGCTTGTTGCCGTAAACTGGAAGACCGCCTACTGGATATTCCTGTTCACCATACCAGCATCTATACAGATCAATTTTGCAGGCGACTCCATGTCTATCACCTTGCCTGACCAACCTATTATGTGGCTGTTCTTGTTCACTTTCGTGTTGATACTGGCAAGAAATCCCAAACTTATTCCAGAATGGTATTGGCGCGACCCGTTGGTGCTCATTGTTGTGCTCCAGTTCGTCTGGACCATAGTAGCAGTTATTTTCTCTAAAATGCTGCTGTTCTCTTTCAAATTCTTGCTGGTAAAGACATGGCTGATGGTCTGCTTCTTTATTTTCCCCATTTTAATATTCAGGGAGAAGAAAGATTTCATCAGGGGTTTCCTGCTCATGCTGGTGCCTATGCTTATAACCGTGCTGGTAATATTGGTGCATCATGCGCTGCTTGGCTTTAAGTTCGATAAGGTGCAGAAAGCTATGAGCGGCCTGTATTATAACCATGTAGACTACTCTACAGTAATATCTATGTTCCTGCCGCTATTGCTGATAGCGGTGCCACTAACAAAAGGGAGGAACATTTTTATCAGGGGTGGGCTAATCGTTACCATTCTTATTTTCCTGGTAGGCACCTGGTTTGCATTTGCCCGTGCTGCGGAGATAGGCCTTGTATTCGCCATTGTGGTAGGTATTGCCATTCGTTTGCGGTTTGTCAACTTTATTATGCCGGCTATTTATGCAGCTATCATCCTTGCGATGTGCTACCTGGTACCTAATAACAAATACCTTGAATACAGGCCCGATTACAACAACACCTACATGCACAAAAACTTTGTCGATCACCTGCTCTCTACTTTCAGGGGCCGGGATATGTCGTCGATGGAGCGGGTGTACAGGTGGGTAGCAGGTGTAAGGATGAGCCAGGACCGGCCAATAACGGGCTATGGCCCACGGGCATTTTATTACTACTACAAGCCCTATGCAGTCACGTCGTTCCGCACCTATGTGAGCCGCAATACGGAGAAATCTACCACCCACAACTACTTCTTGTATATGCTGGTGGAGCAGGGCTGGCCTGCTATGATACTCTACGCCATACTAGTGTATGCCATGTTCTCCAAAGCCCAGAAAATATACCACAGGTTCAAAGACCGTTTCTACAGGCTGGTGACCATAGGCCTTGCTATGACCCTGGCAGTGGGCTTCATCAATAATTTCTTCTCCGAGCTGATAGAAACGCATAAGGTCGCAGCGCTTTTCTATATACCGCTGGCCATGCTGGTTATTCTGGATAAGAAGAGTAAAGATGAACAGGCATCCCTTGCTGCCGGAGATACAACCCAAGCCGCTATTACATAACAAGGGGAAGCCCTTTAGGGGTTTGGGTTTATAGGTCAGAGGTGAAATATTTCTTTTCTTCGCCCAGGTCTAAAAAAGGATATTTTTCAGCCAGCTTTTTTACTTTTTCAGCATAGCTTTCTCTAAACTTTTGATGGGCCGCAGTTGCCGGGAAACGTGAGCGATGCGAGCGGGCTGTAACTATTTCCTGCACCTGCTGCATCACCTCGCCGGCCGCCGGCGCAATGCACGACTTTACAAAATGCTCCCACACATAAGTAGTGGCGAGATAGTTAGGGTGCACAAAGTCAATATCGTAAAAGCGATAGTCCCTGAGTATGTCTATTACCAGTTCATACGCCGGAAAGTAATGTACTTTCTCCTGTTTTTCGCATAGGATATGCACTGCTTCCAGAAGCCGGGCCTTGCTGCGGTTATTGTCTACAACACCGTCGCGTATATGGCGTACGGGGCTTATGGTAAAGAGCACATTTGTGTATGGGTTTATTGCAAACAGATGCTGGAGTGTGCTGTCAAGGGCCGATGCTATATAATCAATTGCAAGTAGCCTTTTTTCAAACCATTGTGCAGGCGCCCGGTGATTGTTGGCCACAGGTTTTCCTGTCTCTTTCAGATAATATTGAAATGCCGAGCCCAAAGTTATGATCACCCAGTCGGCCTGTTTAATAAACACTGCAGCATCTGCCTGCGACTGATTGATGCCACTTACCGCGGCTTCAGGGTTTATGTGGGAAAACCGCGTGTGGTGGTCCCAGCTGTTCCAGAGCTCGTTAAGGGGGAAAAGTTCTTCCTGCCGGTATTGGCGGCCGTCCATATATCCATTAAGGCTTGACGCCACGCTTAATGGGTTGAACAATATGCCATGCGGGTTAGACAATATTTTGAATTTAAGCTGCTGCAGCCTGTCAGCAATGTGTTCGGTAAAGCACGACCCGATCAGCAGGATATTATCCGTGTATGCTATTGGTTTTGGCAGCGGTGGAATGTCGAGCTGTAGCGTGAGTTGCATAAGGTAAAGATAATAAGTTGCGGGGTGTTTTGAGGCTTTAGCTTTCGTGCCAATATTAAGGATAATGCAGGCGTGGTATTTGCACCGGACAAACAAATATAGAAATCAGGGCGGGTAATTAAAGCCGGGTTCGTATCTTACCTGATAAATCCGGTAAAAATGAAAGCCAGGAGGTTTGCCATCATTGATAAGCTTATTTTTCTGTGCCTGTTTATTGCATTTTTCGCTGCCTCGGTGGAAAGGCATATAGGAAACAGGTTTGGTGAGGTTATCTCGTCTGACGCCAAAGGGTATTATATGTACCTGCCTTCTGTTTTTATATACAATGGTATACATAATGTAACGGACACAAACTTTGTTGGCCTTATAACAAATAAAAAAGGTGAGGCATATCCTAAATTTACTTGCGGGGTGGCCTATTGTTATTTACCTTTTTTTCTATGTGCGCATGCCTATGCCAGGGTCTTCCACTACCAGGCTTCTGGTTTTAGTCCGCCATATCAATACGGGATATTAATGGCTGGCGTTTGCTGGACATTTCTTGGGCTGTTTTTGCTCAAAAAACTGCTTCTGAGGTATTTCAGCCGGGTTGCTGCCTGGCTCAGCATACTGTGCATAGCGCTGGGCACAAACTTATATAGCTATGGTACTTTGGGTGTGGGCATGTCGCATGTGTATAGTTTTGCCCTGTTTGCGGCGGCTATTTTATTGATGGACAGCTATTATGCACTGCCTTCTAAAAGAAACGCCATACTATTGGCGCTGGTACTGGGATGGATAGTACTTATAAGACCCACTGGTGCATCTATATTCGTATTCCTGTTTCTTTACAGAGTTGTCAGTTTTACTGATCTGAAGGAAAGGGTTAAGTTTTTCAGAACACACCTGGCCGACTTATTGCTCGCGCTGCCTTTTTTTATCGGTATTATATTTCCACAATTACTGTACTGGAAAGAAATGTCTGGCCACTGGGTTAAATATTCTTACCAGGATGAGCGATTTATTTACTGGTCGAGCCCTAAAATAGCTGCGGTGCTTTTTGATGTACAGAATGGATGGCTGCTGTATTCTCCTGTATTATTGTTTCTGTTTTGGGCTTTGCTTGCAAAAAGAAGAGACCCCAGAACCAACTTTTTGGCAACAACGCTGTTGCTGCTGGTTATTACCTATCTCTTTGCCAGCTGGTGGATGTGGAATTTTGGCGGGGCTTTCGGGCACCGGTGTTACGTAGATTATTATGCGCTTCTTGCGCTGCCGCTGGCAGTGACCATGGAGCACATTATCAGCGCGAAGAAATATGTAAAGATCCCGTTGCTCATCGTCATTACTATATTTTGCTATTACAGCGTGGCTATGGCAACCTTGTATATGGCCCGGGGCATTTGGGACGGGCCTGAATGGCGCTGGAACTATGACCGCTGGTGGGGCCTTGTAAGAAATACTTTTAACGATTAAATTCGTAGCCTCCAATTTGGAGCATAAGGATCATTTCAGCCAGGTTATTAAATTTGACATTTCAGAGCATTCGTTAAACTTTAAAATTATGATACAGGCAAAGACTTTTAATTTTCTGCAGCAGCTGGTGAAAAATAATAATAAGCCGTGGTTTGACGAGCATCGTGACGACTATGCGGCTGCCAAGGAAAACTTTGAGGAGATGGTGGGTGGTATACTCAGCGGGCTGTCTGCAACGGAGCCGTTATTTAAAGAGCAGAAGGCAAAAGATTGTGTGTTCAGGATATTCAGGGATGTTCGCTTCTCGAAAGACAAGACGCCTTATAAGGCGCATTTTGGCGCATTTTTTAGCCGGGGAGGGCGTAAGTTTCCCGGGGCAGGCTATTACCTGCACCTAGACCCCGGCGGCAAGAGCTTTGCGGGTGGTGGCCTATGGGTGCCGGAAGCGCCATTGCTAAAGGCTGTGCGGCAGGAGATAGATTACAACTTCAAAGAGTTTGAGGCCATCATAGAAGACAAAAAGTTCAAGAAGTTGTTTGGTAAGATAGAAGGGGAGCAGCTGAAGACATTGCCACAGGGCTATACCGAAGATAACCTCGCCATAGACTACCTGAAGATGAAAAGCTTTACAGTAGCCCACAATATGCAGGACGAAGACCTGGCCGCGAAGACGGCTGTGAAAAAGACGCTAGAGGTATTTACTGCTATGCGGCCGTTTATTGATTTTTTGAACAGGGCGGTGGAGTAGTATAGATAAATTAGTTTATTTTAAATTTAAATTATTATCATACACAATTGGGTGGTTTGCTGAGCGCTGAAAAGTGAGATGCAGTATGGGCGCGGGTTTGAGGGCATTTTTCGGGAAGGAGAAGGCATGTTTTCCAGGTTTTACAGAATGCTACGGAAATTGTGGATAGGTAAACGTGATGGCTGTAGATGGTGTGGCGGATCTTAGGGCAGATGTAGCTGTTCCTGTAAAGTGGCGAATATGGCGGAAGCTTGCCTGTCGCGGGTTTGAGGTTGTTTTTCGGGGAGGAGCAAGCATGTTTTTTATTTTGTTTTTTTGCTGCGGTTTTTAGTTTTGAAGTGGTTTTTCATAGCGATACAAAGCAATAATGCCCGTATGCATGTATGTGCGTACGGGTAGGTTACTGTTACTTTTATTCCGGTTTTATGCCAATGGCGTTCAAAGCCCGGGCATAACTATTTTACCGCAAAGCGGCTGAGACGCAAAGTTTCAGCAATTACTTATGCCGTTTTTGATATACCATACTTCCGATCTATTTAGCGAATAAAATTATTTGAGGAAATTCGAAGTGGTAGCGACGGTTTAAATATTGGTTGGGATGCCGTGCCGGCTATTGAGTTGGGCAGCGGGAAAAGTAGGGCGTAGAAGACGGCCTTACTGAAGATAGTAGTGGGATATTTTTTTGGGGAAAGGAAGCCTTAATGACGAATCATCTGTACCGACCGGATAGCTTTTTTGAAGGCTAAATAGTACTAATTGCGAAAAACAAGAAACTCAAACGGTTTATCGGAAATGTCACTCAATTTTCTCTTTCTGAGTTTTGCAGGTGTTTGCTTTGTTTTATGATAGACATCCAGCAGCTCGCCTGCTTCAAATATTTGCTTGTCTGTATCTACTTTGTTTACCAGCAGCATCAACTCTTCCACCCGTTCGTTAAATTCGGTGTTCCAGTTCTGAGCCACTTTCGCCGTTACCAACAACTCTCTTACCTGTTGCTTCATAAATGATCGTTTATAGTGTGGTGTAACAATGAGCAACTTTCAAGCTGCCCACGTTTCAGAAAATTAAACAACTTTTTTGCATTGAGGAATAGCAAAAAAGAATATGTAGGCTTTTTCGCTGAAATTGGCCACATATTTAATTGTATGATAAAAATAAATTCGCAATGTATTTTTAGGGATTGGGAATTTGGATCGGGAGCAGTATAATTTTACCGCGGCACCGGAGGATCATTAATAGAATTTAGTGAGGTAGGGGTATCGCTCCTGGTAAAGTTGTTTTACACGGTTGAGAATGGTGTTGCGCAGCCCGTCGAGATTGCGGCGTTCTGTCGCTGATACAAATATGGCGGAGTTATGGGTGAGCAATTGCCAGCGGGCTTCGAGCTGGGTAAGCATATCTTTTTTTACTTCATCATCCAGCCACGGGTCGAAAACTGTTTGCTCATAAAGGTCCATTTTATTGAAGATGGTGATCATGGGCTTATCGAATGCGCCAATTTCCTGCAACGTTTTGTTCACCACACCCATCTGGTCTTCATAGCCGGGGTGGGAGATATCTACCACATGCAGCAGGCAATCGGCTTCGCGCACTTCATCAAGGGTGCTTTTAAAGCTCTCTACCAGGTGGTGCGGCAACTTGCGGATAAAACCCACCGTATCGCTCAGCAGGAAGGGCGTTTGCTCATACACTACTTTGCGCGTGGTGGTATCAAGGGTGGCAAAGAGTTTATTCTCGGAAAACACATCGGCCTTGCTGATCACGTTCATCAATGTGCTCTTGCCTACGTTGGTATATCCCACCAAGGCTATGCGGATGTATTCACCGCGCTCTTTGCGCTGGGTCATTGCCTGTTTGTCTATTTCTTCAAGGCGTTTCCGCAGCAGAGATATCTTGTCTTTTACTATACGCCGGTCGGTCTCTATTTCTGTTTCACCGGGGCCGCGGCTACCTATGCCACCACCCTGGCGCTCCAGGTGTTTCCACATACCTTTAAGGCGGGGTAGTATGTACTGGTATTGCGCCAGCTCCACTTGTACTTTGGCCTGGGCGGTCTTAGCCCGGCTGGCGAAGATGTCCAGTATCAGGTCGCTGCGGTCTATTGTTTTTACATTGAGCTCGTCTGTGATATTGCCTATCTGCGAGCCGGTAAGCTCATCATCAAATATCACCAGGGTGATCCCTTTGGCCTGCACGTACTCTTTTATTTCCTGTAGCTTGCCCTTGCCTACAAATGTTTTGCTATCGGGGTGGGGGAGCTTCTGTATAAAATTCTTTACGGCTATGGCGCCGGCTGTTTCTGCAAGAAAAGCTAATTCCAGCAGGTACTCATTCACCATGGTCTCGGTCTGCTCTTTATGCACCAGGCCTATCAGCACTGCCTTCTCTTCGTTTTGTATTTTGTTTTGTTTATCGAGCACTATTTGTAAGTCAAAAGTTAAAAGTTAAAACCAAAAAGTTGTAAAATCGTAAGTCATGAGTCGTAAGTTATAAGTCGTAAGTCTGTGAGTTGTTATTAGTGGTAAATCGTTGGCCTGTAGTAATTATGGAGACTTACGACTCGTGACTTATAACTTACGACTAATCATTACAACAATCGTTCCTGCTCCCTTAGCCAGCGTTCGGGTATCTCGTCGTTGCTGGCTACCAGGTAGTCGTTGTAAGAGCAGGGCACAAAATTATTATCCGGTAGCTTCATCCACCACCTGTTGGTGCGTTTGCTTTTCAGGAAAATGGTATCGTTATCAGTAAATGCTACGTTGAATACTACAAACTCATCGCGCTCGGTAAGCTTTGCCTCTGTCTTCCGCACCAGGTAGCCATCTACAAAATACCAGATCATTTGCGATATCAGGTGTGCGGTCATGTTGTGCTGGTCGTTCCTTTCGTCGTAGCCATAGATACCAAACGAGGTAAGGCTGTCGCTCATGCCGGCATAGCGGGTAAGCAGGCAGGTCTCTTCGCCATTAAGGCCGTTTGGCGAACCGTTGATATTTGATGGCGCATCTGAGTAACGCACAGCAGACATATCGAAGCTGAACAGGTTGCTGGTTCTCAGCACCGGCTCCATATTGTCTATATGCTCCTTTACTTTTCCCAGCCGGAAAAAGTCGAACCGCAGCTTATCAAGCGTCTCCAGCATGCGTGGGTGCGCGTAGTAGCTCTGGAAAGCTATATGGCTGTAGTGCGATATATAGTTAGGCGTTTCTGTAAGCATATCCATCAGGAAGCTGCGTGCAGTTATTTCTTCGGCCTCATCGAGGTCTATGAGCATGTCCGCCACTGAGGCCGCTACCATTTGCTCAGCATTCTTAAATACGTTGTATTGCTGCAGGGTAAGATCGTGCGAGCCACCCAGTATTACCGCTATCTTGCCTGCATTGTGTATCTCCTGCAATACGGCAAGCAATGCAGCCCTGGTATCGCCCAGGGTAGCGCCCTGGGCTATGTTGCCCGCATCGGCGATCTTAATAGCGGTATGCCAGTAATACATTTTGTATAGCTGCTTACGGATGGTGTTAGGGCCATTGCTGTGATCAGCTTTTCCATCGGCGCCACGGCATTCGCCGCAGCCTACCAATACTATATCGGCATCGTACCAGTCGAAAGCGCGGCTGGTAGCACATTTAATGTTTGCGCCCCACTGCAATGGCTGATATACATCGGCTTCCGCTGACTCAATAAAATGTTCCGGTTCAAAAAATGATCTTAGATCCTGCATAAATCTGTAATGATGTGCTAAAAGTACGTAAGGCGGAGCAGACGGGCAAAGCGCATCTTATTTTCTTAATACTACTTTATTCACGGTTGTACCGTGTTCTGTAACTGCAGACAGGAAGTAAATTCCTTCCGGCGCATCAAGGTGGATGTTAATACTGCCATTGGCATGAGTATAGATCTCTTTTACCATCTTGCCCAGCACGTCGCTGACAATTAAATGGACCTGCTCATTATTATTAAGGCCGAGGTTAATACTGAAATTGCCATCGTTCGGATTAGGCGTTATTACCGGCGCTCCCCGGCTTGCTATTGAGCTTACCTGCGTAGGGCAGCCCGATGAACGAACACGCAATGGGTAGGTAGCCGTTGCCGTGCCGCACAGGTTGGTCACAGAATACACCACATTGACCATACCTGCCGAAACACCTGTTAGCAGGCCGGAAGGCGAAATAGATGAAAGTGCAGTATTGCTTACCGACCATGTGCCGCCTGTGGTAGTATCTGTAAATGTGAGTGTGTCGCCGGGGCATATACTGTCTATACCAGTAGTAATGTTACCTGCAAAAGGGAAATTCTGTATGGTGACATAAATAGTAGTAGTATCTGTAAGGGTGCCATCGTTAACCGCTATTTTAAAGGTATCAAACCCGGTAGGCAAAATGCCCATCAGGTAATTCAGCCCGGTGGGTACCATAGTGCCACCTGTAGACGTAGTGGTGTAGGCAGCTGTAACGCCACCATGAAGGGGAGGGCTTACCACGGTCCAGGTTTCTGTTTGGCCCATATCGGCATCTGCAACAGACAGGAGGGTATCTATACTCTCGGCTTCCGTGGCGCAGAAAGTCAGGTATTGTTCATGCCCGCCGGTAAAAGTGGGCGGATGAGGGACGACATGGAGAATGCGTACCCTGCTGTTATTATTATCAGCTATGTATACTTTTCCGTCGGCGTCTATGGCTATACCTGTTGGCTGGTTTATCTCGGCAAGTGTTGGCGCACCGCCATCTCCGCTATACCCGGCGGTGCCATTACCTACTATGGTACTGATATTGCCGGAAGCATCTATCATGCGGATGCGCCTGTTGTTAGCGTCTGAAATATAAACATTACCGGCGTTATCTGCGGCAACTGCCATGGGCAAAAACAGCTTTGCCAGGGTGGAAGGGCCACCATCGCCGGTAAAGCCGTAAACGGCTGAGCCTGCTACTGTGGAAATGATGCCCGATGTGTTTATTTTCCTGATGCGGTTATTGCCCTCGTCAGCAATATATATATTGCCGGCAGGGTCTACCGCTACCCCATAGGGATATTGCAGCCAGGCATCCGTAGCAGGTATACCGTCGCTATTGTAAAATGCAATGCCGGTGCCACATATGGTAGAGATAATGCCCGATGTATTTACTTTTCGTATCCGGCAGTTGATCTGGTCGGCTATATACAGGTTACCGGCAGCATCCAGTGCCAGGCCCCATGGATAATTCAATGCAGCCGCCACCGCAGGACCGCCATCGCCATCGGCGGCGGCAAAGCCTGTGCCTGCAAAGGTGGTAATAATGCCGGCAGCATTTATCTTCCGGATGCGGTTGTTGCCATAGTCTGAAAAATAGATGTTTCCCGAACCATCTATTACTATGCCCCTGGGATTATAAAGGGTGGCCGCGGTGGCCTGGCCACCATCGCCGGTATAGCTGCTGGCGCCCGTGCCTGCTATGGTAGTAATAATGCCGGAAGGGTCTATTTTACGGATCCGGTTGTTTACAGCATCTGTAAAGTATACATTGCCTGTATTATCTACGGCTACGCCATAGGGCGTGTTTAGCTGTGCGTCCGTTGCGGGGGCTCCGTCGCCGCCGAAGGCAAACGTGCCATCGCCGGCTATGGTATTTATGGTTAACTGCGCGTGCGCCGGTGCAGCGAGCGCTAAAATGACAGTTAAACAAAGGAACAGGTAAGGTAGGTTATACGTTTTCAATTGGTGCTTTTTAGAGGTGTATTCACTAAATTACAATTTATTTTCTGATACAAACTAAAAAATTTCCTTCGCCTGCTGCCGTTATGGCGTGTGCAAATGCTATTTGCGGGGGCATCAATAATTTAAATGCGCAAATAATTATTCATATAAAATATTATTTCAATTTTCAATTTTAAAGATGCAATTAATGAGAATTTGGAGATTATTTACTTAAAACCAATAAAAATAGGCCGTCAATGAAAATCGGTAGTAACTTGTGAACAAACAAAGCTCAATTTTCCCTATTCCCGCCCAACCATTTATTATTGTATAACTGTCTCTTATATCAGGTTGTAAATTTTCAGGAAATTTTATAACTTAGCACAGTATTTTTATTACAGTTTATCAAATATTGAGCGGCGCTATCAAACATTCTGAGTTCTTAACTATTGTATTACCAAATTTTTTTAAAGTAAATTTTTTATGAAATACCTTTTATCTCTTTTCACAGCATTGGTATTGTCCTGCAGCGCTTATAGCCAGGTAACGCTTACCGGCACAGTACACTGCCAGGTCGATTCATTGGTTGGCAGCGTAACCGGGGGCATCATCCCCACTTCTGCCGGTATCGTAGCCGACGATAACTGGTCTACAGTTTTCCCGCTGGGGTTCACCTTCAATTTTTATGGTACACCCAATACGCAGTGTATCATTGGCTCAAATGGCGCTATAGGTTTTGACCTGTCTTATGCATTGGCATACAATACGTGGCCGATAAACAACACCTTGCTGGGAAGCACAGCGGCAGCGCCAGATATGGTGAACTGCATTTGCGGCCCGTGGTGCGACGTTTTAATATCTGCCGGTGGCAGCATGCAGTATTCTATGCAGGGCACGGCGCCTAACCGCAATTTTGCAATGACGTGGTGCGGTACCCATATGTTTGGCTGCACTACAGAGTGGTTAACTACGCAGATAATACTATATGAATCAAGTAATCTTGCCGAGGTACATATAGGGCACAGAACTATCTGTACTACGGGCTGGAACGGAAGCCATGCAATAGTAGGTGTGAAAAACGCTGCCGGCACAGATGCTGTTACACCTGCGGGCAGAGATTACCCGTCTATATGGGCTACAACTAATGAAGGATGGCGCTTTACACCGTCAGGAAGTACTTATACCGTTTCGTCTATTCCGTATGCTCCTATTCCGTATGCAGCATCTGCCGTATACTGGTACGACAGCACCAGCGGCGCTTACCTGGGCACTGCTATAATAGGTGTGGCGCCTACAGTACCTACTACTTATAAGGCTGCAGTACTGGGCTGCTCAGATACTACTTTCGCTTACCTGCATATAGATCCTCCTGGCGTAGTTGGTGGCGGTTCAGTGCCGCACATTGATACTTACAGCTATATGGATCCTTCTGTATGCGGTGTTTGCAATGGCTCTATAACATTATATGGTGTTAATCCTCACCAGGTCGATTCGGTTTTCTATTCTTTTAATCACACACGGTATTTCTTTATTGACTCTGCGGGTATAGACAGCACCATCACTATCCATAACCTGTGTGAAGGCCTTTATGACACTGTGTATGTGAAAGTGGGTACCTGCCCATCAAACATTGAAGATCCTATAACGCTTGTGGGTCCACACCTGTTTGTGACCGGGCAATCTTATACAAACCCGACCATGTGCGGAAAGAACGATGGTACCATTACACTCAGAGGTCTGTTCCCATCACAGCCGTGTACGGTTTCCTATACTAAGCAAGACACTACGCTATCTACAGATACTATAGGGTCTTTCTCGGGAGTGACGCTGGGCGATAGTACCATTACCGTTACCGGGCTGAGAAGAGGGATATATAGAAACATTGTTGCCACTATAGGATTGTGCAGCGCGCCGGCAGATACTGCTGACCTCATAAACCCCCCACCTTTCCCTGCTTCGTTTACTTACGATACGGTATTGCATTGTGATGGAGATGAGGTAATTGTTACCAACACATCTACACCACGTGGCACTTATTCGACCTTCTATTTCGACTTTGGCGATAACACGATAGATTCGTCAGGCTCAATTCCATTGTCTCATATTTATAATGATGCACCGTCTTATCAGGGAGTTTACAATATTCAGCTCAGGTATAATATGTATGATGATCATACTTGTAATACATTTGATACATTGAAAAATCTGACTTATGACCACCATATAAGTGCCTTCTTTGTTCAGGATCATAATGCGGTATGTATAGGAAATGCGATAACCTTTATGGGAAGCTCTAACAGCTTAAACATGCCTAATTATACATGGAATTTTGGTGATGGATCATCGGTTTTATTATCAAACCCTAATCCGGGAACACCAGATGGCGATACTGTTTCTTACACATACACTTTGCCAAGCCAGAATGATATGCCGTTTACTACCAAGCTTACTGTTACTGACTCAATTGGTTGTAAAATTTCATGGACAGATACTTCCCAGGTTGTATTTGTTGATATACATACAACAACACATGATACTTCGGTATGTTTAAGAGACCCTATGTTATTGATAGCATTACCTACGGTAACGCCTAGCGAAGTGCCATTTACCCTTAGCTGGACGCCAACGGATAATATTACACCTACAAACGACATACAATCTATGGTAAGCTTTATGAGTATCGGTGATTTCACTTATACAGTATCACTTACCACTAATGACCTGGGATGCGAGGCTTCTGATGCTGAGACTATACATTCATATCCACCGGTAACGCTTACAGGCGTAACTACCAGCCCGCAAACTATATCATATGGCGGCCAGGTGTACCTGAATGCAAGTGGCGCAACCAGGTATACATGGGTGCCAACCAACGGTACGCTGAGCGATCCGAATATTAACGATCCTATAGCTACGCCAACCGACTCTACCAGCACTTACATAGTATTTGGTATGAACAACTTTGGTTGCCGCGATTCTGCAACAGTGGTGATAAATCTTGACTACTCTTCAATAATGGATGGCATGCCTACAGGCTTTACTCCTAATGGCGATGGTAAGAACGATAAATTCAAGGTTACTCCGCTGAAATACCAGAAACTTGTTGACTTCAGGGTATACAACAGGTGGGGTCAGGAAGTGTTCCATACTGCTAACCCGGCAGATGGTTGGGACGGTAACTTCCAGGGTGTTCCACAGGACCTGGGTGTATACAGCTACGTGATCATTGTAGCATATCCGGAAGGTGGTAATAAAACGTACAAAGGAACTGTTACCCTTCTCAGGTAAACAACATAAGATTAAGAAAGAAAAGAGCAGGCCATTCCGGCCTGCTCTTTTTGTATACAAGGTCTTGAATCAATGCTGCAATGTTCTTAATTGACCCAACCTTTATGTTGGTGTAATGATGAAATAGTAATCCCGCTTAGCCAAAACTGCGTTAGGACACCCTTTGCGACTTTGTGCCTTCCGGTAAAATTACCTTACAGCTCAGAATATTTATAGTTAAATTTGATAATAAGAAAGACAACTCACAGAGCAGGACTGAGCAAGTATAAATAGTGTTGTCCTCCCCGATTTTTAATATGTAATTAATTGAACAATCAAATGTTACAGCGATTTAAGCTCGCAGGGTCTTTGCGCCTTCGTGTCTTTGCGGTACAATGTCTTATAGCTCAGATAATAACAGGGGACAATTCTCAGAGCAGGGGCCGAGCATGTATAAATAGTGTTGTCCTCCCCAGTTCTTAATGTGTATTTAATTGAATGATTAAATGTTGCGATGGATTTTAAGTGCATCGGGTCTTTGCGCCTTTGTGTCTTTGCGGTACAATTGCCTTACAGCCCAGATAATGAACGAGAACAATTCACAGAGCAGGGGCCGAGCAAGTATAAATGGTGTTGTTCTCCCCAGTTCTTAATATGTAATATTTGAAACCGAGGCGTTAAAGGGGTACGTAACGTCCACAGCAAAGCCTCAGGTCAATATAAATGCCTGATTATTAGAAACTAAAAGACTAGGGGAGACTAGCTGACCAGCGTACCCACCTGCTTACCAGTAACCACATTAAGCAGGTTACCGGATTTGTTCATGTCGAACACGATAATGGGCAGGTTATTTTCCTGGCATAGCGTAAAGGCGGTCATATCCATCACCTTCAGGTTCTTGCTGATCACCTCGGCAAAGGTTACCACCTCAAAGCGGGTAGCCGTTTTGTCTTTCTCAGGGTCGGCTGTATATATGCCATCTACACGGGTGCCTTTTAATATCACATCTGCATTTATTTCTATTGCCCGCAGGGAGCCGGCAGTATCTGTGGTAAAGTATGGGTTGCCCGTACCTGCGCCAAAGATCACTACCCTGCCTTTCTCCAGGTGGCGTATAGCCTTGCGGCGTATATATGGTTCGGCTACCTGCTCCATTTTTATGGCGCTTTGCAGCCTCGTGTTTACCCCTTCTTTCTCCAGCGCTGCCTGTAGCGCCATACCGTTGATCACGGTAGCCAGCATACCCATATAGTCGCCCTGTGCGCGCTCTATGCCCGTTTCCGCCTCATTCATGCCGCGGTATATATTGCCGCCACCTATCACTATAGCCACCTGCACACCTACATTGGTGATCATCTTTATCTCTTTAGCGTATTGCTCCAGCATCTTGGGGTCTATACCGAAATTTCTGTCACCCATTAACGATTCACCCGAAAGCTTTAAAAGAATACGGCTATATTTTGGCAGCATAAGTTGGTTGGAAATTATTTATGCAAAGAAAGAAAAAAGTTCACGGTTTTTCTGGGTTATCTGCTAAAAGATGGGCTATATTTATCCTTACGGCAGCTTATGTACAAACGATCGTATTTTATTGGCATTTTTGCATATATCTTAATGCTTGTTCTTTCCCTGCTATTTTATAAAGAAAGAACTATTTTTCTTGATCAGGCATTTAACCTTTTCCACATTATTAAAGAAGGTGGTTTTTGCATCGTGCATTTCAGGTTTGGCGATGCCTTTTTTCAGGTTTTTCCTGTTATAGGTGTTAAACTGGGCGTCTCGCTGCCTGTTATCCTGGCGTCTTACTCTGCAGGGTTCGTCGTATATTATTTTACGGCTTATCTTATCTGTGGAAGCGTTTTTAAGCGTTACGACTTTGCCCTTGTTATTCTGCTCGTCAACATATTGTTTGTTTCAGATACCTTCTACTATATTCCTTCCCAGGCATTCGAGGGTATGATAGCCTTAATGATCGTTTTTGCCGCAGTTGCAGGTAAGCAATTTCAAACCATAAGCTTTCTCGAAAAGTGTATACTGCTGCTGGTAATGATAGTGATCGCGTTCTATCACCCTCTCGTAGTTTTCGGGCTGCTTTATTCTGTTGTGTTTTTCATGCTGAACAAAGACACCGCCGTGGACAAGAAAGTACTATATGGTATTGCCATTACTTATTTTGCCGCCCTGGCCATGAAGCTGATTTTTTTCAGAACGCCCTACGAAGGCAGCGCCCTGGGCGGCCTGAAGAACTTTGTCACGCAGTTTCCGGATTACATTACACTCTTTTCGAACAAGCGATTCTTATACAACTGCCTCATCAAATACTACTGGATGCCTATTGTTTTTTTTAGTACTGCCGTATACTACATCAAAACCAAGGACAGCCGAAAATTTTGGTTTTGCTCCCTGTATTTTTTTGCATATTTGGCGCTGGTAAACATATCGTACCCGGGCAGGGCAACACCGGAGTATTATATGGAGAACTTATACCTTCCTATCGGTTTATTCCTGGCACTGCCCTTTATATTTGATGTGTTGCCGGTGCTGGAAAAGAAAAACATTGCGCACTGGGCGATAATACTGATAATAGCAAGCGGCTGTATAAGGATATATGCCGCACACAGCGCCTACACCGCCAGGCTAAACCTGGAAAGAGCCATACTGGATAAATATGGCAGCGAAAAGGTGGTGATCAAAGCTGATAAGACCGACCGTGAAGTACTGCAATTGCTTTGGGGTACTCCTTATGAATTCTTGCTGCTATCTGAATCTGAGCGACAAAAAGCAGCATCCATAATAATTGATGAGCATCCCGAAAAGCTGGAAGGTCTCACTTCGTTGAAGAACGGCCTGAGGGTTAACTGGGAAACCTATCTATATGCA
>Ga0206843_10171_pt3 | contig 16692 bp, 21 predicted proteins | sample Alteio_BWOrgCont_21_FD_152869 | JGI IMG/M metagenome (GOLD analysis project Ga0206843, IMG submission 152869) | Enriched cells from forest soil in Barre Woods Harvard Forest LTER site, Petersham, Massachusetts, United States -... | ecosystem: Environmental > Terrestrial > Soil > Temperate forest >...
AAACTATCGCCGCAAATAATATAGTAGTAAGAGAACTTCTCATCAGGTGTTTTTTTGTAAATATAAGTATCAATAAAGCAAATTGCAAATCCTGCTACTTCATTTTTGTGCATTCTGGTTATACTTGTCAAATTTACATGCAGTCACTTGTTTACAGGTGCACTATTTCATCATTATTCCTGTCATTTCTTATCAAACAGGTATGCTCTGGTTTTTTATAGAAAATTTTATATTTTAATAAGAAGTTATTAGCTTTGTCATAATATGGTCGCTTTGTCCTCACGATTAGATATAATTATCTACAAGTTAGCTCACGGAGTAAGGTTCGGCTTATATGAAAATGGAGAGACTTGTTACTTTGCAGACGGCAAAAAGGTAAACTACCATGAATTATGGACTGCAATAAGGATAATAAAAAAACTCGGCCCAGGGCATAGAAAAACTTTATTTGAGTTATACCCCGATCAGTTTCTTGGAACATTCCCCTACAAATTCTCGAAATACAGGCTTACTATTACCAGGATATTTTTAGTAGGTATATTCCGCTTTAATGAGCAAAAATTCCTTTATGGATATTTACCGCATGTTTCTATCCCATAGCTGCAGTGAATGGCGGGAATAGTTATCGTAGCCACTACCTGCATCAGGCTGGTGCCATGGCGCATATTTCCTGGCTTTTACATGCTTTATACGCCCATTCTTGTTATGATAATAATTTCGCTCGCCGCCTCCACAGCTGCTCATTATTACCATGGCCAATACGAGGCACAAAACAAGCTTGATTTTCATGTCGTAAATATATAAGAAAAAAAGAAAGAGACAAACGAAAAGTACAATCAATGTCAATAAACTTGCAGGAACCCAGCTTATTTCTTAAGAATAATGATGGTATCAAATATTGTCATCAGTACATTGTATGTGATCAGCAGCCAGAAGATGGCTGTAAATAATCGTGTTTTGTTTCTTACGGTCATTGCTATCAGCATTGTTGTGAGCGATGCGGTCTTCTTTTCAAGTGCATTCCTGCTATCCTGAATTAAAGTTACAACTATGCCTGAGGGCTAAAATATAGTTCCTGACAAAGCGGGAATTGTAATGTGTAAAACAGAATATTACCTGATAAACTAAGATGTGATTTCAGGTATGTTCTTCATCGTCCAGCGCCCGCTCTATTTCTTTGCTCGGAATGATCCACATTACTGATACAACTACAAAAAGAAATGCTGCAATACCGGGTTGAATATAAAGGGCAATAGGTACTGAACAGGCATACAACACCAGCGACAGCATCCCTTTAATACCATCCTTTGCTATGGCCTTTACAAGCGCAGTTTCGTGTGTATAGCTTTTTTTGATCGTATTGCTTAGTATTGTAAATGAGATACCGCAGCAAAACAGCAGCGCACCATAAGTAGCAACCGTAACCTTTTCGAAGTTATTAACACCCATCCAGCCTGTGGCGAAAGGAACAAGGGACAGCCAGAATAGCAAGTGCATATTTGCCCACATAATACCGCCATTTACCTTTTTTGCAGTATGCAGCAGGTGGTGATGGTTACCCCAGTAAATGCCTACAAAAACAAAGCTTAGCAGGTAACAAATAAAGATAGGGACCAAAGGTTTAATTACGACCCAACTTGTGCCTTCAGGAACTTTCAGCTCTAATACCATTATGGTAATAATGATCGCAAACACGCCATCACTAAAAGCTTCCAGTCTTGTTTTATTCATGCGTTATCTAAGAAGTGGGGGGCAAATTGCTGCATTATATGGATGCGGCTCAGAGAAGTATAAAAGAGTAAAAAAGCAATTAACTATACGATAAGATTTAAGAATGGCTCAGCGGAATAACATACTGGCAAAGATGCCAGCAATTTCTGCTCAGTATATGCTGCACTTAAAAATCAAAAAAAGATCGATTTAGTGCCTTGATATAACGTCGTGAACAAGATTAACAACGAATGCTACACCCATAAACAGGATGATGCCGAAGAACACAATGCCTATTACATTGTACGCTGTGTCAACTACTTTCTTGCTTTCCATGATATTGCGATTTAGAACGGTTAAAGAATGAACCCTTAGTAAATCTACGAAACAATGCTTTTACTTTATAAAATCTTTAGTTATGATATTGTGAATGGCAAAAACATATATTGAATTATATTTTATTCAGTGGCATAGACGTCGATGTAACAATAAAATAGAGAATACGTTATCTTCACCCTATGAAACATCTTCCATCTGTATTCATTATTCTGTCTTTTATTGCCATCTGCATTGGTGCATGGTTAAGGTCGCAGAATAGCCCCTATGGCTTAACGATAATACAGTGTGGCTTTGCAAGCGAAGGTATATCTATCTTGATCAACCGCATTGCCTACGATCGCCGACAGAAGAATGCCAAAATAAAGGCAGAATAACAAGTTACATAGTTTTGTAAGCCGCATGCGCCAAAGACCAGGCCGACGCAACAACAATGCTGACGATAAATAGGTCTCTTAGCAAGATCTTATTTACACTCTGGCTATCTCCGTGTATGAACCAATGGACCATGCACAAAGCGAAAATTACCGTGAAAAAAATTGCAGTCAGCAGTAAGATAACTCTTACAAGATTTACGAGTATTTTCATCCAGGTAGATTCTGTTGCAATATAAAGATATGATCTTTAGTTACAAATAATACCCTTTCAGTTATTGATTTTTTTGAAGAGGGAGGCGGCAATATTACCTTGCCGCACTTTTTTTTTAAGCCTGCTAATAAGACTCCTGCGTCTCGGTTTAGGTGCTATGAATTACCATAGGTTAAACTAAAAAACTTGCCTTTTTAATTCATAAACGCTATATTTACAGCAGCAAAATCATAACATGGGCAAATCAATTCTTATAGTTTTAGCTTTTCTTGCATTAGTTGTTGCTTCATGTCAGAAAAGCAATAACAACAGTAATTATACATGTACTTGTAGCTATGTGCTGGTTACAGGAAATTATTCACGCGATACCACAGTTGCTACAAATTTTGCCGCAGGCACTTCTACTAACGATGCACGGAACAGCTGCACAGACGAAAGCAATGTGCTGCAGTCTACTGGTCACACAGCGGTGAGTTGTTCTTTGTCTGCTCACTAATTTATCGTTACTGCAGGCAGATTCTATTCCACGTACTTCTTATATATGGAAGTAGCCGTATGCCCTCCAAATCCAAAGGTATTGTTCACTACATAAGTTACAGGCCTGTTTATTGACTTGCCCAGCACAACATTCACCCCCTCTGGCGTGTGCTCGTCCAGGTTCTCGGTATTAATAGTTGCCGGTATAATATCTTCTATTACCGACATAATGCTGATAATGCTCTCCACAGCGCCAGCCGCGCCCAGCAGGTGACCCGTCATAGATTTTGGTGCTGTAACAGTTACCGGCACATCCTTAAACACATGTTTTATGCCCAGCAGCTCGCCTGTGTCGCCGAGAAAGGTAGATGTGGCATGAGCATTTATATAATCGATCTGCGCTGGTTTTAATCCGGCATCTTTCAATGCCCGCTCCATACCCAGCGCTGCTCCCAACCCCTCGGGGTGAGTGCCTGTCAGGTGATAAGCATCGGCCGCCATTCCGCCGCCTACTATTTCGGCATAGATCTTTGCGCCTCTCTTCTGGGCATGTTCCAGTTCCTCAAGTATCAGTGCGCCAGCGCCTTCGGCCACTACAAAACCGTCCCTGTTTTTATCAAATGGCTTTGATGCACCAGTAGGGTTATCGTTATTTTTTGATAGCGCCTGAGATGCGTTGAACCCTCCTATAGACCCCGGCGTAATAGCTGCCTCTGAGCCACCCGCCACAATGATGTTAGCCTTACCCAGTCTTATAGTATCGAAAGCGTTAATGATAGCAGTGTTAGACGATGCGCACGCAGACACGGTAGCATAGTTTGGCCCATGCAGCTTATGGCGTATAGAGATGACCCCGGCAGCTATATCAATGATCATCTTTGGGATAAAGAACGGGCTAAACCTAGGTGTGCCGTCACCCGCATAAAACTCTTTAAGCTGGTCTTCAAATGTGCCTATACCGCCGTTGCCAGAGCCCCATATTACGCCTACTTCATACCGTTCTTTCTCAGGCATTGTGGCAAAGTCAAGCCCTGCATCTTTAATAGCATCGTCGCTTGCCGCTATGGCATATTGTGTAAACAGGTCGTACTTTCTTACCTCTTTCTTTTCTATATAGTCTTCTGCATTAAAGGCATGTATCTCGCAGCCGAACTTGGTCTTGAATTTAGTGGTATCAAACTTGGTAATGAGGCCGGCGCCGCTTTTGCCTGCCACTATATTTTGCCAGAATTCGCTTACCGTATTTCCCAGGGGTGTTATGGCGCCCATGCCCGTTACTACTACTCTTTTCATGTTGTTGCTTTAATGGTCCGATAGTATTACCTGCACTTTCTGTCCTTTCTTTTGTTTCGCATACAGCAGCATAGGCAGTGCAAAGATAAAGATTGCACCCACCAGCAGGTAGGCATCAGCAAAACTCAGCATGCTGGACTGTCGCCCAACATTCAGGTCCAGGAGCTGCAATGCCTTTGCGTGGGCATCGAATGATGTGAAACCTTTGGTCAGAAAGTACTTTGTATAGCTTAATAATCGTTGTACCGCCGCAGGGTTATCGCTTGTGATATTTGATACAAGGTCAGACCGGTGCAGGGCGTTTCGGTTTGCAAGATACGTATTCACCACAGCAAGACCAACTGAACCGCCAAGCTGCCGCATCATATTATTGAGCGCAGCCCCTTGAGGAATGTCCTTCGGAGCAAGGGAAGACACCGCCAGGGCCGTAAGCGGAACAGTAACGATAGCCAATCCCAGCCCACGCCAGATAAGCGCAAAGGTAATATCGGCTGCACCCGCCGCAAGGTTTAACCGAGACATTTGCCAGCTAAACAGCACAAATAATCCCATGCCTACCGTGATCATAAATAAAGGAGAAATGCCTTTTTGCAGCAATCTTGCAGATACCATAAGCCCGAAAATAGCAATACATGCGCCAGGCAATAGTAACAACCCTGTTTGCGTAGGCGTGAAGTTCAGTAACCGCTGCGCAAATACCGGTGTAAGAAATACTGAAGAAAACAGCCCAAGCCCCGAAACAAAAGTTAGCGCCGCAGCTATGCTAAGATTTTTACTTTTTAGCACTCTCAGGTTCACGATAGGATCTTTAATGGTCAACTCCCACCATATAAAAGTCGACAGGCAAAGTACTGCCGTCACTGAGAGCCATATTATATAGCGTGTCTCAAACCAGTCTTCTGTTTCTCCCCGTTCCAATACTATCTGCAGTGAGCCTATGCCTATCGCCAGCAGTATAATGCCTACCCAGTCTATACGCCCTGCTGTTTGTTTTATTTTAGGTTCGTGCAGTAAGAAGTAGCAAAGTATAGCTACGGCGATACCTATCGGCACATTAATGTAAAATATCCATGGCCACGAATAATATTCAGTGATAAACCCACCCAAAGTGGGGCCTATCGTTGGGCCTATAAACACACCTATACCAAACAATGCACTGGCTATATTTTGTTTCTCCTTAGGGAACAGCTCAAACACTATAGCCTGCGACACAGATAGCAATGCCCCGCCACCAATACCCTGCATAAACCGGAATGCCACCAGCACCCATATATTACCCGCCTGCCCGCACATGAACGAGAAGAAGGCGAAAGCTATCACCGAGCCTATATAATAATTCCTCCGGCCCAGCTTTGCCGCAAGAAAGCTGGTAAGTGGTATAATAATCACATTGGCTATGGCGTAAGATGTGATCACCCACGATGTGTCTTCCAGCGTAGCGCCCAGGTTGCCGCTCATCTGCGACAGCGCCACATTTACTATAGAGGTATCTATAAGTTCCATCATTGCAGCCGCAATAACAGTGATCAGCAGGATATTTCTTTTCATAAAATACCATTCGGTATATTTATTGGTAAAAAATTAACGGTTATTAATAGCTGTCAAAGCATCGGCGGGGGAGGATAGTGACAACTTATAAATAGCCGCCGTACTGCCCACGTGTATTTCGTAATGATCACTTTCCATAGCCGCCAAAAGATCATCTGCCACTACAGAGGGATGTATACCATTAGCGCCGCCTATCTCCTGCGAAAAGTCAGTATTTACCAATGGCGGCATCAACTCAAATACCCTTATACCCGTAGACTGCGCCAGTGTATAGCGCAGTATGCGCGTATATGCATGCACTGCGGCTTTGCTGGCCGAGTATGTAGGTGTTCTTAAGCCCGGAGCAAATGCGACAATAGACGATACATTAACGATAGCGGCTTGTGGCTGGTTGTGCAGTATGGGCAGTAGCTTCTCCGTAATGCTAACCACCGAAAGATAATTGGTCATTATTTCTTCCGATGCTTTTTCAAACGAGTTAGCGCCTATACCCAATTGGTAGGCGTAAGCGTGCCCCGCATTATTGATCAACACATTTAGTTGAGGAAATTCTTCGTTAATGCGTTTTACCAGCTCATCAACATCTTTTTCCCTCGTTACATCGCACACGATGGCGGTCACATTCTTTAATGTGGCTACTGCACGTTCCAGCCGTTCTTTGTTCCTTCCCAGGATGATCACATGGTTGCCTTTTTCTGTAAACAGTTTAGCCATTTCAAGGCCGATGCCTGCGCTCCCTCCGGTAATGAGGATGGTGTTATTTGTTGTTTTCATTTTATTTGTTTTTAAATTAATGATGAATAAATTTCTATTTCCTTAAAATATACCAATCGGTATATTTATTATCAAAAAAAATCAATCCAGCGAATTGATCATTTTTTCTACAGATTTCATAATAGAATTCCTATAGTTAGTTTTGCCTGTCGCCTTTGCTATCATTATCCCACCCTCTATCAGCGCTATTATCGATAGCGCCACTTGTTCTGCATCTTCCACATGTTTAAACTCTTTATTCTCTATCCCTTTTTCCAGTAAGTTAACTATGCTATTCTTCCAGCCCACAATAGCATCGCCTACTTTCTTTTTCAAAGCCGGGTGCGTATCGTCCGATTCAATAGCTGTATTCAGCACCGGGCAACCACCCTCAGGGAAAGGGAATCTTAAGAAGTTCTCATAAACATGTATATAAACAAGCAGCTTGTCCTTAATAGAAGTCCGCTTTTCCATTTCACTCTTTATAATGCCCTGTACCTTTTTGTAGTTGAAGTCAAATGCCGCCAGCGCCACCTCATCCTTATTAGCAAAGTTGCCATAGATGCTGCCCTTGGTCAATCCCGTAGCATCAGTTATATCACTAAGCGATGTTCCCGCATACCCCTTCATATTGAATATGGGTGCAGTTTTCTCTATAATGAACTCCCTTGTTTTCTCAGCCTTAGTCATTTATTTTTTACTTTACATCACAAAATTATACCAATTGGTATAATTTGAAAAATTTATTTTTGATCAAGAAAAATTCCCAAATAAAAAAGCGGCAGAAACATCTGCCGCTTATACTTTTAAAATTATAGGCCTATACTGCGTTATACCTTTGCGGCCTTAAAACGCCATACGGGAAATAACGTCTTTGCGTGAGATATTTACTCTCGCACATCCATTTCCTTAATAAGGTTATCAGCATGCCCCATCTTATCTATCAGGAACAGTATGTACCGCGCATCACACACTATGGTCCGCTTATACTTTTTATCAAATGCTATATCCCCGCTCATAGCTTCCCAGTTGCCGTCAAACGCCGCACCTATCAGTTCACCATTCGCATTGATCACCGGGCTGCCTGAGTTGCCGCCGGTAATATCGTTATTGGTAATAAAGTCGGTATGCAGTGTACCATCTTCATCGGCATAGCGGCCGAAGTCTTTATTTTTATAAAGCTGTATCAGGTCGTTAGGCACATCAAATTCATCGCTGCCGGGTTTATACTTTGCCATCAGGCCATCGATTGTAGTGAAGTAGTTGTAGTGTACACCATCCTGCGGTTCATAGCTCAGCACCTTGCCATAGCTTATCCTCATGGTAGAGTTCGCATCAGGGTACATCAGCTTGTCTTTCTTCTGCTCCATTATCTCGTGCACATATTCACGGGCCAGATCTGTTTTCTTTACACTAAAGGCCTCTACTTTCGGCTGGTAATTTTTGGTGTAGTTATTAATAAAGCTCATAGCATACTGCACCGCTACGTCGTTTTTCAGCTGCTCAAAAGTCGGCGCTTTGCAAAATTCATTGAACTTGTTGCTATCAGTAATGAACGTATGCGCAAATACATAGTCAGCATATTCTGAGTAAGAGCTGCCTGTATAACCAGTCTTATCATTTTTGTTTTTAGCTTTCAATATCACCTGCTCATAAATGCCCGGCAACTGGTCAGCTGGTACATTCTGGTGATACAGTTCCGTCATTTTCGCAAGCATCTCTTTTTCAGTGGCCAGGTCAAATTCCTTCAGGTTAGCGCGATAAGCAGTTTGCGCAGCAGTTATATATTTCTTCAGGGTGTCGGCATTCATTTCCGTTTTAGCGCTGTCATTTCTTTCGTAGGCGCTATACAATGGTTTCAGCACACCAGCCATCCTCGCCACGGCTGATGCCCTGAAGCATTCGCCATAATACACAGAGTGCTTTGCATAAGGAGCATAGTCGAGATATATCCTGCTGAATTTTTCCATCAGGTCAGCAGGCATATTATTCGTTTGTTCCCAGGCTGTGAATTTGTCTTCGCTCTTTCTTTTCTTGTCTACAATGTTCAGGCGTTTCAGCTGCTCTGTCTGGCCTATAAAGTATTTCCAGTAGTTGGCTATGCGCGAGTATGATGACGTAAGCTGCAGGTAAGTAGCCTTATTCGCATCCATATGGCGGCGCATGATAGCCAGGCGCAGGTCGCGGCAGGTAACTATCGATGGGTTTACCACATTTATAGCTAAATCAACGCCATAAGAAACTTCATACCGGTTAGTGCGGCCCGGGTAGCCAAAGATCATGGCATAGTCGCCCTCATGCTCTCCCTTTATAGATACCGGCAGAAATTTCCTTGGGTGATAAGGCACATTTGTTGCGCTATAAGGCTTCGGCTGGTTATTGCTATCAGCATATATCCTGAACATCGAGAAGTCCGCCGTATGGCGTGGCCACATCCAGTTATCGGTATCACCACCAAACTTGCCTAGCGACCTCGGCGGATTACCCACCAGCCTTACGTCCGTATACTTCTTATAGATCAGCAGGAAAAACTGGTTGCCATTAAAGTAGTCTTTTACATTAGCCACATACTTCCCTTTATCCGCTTCTTTCTCTTCTATCTGCTTACGGATAGCTTCAAATTTTTTAGTGAACTCTTCACCGGTTGCATCGCCTATCGCTGCTTTTACCTGGTCGGTCACATCTTCCATCCGTTGCAGGAATAGTGCTGTTACGCCCTGTGCAGGCAGCTCTTCTTGCATATTGTGCGCCCAGAATCCATTATCCAAAAGATTGCGGTCTACTGTGCTCAGCGTAGCTATGGCATCATATCCGCAGTGGTGGTTGGTAAGCAGCAGTCCTTTGTCCGATATCATCTCAGCAGTACATCCTCCGCCAAACTGCAGTATGGCATCTTTCATGCTGCTGTGGTTTATATCATATAGGTCTTGCTTGGTTAGTTTTAGCCCCAGGCGTTGCATCTCGTCATAGTTCTTGCCTATTAGCATAGGTATCCACATCCCTTCATCGGCGCGAGATCCTATCACCGTAATTACAGCTATGAACAGCAATAATGTTTTTTTCATTCTTATTATTTTTAAATGGAAGCAGCAAATGTAATTCTACATTTCGGTATTTAACAATGCCTGCCCCTAAACTCACCCGCACATAAGAACAGCCCCGCATTTTGGTGCGGGGCTGTTATAACAAAACTAACCGGTGTTATTATTTGTGCATATCTTCTTTCATGTCTTGCTTGTCGCTCTTCTTTTCAGCTTTTTCCTTCTTCTTGGTTGCTTTGCGGTCGCTGCCATGGAATTCTTTCTTTTCCATTTTATCCTCTTTCTTGTCCATTTTCTTTTCTTTCTTTTCAGCCTTTGGGCCTTCCTGTGCAAATGCAGTGCCGGTACCTAAGATACCCATTACTAACAGCGCCATTAACATGTACTTTTTCATAATTGTTTTGTTTTAAGTGGTTAAAATAGTTTGATTAATAACTCTATAAAAAAATCATGCCTGTTTTAAATATTATATCCAAATCAATGATTAGCCGGATTTCACGGCTAATCATTGGTTACAAACTTGAGTCTTTTTTATACACTTCCGCGGCGAATAACACCCAGCAGGAAGGAAACAACGGCTAATACCAGCAATATGTAAATGATGTTACCAACGTGGAATGCAAATGATCCCAGCGCCCACCCTATAAGCAGGATAACGGCGATAATATACAGTAGTGATCTCATGGTGTTTAGTTTTTAGTTATTTAATACCCTAAAAACATTGTGCCAGAGACTATTAATTAGTCGTAAGTCATAAGTCGTAAGTTCACGAATGGGCAATTAAAGGATCGCAGTTTCTCACGGGCTCACGACTTACAACTAAAAATGACTAAAGAAAAGCAAGGCCCATTTGTATTAGCCCTATTACAAAACCCAGTACGCCGCCTATGATCTCTATAAACTTGAACTCCTTTTTCATCACCGCCTCCAGTATCTGCTCCAGCTTGTCCGATGAAAAGTTGGCTACCTTCTCGGTCACCATTTTCTCTATGTCTATCCTCTTACTAAGGGAATCTGTATATTGGCCAATGATCTCCGGCAACAGCAGTCCTATTTCCTCCAGCATACCTTCTTTGATCTTATCCATCATACCGGCCCCCACGAACATAGAGATCACCGGCAGCTTTTCTTTCAGCTTTACCTGCAAAAAGTTATCCAGGTGCTTTTCTATAGTAGGTGTAAGCTCTTTTAATTGTTCCGGGTTCCTGAGCTGAATGGCTATCTCATCAAAATGTATCAGCTCCTTTGCCACCATACTACCTAGCTTCTCAGCCACCTGCCGCTGCCTTTTTGGAAAAATCCCCTGTATGGTAACAAGGCCAAGAATGCGCTTAGGATTGCGGGGATGAAAAAGCATATATATAGCTATCCATGTAGTAAACCAACCAGTAAACGCCGCAATAAAAGGTTGCAGCCAAAACATTAAATTATTCATAAGTATATAAGAGCGAACTCGCTAATCAGGCAAAGATAAATGAAGCACCCATTAATACCCATGTTGAAGCCGTGTTTCTGATAACGAGCCTTGATCAATGTTTTCACTCGTATATATGTACTGTAACTTCCCCCTAAAAATGCTCGTCACAACGAACCACAATTATCTCTCCCAACAAAATAATTCAGCTAAACCACATCTTCCCATAGTAATAGAGCAAGTGAAAAACATGCCATGTCCTCCCCGGAAACCGCCCTCAAACACGAGCCAGGCAAGCCACACGCAAATCGAAGTCGTCATTTCGCAACGAAGTGCAGCGAAGCAAACGAAGTGGAGAAATCCCCTGAAATTCAGCAATCAGCCACATCAAAGTGCTGCCTCCCTTATTGCGGCAGCAACTATATCCAAACTGTTTTACATAACAAACCAGAACAAAAAAACATGCCATGTCCTCCCCGAAAAGCGCCCTCAAACCCGCTGCAGATAAGGGCTTGCGAAAATTATCAAAATATGAAAAACACACCAACTCCTCTCCGAAAATCGTGCTCAAACCTACCTCCAGCAAGTATATCCACCACCCACAATCCGTGGAATCTGTGTAATTCATTAAAAATCCGTGATACAGAAAAACCATTCAAGTCCTCCCCAAAAACAGCCATCAAACGCATGCCCGGCAAGGCCTCCCCATTTCCATTAATCAAATAATATATTTTATTATGTAAATTAGCCGCCACTCTACTATCAAAATAGGGAACTACAGTAATTATGCTATTTTTGTTTTTCAATAACATCCATAGCTGCGATGCTGTCATTTAATAGCCTTAAGAAAAACTTAAAAAAAAATTTTTCAGGGTTAAAGAAAATAAAAATAGCCTTACTCTCAGATAGCGCATCGCAACTCCTCAACACTGCTATCAAAGGGTATGGTCATGAGGTTGGCGTCGACTTTGAAATATACGAAGCAGACTATAACCAAATAGACCTCCAGGTTTTCGACCCGTCCTCTGAACTATACAGCTTCAACCCGGACTTTATCTTTATTAACAGCAGCAGCGAATGGCTGCTAAAGAACTTCTATAAAACAGAAGCTCACGCACAAAGCCAGTTTGCCAATGAACTATTGCAAACCGCCCGTAAATACTACGATACCATAGCAGCTCGTCTCCAGTCTAAGGTCATCATCAATACCTTCCCCGAAATAAATGATAGTGTCTTCGGCAACTATGCAGCCAAAGTAAATTCATCGTTCATATACCAGCTCAGGAAAGCCAATGTGCAGCTAATGGAGCTAAGCCAGCAAACAAATGGCCTCTTCATCTGCGACCTCGCCGGCCTGCAAGCTGAACTAGGCCGTCAATTTGTGTTCGACCCCAAAATGTATGTGAACGCGGACATGGTATATGCCCTGGAGTTCCTGCCCTACATAGGCAAACACCTCACCGATATAGTGCTCAGCATTACCGGCACCTTCAAAAAATGCCTGGTGCTGGACCTCGACAATACCATGTGGGGCGGCATAATAGGTGATGATGGCATGGAAGGCATACAGGTAGGCGACCTGGGTGTAGGCAAGGCATTTACCGAACTCCAGCAATGGGCCAAGCAGCTAAAGCAGCGCGGCATTATACTCGCAGTGTGCAGTAAGAATACCGAAGACATAGCCAAAGAACCTTTCCTAAGCCACCCGGATATGGTACTGAAGATGGACCATATAGCAGTGTTTGTAGCTAACTGGGAAACCAAAGTAGATAACCTCAGGTATATACAATCCGTCCTCAATATTGGCTTTGACTCCATGGTGTTTGTAGACGACAATGCTTTTGAGCGGGAGATGGTAAAGTCGGCCATACCCGAAATAACAGTGCCTGAACTTCCGGAAGACCCTGCCGAATACTTGCCATATCTGAGGAGCTTAAACCTTTTTGAAACAGCATCGTTCACGGAAGAAGACCAGGAACGTACAAAGCAATACCAGGAAGAAGCGCAGCGAAATGTGTTGCTGCAAACCTTCGAAACCGAAAGCGACTTCCTTGCAAGCCTGGATATGGTATCAGATACAAAGCCGTTTGATGAGTTTTCGGTGCCAAGAGTAGCGCAGCTTACGCAGCGGTCAAACCAGTTTAACCTGAGAACAATACGATACACCGAAGAAGACATAAAGCGCATAGCCGCAGACCCCAATTATCGCACCATATCACTAACACTGGAAGACCGTTTTGGCAGCCATGGGTTGATCGGCATCGTGATAATGAAAGATGGCGGCAATAAAACACTATTCATAGATTCCTGGATCATGAGCTGCCGGGTACTGAAGCGCGGCATGGAACAGTTTACACTAAATGCAATAATGGAGATAGCTGCCAAAGGTGGCTTTGAAAAAGTGACAGGTGAATATCTCCCCACAAAAAAAAACGGGATAGTAAAAGACCATTACGCTAACCTCGGCTTCGAAAGTGCAGATGGCAAATGGGTAGCCCATGTTGCCGGATATGAAAAAAGGGCTACTTTTATAACCAATAAAAATAAATAATGGCAGCTGATACCATAGCACAGGTCAATAAGATATTTATTGACGTTTTAGATAATGAAGACATAGTGCTGGACCCAACAACCAGCGCAAAAGACATAGACGAGTGGGACTCGCTGAACCACATACAGCTGATAGTGGCGATAGAAAAGCACTTCAAGATACGCTTTAACAGTTCTGAGATCAACGGCTGGAAGAATGTAGGCGAAATGTGCGCCGCCATAGAAAAGCGCCTGGAACAATAATGCAGCAGGGAGATACATATACGCACCGGTTTACAGCAGGTAATGCCGTGTACGATGGTTTTATCAGCACCTTTAAAGACACCAACCCACTGCACACAGATGCAGCCTTTGCACAGGCAAAAGGATTTAAGGATGTGGTGCTGCATGGCAACATACTGAATGGCTTTATATCGTACTTTGTAGGTATGTGCCTGCCGGTTAAAAACGTGATGATACAAACCCAGAGCATAAAATACGCACTACCGGTATATATGAATGACGAACTGGAATTCACAGCAGAGATCACCGGCTTTTTCGAATCGGTAAATACGTATGAGTTTAAGTTTTTCTTTAAGAACAAGGAAGGTAAAAAGGTGGCGAAGGGTGAACTGCAAATAGGGCTTTTAAAATGAACATACTTATTACAGGTGGTGCATCAGGCCTCGGGGCAGCAATAGTAAAGCTTCTTGCAAAAGATAGCGGTAATACTATCTTCTTAACCTATGCCAATTCTGCCAGTGCTGCAAAAGAACTGGAAGCCACCTATACTAATACCCAGGCAATACACTGTGACTTTAACGACACTTCATCTGTTGACACCACGGTTAGCAAGCTATCTTCGTTGGATATAGATATACTCATTAACAATGCCAGCGGCAGCATCCACAAAGAACATTTCTACAAGACCAACCCTGATGTGTTTTTACACAGCTTTCAGCAAAACATCATTCCAACATTAAGAATAACCCAGGAAGCCATAAAAGGTTTTCGCAAGAAAAAGACCGGTAAGATCATCAACATCATATCATCGGCAGTTATCAACAAGCCGCCAATAGGGTGGGGATCTTACGTAGCTAATAAAGCCTACCTGCTGGCCATGAGCAAGGTGTGGGCAACAGAGTACATCAAGTTCAATGTTACGTCCAACTGTGTGTCTCCATCTTTCATGCTAACCGAGCTGAACAAGGACACCGACGAACGGGTAGTGGAGCAAATAGTAGAAGACCACCCGTTGAAAAAGTTATTGACCGTAGACGAGGTAGCAGAAGCGGTTGCGTACTTTGTTAGCGCATCGCCACATGTGAATGGGACAAACCTTGTGCTGAATGCGGGTGCAGACTTAGCTTAGTCACACTTTCTTCTTCAGGAACGCACCGTACAATACCGGTATCAGCGGGTCATCAACCGCATCAGACTTTTTAGCTTCAGATGATGCTACAAGATCAAGCACCACTTCCCAGCCAGCATCATTATAAAGCTTTATGATTTCCTCGGGATTTTTAAAGAGATAAATGTGATCTATAGTAGGTGAGTTGCAAGGCACGGTAAGGAAGGCGGTAACATTATCAGCAGTTAGCGAGTGCAGCTTTTTCATCAGGCCCAGCGGGTCTTCCAAATGTTCCAGTACTTCACCTACTATCAGGAAGTCAAACTTTTTATCGCTCTCATACTGGTACACATCCATTAAGATATAATCAACATTGCCCCCTTTTACAAAAGCCTTCGACATATCTATTGACGTCTCGCTGATATCGACCATAGTATAGGTATAGCCCGCACTCATCTGCTTTATTATCTCATTGGTAAACAGTCCATGCCCGCCGCCTATCTCCAATATACTCTTGACGCCGTCAGTGTATTTTGCGATATTATTGAAAAAGAACTGTAGCACATTATAATGATGCTCCCACAAATATTCTGATACCAGCAGACCATGCATGTAGTAACTCATTACCTCAGGGTTGCCATACACGCGTTTGTTCACCTCGTCGAACGATGTGCTGGTATAGACGCCCGTTTCAGCAAACCTGATCTGCTCATACATCATATCACTGCACATGTGCAGGTAGCAGTCGAGCGCGTAGGGAAGGTCTTTGTTTTCTTTAGTAAGCAGCTCTTCGTAGTTCTTAAAAAAAGCTTCTGTTCTTTCCAGGTATTGGGTATCATTGCGGTAAGCGTTCTTCTTTAGCTTTTTGTAGTGCATAGGGTTTTTGTCGCCTATGTAATCCAGTATTTTATCTAAGTAGCTACCCATATGATTGTGCCTAAATTTGAAATTATAGATTGCCTATCAGCTTCTTTAAGTAAACACCATAGCCGCTTTTCAGGTACAGCGTAGCCAGCTTATCCATTTGCTCATCGTCTATCCATCCATTGCGGTAGGCTATCTCTTCTATGCAGCCTATTTTCAGGCCCTGGCGTTTTTCTATAACTTCTATAAACTCACCGGCTTCTATTAGTGAATCGAAAGTGCCGGTATCCAGCCATGCAGTACCGCGGTCCAGTACGCCTACCTCCAGTTTTCCTTTCTCCAGGTACACTCTATTCACATCGGTTATTTCCAGCTCGCCGCGGTGAGATGGCTTTATGGCCTTGGCTATTGGTACAATATCGTTATCATAAAAGTAAAGCCCCGGCACCGCAAAATTCGACTTGGGGTTTTCTGGCTTTTCTTCAATGGAAATTACTTTGTTATTCTTATCAAACTCCACCACACCATATCTTTCAGGGTCGCTCACCTGGTAGGCAAATACCACAGCGCCATCAGGGTTGGCTTTCTTTTTTAGCAGTGTACCCATACCCGAGCCATAAAAGATATTATCGCCCAATACCAGTGCCGCAGGGTCTTTACCAATGAAATCAGCACCCAGTATAAACGCCTGCGCAAGGCCCTCTGGTTTTGGCTGCACCACATATTCAAAGCGGCAACCAAGCTGGCTGCCATCACCTAATAGTTTCTTAAATGCAGGCTGGTCTTCA
>Ga0206843_10202_pt1 | contig 16645 bp, 13 predicted proteins | sample Alteio_BWOrgCont_21_FD_152869 | JGI IMG/M metagenome (GOLD analysis project Ga0206843, IMG submission 152869) | Enriched cells from forest soil in Barre Woods Harvard Forest LTER site, Petersham, Massachusetts, United States -... | ecosystem: Environmental > Terrestrial > Soil > Temperate forest >...
GGAATACTTGTAAGAACAGAGTGGATAAGAGGGGCTATTTCCTTAATGCGCTATTTTGGCAATGGCAGTAATAATATGCCCAATATTGAATCCTTTTTAAATGGCAATAAAGAGTTTATGAAATGGGCGAACGCTGACTTAGACCGCCTTTATGATTCTTACAAAAAGGACGAGCCTCATTTTTCGACAAATACAGAGCAATTAATAGCCAGCAACTATGTTCGTGAGGTAGAGCAAAAAGATTTCGACAATCTTTTTAGATATAAATTAAGCGAAGGTAAAAGGATATTCAATTTTAAAACTGAAAACATCTTTGCTGAACAAGAATTAGAGAAATTTGAGCGTGACTATAATGATTATAGCCATTTGCCGATATACAAGCAATGGGTTAACTATCTAAAAAAGGACAGATCAACGATAAATATAATGCCTGTCACAAAAAGCGAATCTCCTGGTTCGCAAAAAGCATATAAATGGTTAGGTATTGATACTGAACTTTCTGACTTATATCAAAAAATGAAAGGTATCCTGATTGCCAATGAAACTGAAATAAGAGATTTTATATTAATATTTTCTGGAGTAGAAATTTCAAAAATCACTCCTATAAAATGGCACGATGGGAATGCGTCTGAAGTGCTATATTTTATTCTTCAGTTAGAAGAAGGCGGCTTAATAGACAAAAGTAAAAAGACAAGTTACAAAAGACTGTCAGGGTGTTTTCTTAAAAATGATAGTAGTTTGTTTAATGAGAATTTTAAAGAGTTAAAGCAAAATGTAGAGTATAACCTTTCTGAGCCAAAACGAAAGGCAATTGACACCCTGATAAAACCATTTAGGTAGTTCGCCTTCACCTTCACCTTCACAATTAGTGAAGGTGAATACCTTTTCCTTCCTTTCCATCTCACCTTTGTACAGCCACGGCGCTATTGCTGCGGTGACAATGGCCACTGTCTTTTTTTAACCTTATCAATTTTTTAACAATGCAAACAAACCTAATTGAACTACGCTTACAACACATCGAAAAATTGCTCCTATGCAATAAAACCGTGTTGACTTTTAATGAAGCTGCTGAGTATACCGGGCTATCAAAAAGTTATTTGTATAAACTCACAAGTGCATCTTTGATACCACATAGTAAGCCAAACGGTAAGCAAGTATATTTCTCAAAAGCAGAACTTGACACTTGGCTTTTACGGAATTCAGTAAAAACAAATGAAGAAACGAACGCTGCTGCGACAAATTATGTTATAACCAAAAAAATTGGAGGTAACTATGCGTAATCCTACAAATAGTGGTGCTATGGTGCACCCCAAAAGCATAAGAATTGCAGAAAATACGGGCGGCTGGGTTTTGCCATCAGAAACCATAACACAGGAGGTTTTTAATAATCTCCCGGAACTGCTCAGGAACGCTTGTAGTCAATTTATCGAGCCGATTGAAAAGGAAGTCTTTCTTGTTGGTGCCCTCGGAGTATTGAGTGGATGCATGCCAAACTATATCGGACATTATGATGGTAAGTGGGTAACGCCACACCTCTACACCTACATACTTGCTCCGTTTGGGGGCGGGAAGGGCACGATGACTTATGCCAGGAAGTTAGGCGAAGGGATACACATTTCAAAAGTCAGCAAAAGTGAATTTGCATTGATGATGTTTAAACAAGCGCCCAAGTCAAGTAAAAGCGACAAAACCGACAAAACCGACAGCGCTTCAGTCGTTCGCCCGCCAAATGAAATGCTATTTATTCCAGCTAATAGTAGTAAAACTGCCATGATTGAGGCACTTTCGGACAATAAAGGGAGTGGAATAATATTTGAAACAGAAGGTGATACACTGGCTGATGCTCTTAAACAGGATTATGCCTCCTACAGTGATGTTCTACGTAAAGCTTTTCACCATGAGCCAATTGCGTACTTACGTCGCCAAGATAAAGAGTATAAAGAGTTAAATAGCCCTGGCCTTGCCGTTGTCCTCAGCAGTACATACGGTCAACTACTTAGTTTGATACCAAGTTCTGAAAACGGTTTATTCAGCAGGTTTATATTTTATTGTATTAAACCTAAGAAGGACTTTAAAAATGTTTTCGCACCTAATATGGAGCGTTATGAGGCCTACTTCAAAGGTATAAGTAGAAAAATCGAACAAGACTATTTCTACCTAGAAAAGCTTGATGATCCCATTAAGTTTCGGCTTACATCAAGTCAGCAAGAACGCTTTATGCATCATTTTACAAAGGCGAAAGAGGAATCAATAGACCAGCTTAATGGAAGTATTAATAGGTTGGGCATAATTTGTTTCAGGCTTGCAATGATATTTACTATGCTCCGCAGTCATGAAGACCTACTTGGGCCCGGTCAAGATATGATTTGCTTCGATCAAGATTTCGAAAATGCGATAGCGTTAATAGGTATACTAAAGATAAATGCTGAGCGGGTATACGATTACATTAACCGACCTCCAGCAAAACAAATGCCTGAGGATATGCAGAAGCTATACGATGCTTTGCCGGATCAATTTACAACCGCAGAAGGCTTAAAGGTAGCGGCAGATATGGGAATAGAAGAAAGAAGGGCCGAAAGGTATTTCAGTACAAAGTTCACAAAAGTCTCTCACGGCAACTACGCCAAAAGAAAATAACCTCTTGCGGTTTTGTCGGTTTTGTCGGTTTGCCTTGCATCCCGGCAAAACACCTACTGCAAATAAACCCTATCGAAAATGGAAAGTGTTTTAAACGTTAGTATCAGCCGGTTCAAAAGTGCGAAGAGCACCATTGCCTCCTCGATTAATTTGCTTAACTGGTTGGCTGACGATAGTTATAGTGCAACTGTCAAAAAGATAAGGGAGGTGAAAACAAAAGAGGAAAGAGATAACCTTAAACGTACTCTCCCAGCAGTGACAATAAGTGGTGAATTTACAGAGCGCAGGTGCGATGCTTTAATAAAACATAGTGGACTGATCTGTATTGACATTGATGCTAAAGATAACATGCACATTGAGGACTTTGGTGAAATGAAAAAAGTACTCTCCAAAGCGCCCTTTGTTGCTTATTGCGCCCTTTCCGTTAGTGGCAATGGGTATTATGCCATAATCCCCATCAAGTCTCCTGCAAAGCATGAGGCGCACTTTCAAGCGCTACAGAAAATCTTTGCACAAAAGGGAATAACCATTGACAAGGCTTGCAAAGATGTCGCCAGGTTACGATTTTATAGCTGGGATGATGAACCATACGTCAACCATAGTGCTGTATTATTCGAAGATGTTATTGAAGATGTTCCTCGGAACATCATCAGGCAAAACACATTCATTCCGGATTGGACAGCAGCTGTAATTCAGGTTGAAGATTGTATTAATGAAATTGAGGATAGCAGTGTGGATATTACTTCCGGTTATAAAAATTGGCTGAATGTGGGTTTTGCCCTCGCGTCAGAATTTGGCGAAAGTGGAAGAGAATATTTCCACCGGGTAAGTCAATTCCATGATGAATACGATCCCGACAAAACCGACGACCAATATACCTCCTGCCTGGAAAGCGACAGTGGTACGGGCAAGTACATCACAATAGCCACCTTCTTCTATTTATGTAAGCAAGCAGGAATTGCTTCTTCCAATGCAAGAGCTCCATAGTTTAATAGTTATGAGAAAACCAGTAAGTAAGACAACAAAATCCCTAGACCTTTAAACCTTCAAACCTTATGTTTTTAAAACCATATTTACCGGAAGGCCTTACGAAAGCAGGCTTTTCCGACGAGGGAGAGCCCATCGACATGGAAGTAGTTGAGAATGTACGACAATTTATTCGCACCTACTACAAGCCAATCAAGTCCATCAACTACGACTATGGCAGTTATTATATAAAGCACCAAATTCAAAGAGAGATTGGGTATTATGTTTCCAACGGGGAAGCTATCGCAGCCTTTTGCCTCGAGGGCTACAAGCACCTTCCCTACCGCAAAAACGCTTATTTCAATGTTAAGGTTTCAATCATAAAACCTTGGAGAAACAATCGTCGGGGATATGTTTAATCACTGTCATTTTAATTGCCAAACCGGCACTCATCGGTGCATTTAGAAGCCCCCTGCTTGAAGCGTGGTAGGCCGGAGCGTCCATACGTGACCGCACTACTCAACTAACTTTGGGTTTTTTCCTGGGAACTTTCCTGTGCCTTGCAGCATTGGCTTCAACAAGAACAAATCCTAACCCATTTTCCCCGGCTGCTACCGTTCTCTGTGCAATGCTCCTGGCGACGATTTGTGTTGCTTCTCTTTTATTCTTTATTAATCATATTTCAAAGGCTGTAAATGTAAATTTCATCGTTCACAAAATAGCCCGCGAAACAGAAGCTATGATCGATGCAACAATGCCCGACAAACGAGCCTTTAAACATGAGGATTTTTATAAAGTTGACATTAAGGACGGTGATGCTGAAGTACGCAGTATTGTTTCAGGATGATCCAATACCGCATCGCAATCATCGGGGGTAAACCAAAGAAAGAAAAACACGCCCACTCCTCCCCGAAAAAGACCCTCAAAACCGCTACAGTAAAAGCTTTTATTTTTAAAGAGCCTGATACATCTGGGGCGTTACACAACATCTCCCTCTCCCTGGGAGATGTTCAGGGAGAGGTGTTCACAGCGCAGGAAAAACACGCCAACTCCGCCCCGAAAAAGGCCCTCAAAACCGCCACAGCAAAGGCTTTCATTTTTAAACAACCTAATATATCTGGGGCGTTACACAACATCTCCCTCTCCTTGGGAGATGTTCAGGGAGAGGTGTTCACAGCGCAGGAAAAACACGCCAAATCCTCCCCTAAAAACACAATCAAAACCGCCACAGCAAAGGCTTTCATTTTTAAACAACCTAATATATCTGGGGCGTTACACAACATCTCCCTCTCCTTGGGAGATGTTCAGGGAGAGGTGTTCACAGCGCAGGAAAACACGCCAACTCCTCCCCGAAAAAGACCCTCAAAACCGCTACTGCTTTACTATCCGCTGCACAAAGCCGGTATTATTGGTCGTGTTAGATATTGCCACAAAGTAAACACCATAAGGAAGGTCGTCCATGTCTATAAATGATGTTGAGCTAATCGTTTTCTTTTGCAGCACAGTTCCTTTTACATCGTAGAGCACTATGGTGTGTGTGGCATTTTCTTTAAGCGATATATTCAATTTATCAGTAACCGGTATGGGGTACAGGTTTATGTTGTCCTGTATCGCATTTATCTGCTGCACTGCGGTAGCATATTTTGTTACATCAGTAGGCAGTGTAGTGGCGCCGCCGGTAGGGCCTGTATTAGCATTGCTGAATGTGCCATAAAATGTGGGGCCTATAAAGTATGGATAATAGGGCAACAGGTCTGCGCCCACCGTAGTGAAGTACGCGTAGGTGCCCGTTGGGTATTCAGGAGTTACACAGAAGCGGCCATTGTGAGCATCAAGCGTTCCCGTGCCTGCTGCATAATGCCAGTCTTCTATAAAGCAGCCCAGCGGGTAGCCTGGCCCCACATCAGGCCCGCTTATGCGCGTAGTATAAGTATAAGTAACGTAGCTCGATGTCATCCTTTTTATGTCGCCGGTACCATTTGTATTAGCATAGCCATATGGCCCGTATACAGGATATCCGTCCCAGGCATACGCCACTATAGGTGAGTGTTTGGTGCTATCCCAGTTATGCATCTTCAGGTTATCTATATGGTGGTGATACATCTTATCAGGTGTGCTGTGGCCATTGCTCGGGTCCATATCCGGCCGTTCAAAGAAGTAGGCAAGCCTGTTCCATACCCCGGCGCCGCCATAAGACTCCTTGTCTTTGTCCAGTGGGTTTTTCCTGAAGTTATATACAGGTTTGGGCCAGCCGGCAGGAATAGCAAACCCCTCGCTGCTGCCTTTTCTAAACGACAGGCAGCTAACAAATATCACAAAAAGGCAAGGTATCAGTGATTTTCTCATCCGTATCTTATACGCGCTACTTCCGGTTAGACGCTGTTTACATAAAATCCCTTCGCTGGCAGGCCTGTTTAAAAATAAAGCAGTTGCAATGAATGCAACTGCCTGATAACTGGTCAGAAAAACAGAACACCCTCAATTAGGTATTTTCTTTACGAATATGTTCGATACCTGTTTATTTCCATCCTCCGCCCAGGGACCTGTACAGATCAGCAACGGCGGTTAATTTGGAACGTTTTATGGTAGTTAGCTCCAGTTCGCTTTGCAGCACATTGGCCTGGGCGGTTATTACTTCCAGGTAAGTGGCCAGCCCGCTTTTAAACAGCAGGTCGGCGTTCGCTGTAGCGCTTTGCAAGGTTTCCACCCTGTTGTTCACTATGCTTTCCTGCTGTTGCAGCTTTTCTATCTTCACCAGCGCATCAGCTACTTCACCTACTGCTACCAGCACAGACCTGCGAAAGCTTATTACCGCTTCATCTCTTTGCAGCAAAGCGATCTTATAATTCGTCTTTAGCTCCTTATGCTGTATCAGTGGCTGTGCAAGGCTGCCTGCCGCTATGCCGAACAGTGATGCGGGTATATTGAACCAGTTGCTCGCCTTGAATGAATTTACCCCACCACTTGCGGTTATCCGCAATGCCGGGTACATTTCTGCTTTTGTAATGCCCACCCTGGCATCAGCTACAGTAAGGGCCAGTTCCTGTGTTTTCACATCGGGCCGGTAGCTCACAAGCGATGATGGCACGCCCGTTGCTAACCTATCCGGGAATATCACCTGGCTCAGGGTTTTACTCCTGTTTATCCCACCGGGGTTTTTACCTGTTAAGATGCTGAGGGCATTTTCCTGTATTGCTATATTCTGTTCAAATTGAGGTATTAGTTCAGCCGCAGCCTGCCGCTGTGCCTGCGCCTGCTGTATGGCCAATAATGTAACCTGGCCTGCATCATACTGAAAGTGGATAATGCGCAATGTGCTATCGTTAAGCGCCACATTTCTCCGGGCTATAGTCAGCTGGTCATCCAGCATCAGCAGGTTATAATACCCTTGCGCAATACCGTATACCAGGTCGGTCTGCACCAGGTTACGAACTTCTATGCTTTGCAGGTATTGGGCACGGGCCTGCTTCTTTTGGTTGCCTATCTTATTCCATAGATCAGCCTCCCATGCCAGCGACAGGCCTGCAGAGTAGTCTTCAATATGATTGCCCAGGCCATACTGATGCAGGCTCAGCCCATTAAGGCTGTTATCAGCTGGCCGGTCTGTGCTTGCAGTTACATTAAGTCCCAGCGCTGGCACATAATTCCATTTCGTCTGCCTGTACAGGAGCCGTGCTGCGTCTATGTTTTTAATAGCCAGCTGCACATCATAGTTATGGGCTATCGCATCGTTTATCAGCTGTATCAGTTGCTCATCAGTAAAGAAGTTCTGCCATGGCATTGCCGCTATATTGCTGGTATCGCCCGCGGTGCCATTTCTGAAGTTTGCAGGCAATGCCAGGTCTGGCTGCTGCATTTTCTTCGACACGTTACATGCGCTTATCATCAATAGCAGCAATGGCAGCATGTATCTGTATATATATCTGTTCATGTTTCTTTGTTTGGTTTTAAATTACATTACTTCAACTGCTCTATGCGGCACACCATTTGTTTTTGGAATAGGGAGCCCGTCTTTATTGTCGGTTGGAAGATGTGGTGTACCTTTTACTTTTTCCTGCAACCCCTGGAATATCACGAACAGTACCGGTATAATAAACAACCCTAGCACCACTCCCGACAACATACCGCCCGCAGCGCCTATACTAATAGAATGGTTGCCTTGCGCCGACGGCCCGGTGGCGATGCTCATAGGGAACAATCCGAAAATGAATGCGAGCGATGTCATGATGATAGGCCGTATTCTTAAGCGCGCTGCTTCTACCGCAGCCTTTACAAGGGTAAGCCCGGCTCGGCGGCGCTGCACCCCATACTCTACAATAAGAATAGCATTTTTTGCCAGCAGGCCTATGAGCATTATCAGCGCTACCTGCACATATATATTATTCTCAATACCGGTGATCCCCAGCACTAAAAATACCCCGAACACACCTGTAGGTATAGATAGTATAACCGCCAGTGGCAGTATATAACTTTCATATTGCGCAGCCAGCAGCAAATACACAAACAGCAGGCACAGCATGAATATAACAGTAGACTGCCCGCCAGATGAAAGTTCTTCGCGCGTCTGCCCTGAGAACTCATAGGTAAAGCCCGTAGATAATTGCTCCTTCGCCACTTCCTGTATTGCTTTTATAGCGTCGCCCGAGCTATATCCCGGTTTTGGAATGGCATTGATTTCTATCGAATTAAAAAGGTTATAGCGGGATACTGTTTCTGAGCCATATACACGCGCCAGCTTTACCAGGGTATTAACCGGCACCATGTCTCCCGCTTTGTTCTTTACAAACACTCGGTCTATTGATGAAGGATCGGTACGGTCGGCAATATCGGCCTGCACCACCACCCTGTAGTACTTGCCAAACCTGTTAAAGTCTGAAGCCTGCGCACTGCCGAAATAAGCCTGCATGGTTTGCAGAATGTCCCTGGTGCTTACCCCCAGCTGGTTTGCCTTTTCTTCATCTACTTCCAGTTGCAGCTGTGGATAATCTGCTTTAAAAGAAGTAAAGGCATAAGCTATCGCTTTCTTCTGCATCAGCGCACCAATAAAGTTATTGGCAACGCCGCTAAACTTATCCAGCTTACCACCTGTTCTATCCTGCAGCACCACATCCAGCGCTTCCACATTACTAAAGCCAGGCACCGTAGGAAAGCTGAACACGAAAAAGTTACCACCGGTCACACCGCCAAGCTTTCCCCTTATTATATTTTGTATGGCATTGATATCCTTTACCGGGCCTCTTTCATTATCGGGTTTCAGCAGCACAAATGCTATCGCCGCCGATGGGCTGCTGGAAGATGTCAATAAGTTGAAACCAGAAATAGCCGTAACAAACCGCGCCGCTGGCATAGCTCTCAATGAATCTTCTGCCTGCTGCAGCACCTTCGTAGTTACATCTAATGATGTGCCTGATGGGGTGGATATAGCTATGGCTACAAAGCCCTGGTCTTCCGTAGGTATAAAGCCTGACTTCGTATGCTGCACCATGAACACAGTAACAGCGATCACCAGCGCAAGGCCTGATATGCCTACCCACTTGTTGCGGATAAGGAAACGCAGAGAATACACATACCTGTTGGTGATCTTATTAAAGCCACTATTGAAACCGGCAAAAAATTTATCCTTAAAACTTTTTGGGGCTTCAGCTGCAGCATGCGTATTTTTTAAAAACAAGGCAGCAAGCGCAGGGCTTAAAGTAAGCGCATTAATAGCAGAGATAACAACCGCTATAGACATCGTAAAGGCGAACTGCCGGTAAAAGATACCCGTAGACCCACTCATAAAACCTACTGGCAAGAACACAGTCGTCATTATTAAAGTAATAGAGATGATGGCCCCGGTGATCTCGTGCATAGCTTCTATAGTTGCGGCTCTCGGCGGCAGGTGCTTATGCTCCATTTTAGCGTGTACAGCCTCCACTACCACAATGGCGTCATCTACTACTATACCAATAGCCAGCACCAATGCGAACAGCGTAAGCAGGTTAATAGAAAAACCAAACAGGCTCATAAAAAACAGCGTGCCAATAATAGACACTGGCACCGCAATAAGCGGGATGAGCGTAGACCTGAAGTCTTGCAGGAAAAGGAATACCACCAGGAACACTAGCAGAAACGCCTCTATCAGCGTATGCTCCACCTGGCTTATCGATTCATCCAGTGCAGTTTTGGTTCTGTAAAAATTACTGTACTTAATGCCCGGCGGAAAATCTTTCGAAGCCTTTTCCATCAGCTTATCTACCGCTATTTGTATATCGTTGGCATTAGACCCGGCCAGCTGTATCACGCCAAGCGCAATACCATCATGCCCATTTAAATGCGTAACACTCGTATACGAATATGCACCAAGCTCCACGCGCGCCACATCTTTCAGGTGCAGCACAGAGCCGTCAGCATTTGCACGTAGCGCTATGTTTTCATACTCTTCAGGCTTATTCAGTTTGCCTTTGTATTTGATCACGTATTCAAATACTTCCTTACTCCGCTCGCCAAATTTACCGGGCGCCGCTTCCAGGTTCTTGTCCTGTATCGCAGCCATCACCTCGGCCGGTGTTATCTTGTAAGTGGCCATCTGGCCCGGGTTCAGCCACACGCGCATAGAGTAATCTTTTACCCCGCCAAATATGCTTGCCGACCCTACCCCCGGTATACGCTTTATTTCGGGGATAATGTTTATCTGTGCATAGTTGGCCACAAATGTCTGGTCGTATTTTTTAGGGTCTTCAGTGTATATACCTATGGCCCCTATAAGGCTGTTTTGCTGCTTGGTGGTAGTGATGCCTTGCTGCACTACCTCTGCCGGCAACTGGCTTGTGGCCTGCGCCACGCGGTTCTGCACATTTACCGCAGCCTGGTCGGGGTTGGTCCCTTGTTTAAAATATACCGTAATCGCCAGTGAGCCATCATTGCTGGCGGTAGAGCTCATATAGCTCATGTTTTCCACCCCGTTTATCGACTCCTCAAGCGATGGCGCTACCGAGCGCAATACCGTCTCTGCATTGGCGCCTGGGTATATGGCTGTTACCAATACTGCCGGCGGGGCAATATCAGGGAACTGCTGCAGCGGTAGTTTGGTAAGGCCCAGCACGCCCAGTATAACCAATAAGATTGCAATGACCGTGGACAGCACAGGTCTATCTATAAATTTTCGAAGCATGATTTTTTGAAATTTAGTGTTGAATTATTTTACAGCCGTCAAATGAGCTGAAGCATGTTCAGGATGTATTACTGTGCCTTCCTGCAAATGGTCTATACCGCTTAGCACCACACGGTCGCCGGCTTTTACGCCATCTTTTACCAGGTAGTTGGTGCCACTTTTGCCTATTATGCTTATCGGCACCTTTTTCACCTTATCACTATCGGCCACCACGAATACAAATATCTTATCCTGTGCTTCCATAGTAGATGACTGCGGCACTATCAGCGCATCATTATGCTGCACACCCAGGCGCACCCTACCCGTATTGCCCGACCTCAGCAACCCATCAGGATTCGGAAAACTTGCCCTCAGTGTTATAGCGCCCGTTGTCTTGTTAAACTGGCCATCTATCATATCTATCCTGCCCTTCGGGGCATACTCGCTGTCATCTGCCAGCAAAAGAGAAACCGCCGGCGCCTGGCTCAGCTTATCTGTCAGCGTTGCTCCGGGGTATTGCTTCTTAAATTCCACAAAATCCTTTTCCCCAAGAGCGAAGTAAACGTGCATCTGATGCACATCCGACAATTGGGTGAGCGCTTCCACATCTTGCGGGCCCACCAGGCTGCCTTTCTTTTTTTGCAGGCGCCCTATATAGCCATTTCCCGGCGCCTTTATCAGCGTATAGCCCAGGCTTATCTCCGCGCTGGCCACGTTAGCTTTCGCCTGCTCTATATTTGCTTTTGCTGCCAGGTTAGCGGCATTCGCGGTCTTCAGCTGGTATTCCGATACTACTTTGTTGGCCACAAGCGGCGTCACCTTATCTATCTCCAGCTGCGATGTCAGCAGGTTAGCCTCTGCAGTATGCAGCATAGCCACCGCATTGTTATACTGGGCACGGTACAGCGATTCATTTATCTTAAACAGCGGCGTACCCTCGGTTACATACGCCCCTTCATCCACAAAAACCTTTTCCAGCGAGCCGCTTACCTGCGGGCGGATCTCCACATTCACAGTACCCTCTATAGATGCCGGATATTCCTGGAAAGTAACCTCAGAAGAAGATGCCACTTTCATCACAGGCAAAGATGGCGGCGGAGTTGCTGCAGGCGGGGCAGCAGGGCTGGAGCAGCCCATATATAGCAAACTTACCGCAAGCAACAGGGCTAAGCTGCTTTTCTTTAAAATACTAACTTTTAACGTAGATAACAGATACATAGACTTTTTGTTTGAACTGATTGATAATTGAATATTAATTTTACGCTATTAAATTATTTAACACTGTTAAATAATGACGAAAAAAAATTATGCTGCTATAGAACGGATAATACCACCTATGGCTATCTTAAGTACTTCTTGGTTGACCTCGTCAGATCTGCCCCTGCGTACTATGTTGATAGAAATAAGCCCATGTATCACAGACCAGAAAGTATAATATTTAGTACACAGGTCCTCCTCGGTAGGAACAGTCGGCGCCATCAGTGCTACAATTACATCGCATATCAGATCTGCAGGCCCTTCCGATTCCGGTAATATCCTCGCCAGCTCACAGCAATTCACCTCTATGCCAAACATTACCTGGTACAACTCCTTCTCTGCAAAGGCAAAATCCCAGTAGGCAAACCACATAGCCTCCAGTTGCCGGGCAGGCAGCAGGTGCTGATCCCTGGCATTTTGTATCTGGCAGGTTAAGATCGAAAAGCCTTTCTTAGTTAGTTCCAGCAGTATAGCTTCCTTATTGGCGAAGTATTCATATATGATTGGAGCCGTATACTCAATAGCATCAGCTATCTTGCGCATACTAAGCGACTGCCAACCCTCCTGCTTTGCTATCTTAAGCGCCGCATCCAGGATGTTAGCCCTGGTGTCCTCCTTCAATCGTAATATGCGGTCCTTGCTACCCATTTCCTAATGCCACTAAATAATTTAACAGCGTTAAGCAAAAGTAGAACTTTGTTCCTGTGCGGTTAAAATTATTATTCGGATGAGTAGATAGAGATAATTTATTGAGCGGAAATTTTGTAGTATATCCTAAGAAATAAATTACTCGTCCATCTTTCTCACCGTGAGAGGTTGTTAAAAAACAGCACCTGGCCACAGGGGCCAGGTGTGTAAACCAAACATACAAGAAGTGAGGTTACTGGCTTACCAGTTTATATACTTTGCCGGTTGTGCCTTGCGGGCCTCCTTGCATTGTGGTCATCAGGTAAATTTCCCCGGAGAGGTCTTGGCCGAAACCTTTGAGGAACTGGCCAAGATTGTTAGGAAGATCCTTGAGGGCTATCTCGTTGTAAGCCCAGGAGCTGCCCGATGGGTTTGCAGAATATATCCTGGCATTTGCTTTGCCATCCTGGGAGTAAATGCCGAATACATACTTTCCCTGCATGCTTTTTACTGCTGTGCCGCGATACACATTGCCGCCCACGATAACGGTAGCTAGGCCGCCGCCGATGGGGTTGGCGAAGTTGACGAGTTGTATAACAGGGTCTACCAGCGGGTGGCCAATAGTGTCGGTCGTGGGGCATGATGTACGGGTCAGCAGGTCGCTATCGGTATTAAAGCAGGCGGTACCTTCTCTTACATTCCAGCCGTAGTTGCCGCCACTGGTAACGAGGTTTATCTCTTCGTAGAGCGACTGGCCTGCATCGCCCAGTATCAGTTGGTGCGACCCACCCATATCGAACGAGAAGCGATATGGATTGCGGAAGCCGTAAGCATATATTTCCTGCCTGGCGCCGGCACGGCCTACAAAGGGATTGTCTGCGGGAATGTTGTAGGGAGCGCCACTGTTTACGTCTATCCTTGATACTTTGCCCATAAGATTAGCATAAATGTTCTGGGCATTGCCGCCCGCGTTTACAGAGTACCAGTCGTCTACGTGACCCATGCCTACATCATCCGCATTGCCACCGTCGCCGATGGAGAAGTAGAGGTAGCCATCGGGACCGAAGGCTAGTGTGCCGCCATTGTGATTGAGATATGGATGGGGGGCCGAGATGAGTACACGCTCAGACGATACATCGGCCATGTTGGGGTTGGACGCAGATACTTTAAATTCGGAAATGGTGGTAGTACTGCTCCAGCCCGAATTGGTGCCGTTGTTGGGTGGCGGGGCGGTATAGAAAAGGTAGAATTTGCCATTGGTCTTAAAGCTTGGATGGAACGCGATGCCGAGCAGGCCGCGTTCATCGTAGTTAGGTTCAAGCGTTACCATTTTGCTGGAAAGGTCGATGAAGGGTTGGGTGAGCATTTGTCCATCTGCGCCTACGATCCATATTTTGCCAGTCTGGTCGAGGATAAAGAGGCGGTGGGTACTGTCGGGCGACTCGGCCAGGGTAACGGGCGATACGAGACCTTGTGCTACCAATTGAAGGTTGGTAATTTGCGAGGCGCTGTTGTTAGAATTGCTTTTCTTACAGCTTGCAGCAACGAGCAGGTATATGCATATTAGTGCATAGGCAAGCGTTCGGAAATTTGCGTTTTTGGAGTTCTTGTTTTTCATAGGACTATTAGTTTTTAGTTATCGAAAATTACCAAGTAACCATTATTGCAACCACTAAAGCCGGATGAGCATGTACGTTTTGCATATGAACAGGCAATTTTGTTGCCTGACCTGATTTATGAGATTTGGGTGCGCGAACATGTTTTTGTGCACGGGGAAGTGCAACAGCTTGACAATCAAAACACAATGCAATTTTTAACGCAAGACGAGTTAGCTGCAAACAAAAATAGGCTATGTAATATGTATAGCCTATTGTAATTCAATGTATCTCGAAGGCACGAACTTCGAATCCAGGTCAGGAACTTCTTTCATTGAACTTTACCCTATAGTGAAAGGTTACAGAGAAACATAATAATTTAAAATAAAGGAGCGCAGGTCTTTTATTAACTCCCCGTTTGGCGCAAGTGTTTTCCACTTGTGCATACGAGGCCAGCAAGTCTTTTCGACTTGCTGCTACTTTGGCCCATAAATTTCAGAAATTTCCTAATTCTATGTTCATACATACATCCTGCCTTATCCGTTTATCCTGTAATACCAGTTGTGCATTGAAAGCACACCAATCACGCTAATAGCCCTGGCCTTCAGGCCGGGTTAAAATGAATAATAATATAGGCTTTAGCCAAAATTTAAAATGAGTGTGGTTTAAATGTCCAAATGGTATAAATCCTGATTCAGACAATCCCCCGGAACCATCGCTCCCACTCCATTTCCCATCCCGTAACTTGCATTATGGCCTATTCACAAACAATCACAACCTATGAAAATAATGTCAGTCACCGCTACGGAGATCCCAGCACAACACCCCTTTTCCTCCCCAACCATCACATACCTCACCTTCCAAAGCAAAAATCAGAGCACGAAAAACATATGGAGTCCTCCCCGGAAACAAGTCTCAAATCCACGCCAGGCAAGCATCTGTTTTCATCACCACCGTTACGGAGATCCCAGCACAACACCCCTCTTCCTCCCCAACCATCACACACCACACCTCACCTTCCAAAGCAAAAATCAGAGCACGAAAAACATATGGAGTCCTCCCCGAAAACAAGTCTCAAACCCACGCCAGGCAAGCATCTGTTTTCATCACCACCGCTACGGAGATCCCAGCACAACACCCCTCTTCCTCCCCAACCATCACATATCACACCTCACCTTCCAAAGCAAACATCAGAGCACGAAAAACATATGGAGTCCTCCCCGAAAACAAGTCTCAAACCCACGCCAGGCAAGCATCTGTTTTCATCACTACCGTTACAGCTATCCCTGTACAACACCCCTCTTATTCCCCCACCCATCTCATACCCACCTCACCTTCCAAAACAAAAATCAGGGCACGAAAAACATATGGAGTCCTCCCCGAAAACAGGTCTCAAACCCACGCCAGGCAAGCCTTCCTTTATTATCATCACCGCTACGGAAAACATCACAACACACCCCTAATCGCTCCGTAGTGAAAGTAAGTTTGTTTTCCTCATTCTGTAGTTCAATCAAATAACCAGATTCAAAAAGAGGAATTATCGATTTGTCTGATTCATCGCACAAAAAATTGTCAACGGTAGCAAAAAATACTACACCTTTTATAGCAAATGTGAATACCATTAACAATGCCAACAGGAGTGAAAGTATTAGGCACTGTACAATTTGCCCTCCTGCAACTACTAACAACAGTATAGGAATACTAAATGATATAATACTGATCATTAGAACTTTTTTACTATTGTGCTGCCAGAATTTATGTAAACCGTTACTCATGAGTTGACCAAAGCTAAACAAAAAGAGCTGGGGCGGAGAGAAAATGATAGCGGAGAATGGCAAGCGCTTGCCATCCTCCGCTATCATTTTGTGCCCCGAACAGGAACAATACTTTTTTATGTATCGCCTTACTGGCAACACTTTCAGACGTTATATTTGTTTTCCAGGGACAATAGAGGGACAGAAAAGACGGAGGAGGGCAAGCACTATGCCATATTCCAACAGGAAATCTCAAGCAAATATAACGTTTATTGTTTTGACGATCTTTCATTACCGCGCTCTACCGAACATCAAACAGCCTATAGAACTTTGCAGCCCTCTTCTTGAATTAAGTTGTTTTTGCATATGCACTTCGCTCATTATATAAATGTAACCTTCGACAATTCGGCTCCCATGCCTTTGAGTTCTGCATAGGTAAGCTTATCCATTATCGCGCCGTCGAAGCAAATGGTTTTAATAGCTTTGTAATATTTATTGGTCAGGGCATATGTTGGTCTGAAAGATACATTCCGGAGCGTTGCGCCATTAAATGTAGCCTCGTTCAGCGCCGCTTTGTCAAACTTAACTCCGATAAAAGTTTGCTTGTCAAAGCACACATTTCGCAGATCGGAATACTTGAAATCTACACCTTTGAAGGTGCAGTTTTCAAAGACCGT
>Ga0206843_10203_pt1 | contig 16618 bp, 16 predicted proteins | sample Alteio_BWOrgCont_21_FD_152869 | JGI IMG/M metagenome (GOLD analysis project Ga0206843, IMG submission 152869) | Enriched cells from forest soil in Barre Woods Harvard Forest LTER site, Petersham, Massachusetts, United States -... | ecosystem: Environmental > Terrestrial > Soil > Temperate forest >...
TCCTACCGCTTTAAGAAAGACGAGAAGGGCTGGAGAGTATTTGTTTCAACAGTTTTAAAGAAAATGGATCCTATTTCTCAAGAAGGATGCGGTGTCATTGGGATTGACCTCAATACAGACCACATTGCCTATCTAGAGACGGATCGTTTTGGCAATCCTTTGGAAAGAAAAAGTTTTTCCTGGGTTTCTAATGGAAAAAGCAAAAATCAGCTTCGAGCCATAACAGGGGATCTTTGCAAAACAATTATCAACAAGGCAAAAGAGACAAACAAACCGTTGGTCATCGAAAAATTGGATTTTCAAAAGAAGAAGTTGTCTTTAAAGGAGAAAGGCTACAGTAAATGGTCGCGCCTTTTATCTGGCTTTGCCTATGGGTTATTTTACGTTTTTCTAATGGCGCGTGCATACAAACATGGCATCGTAGTACACCAGGTCAATCCTGCATTTACCTCCATTATGGGCCGTGTTAACTATGCTAAACGCTATGGTTTAAGTATCCATCTTGCAGCTGCACTTTGCATTGCAAGGCGTTATCAAAAATTTTCTGAGGCACCCTGCTCTCCTGAAGGGATGATTCCCGACGGAAAGGGAGGCCATGTCGCTTTTGTTCTACCCGTGAGGAAACGAACGAAACACGTATGGCACTTCTGGGGGCAGGTGAAGAAGAAATTAGCAACGGTGCTCGCAGCACACTTTCGGGCGATAAGTAATCGATCCTTGAGTCCGCCAAATTCGACTCATGTGACAGGAACATCCTGATTGTTATTGGTGCAATTCCAATACGTGAATCGTCGGCAAAACTGCTTGGTCGGCGTTCTGTATCTTTCCTCGGTAATGAGGAGATTTGTACAGATTTTTAGAAGCGGTATTAAATGAAGCGATCAAGCCATTATCCTTTATCCATAACCGATTGGAGATAGGCTCACGTTCGCGAAAGCAACGAAGAAAAAGGTCATTGTCCTGAGGCGCGATAACTGGCGTTAATGACTGCGATCCTTTTGGACAGGAGCGACGTAGATGAAAACGATGTTCTTGGATCTGTTGAAACGAGAGTCTTTCATAGAAAGCGGGTATTTCAGTAAATAACAGCACTGTATCACAACGCCCTTTCGACCAGTGAAGCGCCTCTTTGATCAATTCTGTAGCTAATCCATGTCCTTGGTGATCAGCTTGTGTGCAGATCCCGTGCAGGGCGCCTATTTTATGCCACTGTCCATCAACAAGCATAGGACATTCCAAAAGAGCGACATGGGACAAGGCTTTTCCGTTTACTTCTTTGGTGAAGAGTTTACTTGCCTCCCAAGAAAATCCAAGTGCTTCACAACGGATAATATTGGCTTTAAGCCCAGGAAATGATTCTTCTAAAAGAGTGATGTAGAGCTTTTCTTTTGTTTCCATGCAATGTCACGTAGTTGTCTCAAGTCGTTCAATTTACACCAGATTGCACTTAAAAGCGAGGAGAAAAAAACACCATTATGAATATACAACTCGGTTGCTAAGAATTTCACAAGTGTAGCATTTTTTTGTGAATTTTTCAGCCAAATGCATGCTTTTAAAAAAGGCTATTGACCCTCACGTATACGTTATTCCTTATAATGATGGCATCCTTTAAAATCAAAGGGATATTAAAGGATGAGGAAATCGATGGCTTACACTGTTAAAACTTTAAGTGAACTCTCTGGCGTTACGATTCGCACGCTCCATTTTTACGAAGAACTCGGACTTCTAAAACCAGCGTACCATGGTGCTAATGGGTATCGGTATTATGAAGAGAAGGAGCTCTTACAACTCCAGCAAATCCTGTTCTTTAAGGAGCTTGGTTTCACATTGAAACAGATCCAAAAGGTTCTTGGACGAAGCGATTTTGACCAGCTAGCTGCTCTTCATTCTCACAGAAGATTTATCAATGAGGAGTGGGAGAAATTAGGGCAGTTGATTAAGACCATCGATAAGACAATCAACCATTTACAAGGGAAGAAAAAAATGAAAGATCAAGAAATTTTCGATGGATTTACTTTAGGCATAGTCAAGAGGGCAAAAGAGGGCGAATCCTATTTTGTTGCTGAAGCGCTTGTGCTAGCCAGTATAAAAAACCTCAACGATGGAAAAAGGGAGCAGTCATATTACGACAATCTGATCAAGACAGCTCATGCCATCTTTAAGGAGATCGTTGACTGCATCGAAAGTGGAAGCAATCCCGCTTCAGATAAAGTACAGCGCATAGTGAAAAAGCACCACGCATTAACGGAAGAACATCATAACGCCACAAAACAGGTATATAAAGCACTGGCTCAGCTTTATCGCGAGCATCCCGTTTACAGAAAGCAGCTCGACCCATTCCACCCGGAGTTGGCCGAATTTCTAGCTGAGGGGATGGAAGCTTTTGCTGACAGCAAGCTTTGACATACCACAAGTCTCTGCTGTGAATTCACAGCAGAGTTCTTTTTTCAATTTTTTGATCTTAAATTTTTGTTTGATCCCATTGCTCCCTAAACCCCAAAATCACCCGTTTTATGCCACTGCTGATAAACCCTTTTTATTGACGATCGAGAGAAGCTTAAGTGAGGCTCCTGCCGGACGTTTTTCTCCTCTTTCCCACTTGCTGATCAATCCTGTCGTGACATTGAGGTGATGGGCAAATACAGACTGACTAACATGCTCCCTTTCTCGAATATTTCGAATTTCTTCAGGTGTTAGTTGGGCAACAGGTGTTAGGCATGCTTCATCGAATTGACGCATTGTCTGTTTGCTGATAGCTCCTACATCATGTAGTGCTTCCATGGTCTCATGAATTGCTGCCATAGCATCACTGCTATATTTTTTAGTCATAATCAACCTCCACAAAGTCGCAATTTTTTAATAATTTTACGAGCATGTCATCTGATAGAGACAGTAGAAATTCAGACATACTTCTGAATGAGTCTTCTTCATCTCTACGTAAATTATCTCGTACATTCTTAGCAAAACCATATACAAAGAAAGCCCTTACACCACAATTTAGAATAATAATTGTTCGATAGCCGCTTGATTTGCCTTGCCCCCTTCGTGCAACACGTTGTTTTATCTACTTCAATTTGCATAAGATCTCCCAGATATCTCAGTTCTTTAAAATTTTCATTGTCCATCGATGGGGAAGAGTTCGAAGCAAACGACACACTACTGCGTAAAAAATGGAAGGCTCTCCTCGGGATTTTCCTGTCGTTGAGAAATCGGCCATGTATTTTGCCATTTTTTCAGGTTTCCATGTAAAAGGCCAGTTACCTTTCAATCCGTCCGTTGCCACAGGACCCGTATAAATAGAAGAGAATTTCAGATTTGTGCCAAAGTAAGTTAAAGAGAGGCTCTCAAATGCCTTGGAAATCGCAGCTTTTGAAGCACAGTAAGCGCTTCCTGTAGGCGCAGCAAAGATTGCATTCACAGAACTCGTTACAATAAAATTCGCTCCACCATTTTCTCGGCAGGGATTCTCCCAATACTCAACAAATGCCAGGACTCCAAAATAGTTGACGGCCATGATCTTTTCATGCATCTCAAGATCAAATGCTTTGGGATTCTCAATGACCTTTTCTCCTGCCATACCGGCATTCAAAAAGAAAGTCGATGGGCACAGATTCTGTTCATAGACATGCTTCGACGCCTTTTCAATGTCTAATTTACTAGAAATATCACAAACTACAGGAATGAAATTATTCCCAAGTTCTTTTTGCATGTTGGTTAACTTATCCAAAGAACGCGCTAAACCTATTACCGAGTATCCTCTTTTAACCAATTCGCGCGATAACGCCTCACCTATACCAGAAGAAGCTCCTGTGACCATTGCGATATTTTTTTTATTCATCATGAACTCCTTGTTTTGTTGTCATTGTCCCATTTTGCGGATTTCCAATAAATCCTCCTGCTTGCATGCTCCAAAGCCTTGCATAGCGTCCATTTAAGCTAAGTAATTCGTCATGAGTCCCATCCTCAATTACCCTTCCTTCACTGAATACCAGAATGCGATCCATGTGAAATAGTGTAGAGAGACGGTGGGCGATCACAATAGTTGTCCTTTCTCTCATCAAAAGAGCCAAACTTTCTTTGATATAATTTTCTGTGACAGAATCCAAGGAAGAGGTGGCTTCATCAAGAATTAAAATAGGGGCATTTTTTAAAATGGCTCTCGCAATTGCAATTCGTTGCCTTTGGCCGCCGGATAACTTAATTCCGCGTTCACCGACGACGGATTGATATCCATCCTGCAGTTTTTCGATGAATTCATGGCAATGCGCTTTTTTGGATGCTTCAATAATTTCTTCTTTTCTTGCATCAAGACGGCCATATCCGATGTTTTCCTCAAAAGAACGATGGAACAGCACTGGATCCTGAGGAATCATGGCTATTTGACTTCTCAGTGATTCTTGGGTAACACTTTTAATATCTTGACCATCGATCAAAATCTTACCGGAATCGACATCAAAAAAACGGAGGATTAAATTCACGAAAGTGCTTTTACCGCTACCAGAAAATCCGACAAGACCCACTCGTTGACCGGGATCAATAGTGATCGATTTATCAGCAAAGACGCTATGTCCTTTTTTGTATTGGAAGTGAACTCTATCAAAGACAATTTTTCCTTTCGAAATCTGTAATCGACCTGCATCTGGTAGATCAATGATTTCGTGGTTGGGAGATATAATAGAAAGAGCTTGTTGACAAGTTCCCACCTCTTCAGAAAATGGAACGAGCTGGCTGGCGATAAAAAACACCTCCCCAATCAGCCGCATTGTCAACGTCAAAATTAAAGCAAAATCACCGACTGTAATGCTGTTTTTCTCGCGCTCATAAATTAATAGCCACATAGTTGAAGAAATGAGAAAAACAATAGAAACTGTGTAAAAAGTTTTAACTTTAAACAAGTACCAAAGAGCTTTGCGATCCTTTGAAGCAGCATCTTCTAAATATTTGCTTAGGTATCGGTTTTCATATTTCTCGCGAGCAAATAACTTAACATTCAAAATATTCCCAATACTATCGACAATTTTCCCTACAACTGTGCTCTTTGCCTCTGAAAAAATTTCAGCATATTTTTGAGCTTTCTTCGAGAGGAAGATTGAAGTCGTGATGAAGGTAACACTCCAGCCAAGCAACAAGCAGGCAAAATAGGGATGCACAAAAAACATTGTAAGTGTGCCTATGATTAGTCCTAAAGTACGCGATAGAAAATGATCAATGAGATGGCTGATGACATGTGAAGCGCTTCTTGCCATATCATTGATTTTATTGCCCAGACTGCCAGAAAAATTATTCTGAAAATAGCTGTAGGAGTGATTTTCGAGGTAATCAAACATTTCTTCTTTGATTTTGTATTGCATATCCGGATAGGTTTTAATCGCCAACCAATCATAGAAGCGAAAAACGCACCACATAAAAGAAACGAGACCAACATAAAGCAGCGCGGGAAACTTTACCGCAGAAAATAATGATTTGGTCCCTTCCCAGCTTGAAACCGTGTCGATGATCAACTTTAAGGCATATGGTATGAGAGAAAGATTGGTAGCCCAAATAATCGCAACCATGACGAAGCCCAATAAGCTGAGCTTGTACCTTCTAGAAAAATACCATAAAAATTTTGGCAAGGTATGGGGGATGGCTGACATTTTTTAACCCGATGATAATCTCGTTTTTGGTTTCATTCACAGCCGCTATGAGATTAAGTTCACTTTTTTGCTGGCGTTGTCAGAACAGGCTGATTTATAATAAGCAAAGATCATTATATCTGAATGCCATTCCAAAAGAAAGGCAATTTCAGATCCAGGCTATATGGAAAGGGTGAGTGGCTTGATGAAAGATCTAGAAAACAGAGCCATTCCAGAAAATGTTAAGGAAAGCATTCCTACTTTTCAAGAATCCTTCAAAGACCAACATCTGAAAAACATAGATGCCAGGAAACTATTACAGTGAAAAAAATGATGTATACAAAATTTTTTTGGTTGTATTGTGCATTACTTTTCAGTTGCTCGGCAAGTTTTGCCCAAGCACCAAAGTCCATTGATATAAAAGCTTCCGAGACATTTCCAAGCTTAGCTATTTCTGGGGAAAGAAGCGCGAATAGACACGAGTTAACCACTGAGGATGTCGGAGCATTCTTCGATGGGTTCATGCCTCTGCAAATTGGACAGGCTAATATCGCTGGTGCGGTGGTTGCAGTTGTGAAAGATGGCGCTTTGGTTTTTGCAAAAGGCTATGGGTATGCCGACACGACAAAAAAAACTCAGATTTCTCCTGAAATGACCCTTTTTCGTCCTGGATCAATCTCAAAATTATTCATTTGGACAGCGGTGATGCAACAGGTGGAGGAAGGTAAATTAGATTTGGATCGCGATGTAAACGAGTACCTTGATTTTAAGATTCCTCCGGCTTTTGATAAACCTATTACTTTGCGTGATATCATGACGCATAGAGCAGGTTTTGAAGAAACAATTAAAGATTTGTTAGTAGGTTCTACAGAGGATTTACGCCCAATATCTCAATATTTGCAATCACATATGCCTTCCAGAATTTTTCCACCAGGAATGACGCCAGCATATTCTAATTATGCGACAACTATGGCGGCGTACATTGTGGAGCGGGTCTCTGGGCAGAATTTTAATGATTATGTCAAAGAGCGTATTTTCAAACCCCTTAATATGAACAATTCTACATTTCATCAGCCGCTCCCGGATGCTCTTAAAACGTCGATGTCTAATGGATACATACTTGGTTCTGGTGATCCAAAGCCGTTTGAATTGCTTCAGATAGCCCCTGCAGGTTCTCTTTCAGCATCCGCAGTGGATATGACGCATTTCATGATCATGCATTTACAAAATGGACGGTACGGGAACGTGCAAGTGCTAAAGCCAGAGACGGCAATGCAAATGCACGCAAGGCAAGATGGATGGCCGAAAGAAATGAATGCCATGTGTTTAGGATTTTATGAACAGTCGCAAAACGGTTATCGCATCATTGGACATGAGGGAAACACTGTTTTATTTCACAGCAACCTCTTCTTGATCTTGGATGCCAATACTGGACTTTTTATCTCCTACAACAGTGCCGGTCAGTCAACACTTGATCCACGTAGCATTTTGTTCGATAAGTTTATGGATCGATATTTTCCAGACATTTCATCGCAGGAATCTGAACAGCCGACAGCAGCTCCAGATATGCAGAGCATCATCGGGACTTATAAACCCAGCCGTCGCTGTGAAACAACTTTCCTGAGGATATTAACGCTGTTACAAGAAACTAAAGTGACAGCGAATTTGGAAGATAATACCATTTCGATGTCGGGTTTCAATGGATTGAACCAGCAACCACTTCATTTTCGAGAAATCGCACCAATGGTATTTCGCGAAGTAGATGGAAAAGCTAAAATTGCATTTGTCAACGATGCCAGCGGGCGCCGTATTGCATATGCCAATTATGATACAAATTATCCATCCGTGGTATTTCAGCAAGTAAATAACACGCTCGATAAAAAGAGTTTTAACTACTTCGTCCTTGGATTTAGCTTATCTGTGATCATGTTGACGCTGCTAGCATGGCCAGTTTCTGCGATGGTTCGCAAACATTACGCCAAGCCTCTTGCGCTAGCAAAAAATGAGAAAAGACTGCGCACGATGGCGCATCTGGTTTGTCTTAGCATAGTAGTTTACATTGTAGGACTACTGATTTTTGCCAGTATACTCAGCGATTTTTCAATGCTATCAGAGCGGAGTGATCTCTGGTTGCGTATGCTGCAAGTAATAGGTCTGGTGGCTGGGTTGGGCTCTTTGGCGGTTATTTATAATAGTATCAGATGTTGGACCGATAAACAACGATGGTTTTGGAGCAAAATCTGGAATACGTTTCTAGCTTTTGCATGTGTGGGATTTTTCTGGTTTATCTACCACTGGAACTTGTTGAATTTTCATTTAAAATATTAATATAAAAATCAGCTCAGTGTTTGGATGATTCCATCCAAACACTGGGTCAACTTTAAATTTTCATCTTTTGAAAAGACGCATGGTAGAGTCCTTAGGTTAAGTTTTTTCCTGGGAATCATACGGGAGAAATGGTATGATGAACCTTCAAAAACCATGCTTTTATAAGGAGATTGGCAATGTGGAAATGGACTAAAAGAATTGGATTGGGTCTTATCTTCCTAATCGCCGCCTTATTGCTAAGCGGAGCGGCTTACCAATTCATAAGCACAAAAATTGACGAAAACGCATACCCTCCTCCAGGAAAACTGGTCGATGTCGGCGGCTATCGATTACATATTAATTGCTCTGGAGAAGGCGGCCCAACCGTTGTTTTTGACGCCGGAATGGGATGTAACTCTCTTGATTGGGATTTAGTCCAGCCAGAAGTTGCTAAATTCGCAAGAGTCTGTAGTTATGATCGAGCTGGTAATGGTTGGAGTGATGAAAGCCCGCTTGAAAGAACCAGCCAAAATATCGTGGATGAGTTGCATACTCTTTTAAAAAATTCCGGTGAGAAGGGGCCTTATATCCTGGTAGGGCATTCTTTCGGCGGTCCTAACGTACGCTTGTATGCCAGCAAATATCCGGAAGAAGTTTCTGGAATGGTACTTGTCGACTCTTCTCACGAAGATCAATTACAAGAAATGACTGATTGGCCTCAAGGTTTTTTTGAAAAGCTTTTAACGCATCCGAATGTAGCACCATTTTGGGCTTCAATCGGCGTCTTTCGAATCATCAATCACTTACCTACTTCTAAAGAAAATTACAAAGCTTTTTCGCCCAATATTCAACAAATCTATCTTGCCACAATGAGTACCACAAAATTTATTAGAACCGTTTCTCAAGAAAAAGAAAAATTCGAGCAAAGTCTAAAACAGTTAAAAAATGCTGGGGGACGTCTAAATAATAAGCCTCTTATTGTGATAACAGCTGGCAAATCATTAAGTAGCGAAGACACAGGATACCCTAAAGAATTTACAGATAAGCTTGCCAATCTTTGGGAAGCTCACCAAAAAGACTTGGTTACTAAATCGACAAAAGGAAAACGCATCATAGCTGAACATAGCGGCCACATGATTCCTCATGAACAACCTGAAATCATAATCGAGGCCATTCGAGAGATAGTCGGCAAATGAAAAAAGCATGTAAATGGATTAAAAGAATTGGTTTAGGCCTCATCTGTTTAATCACCGTCTTACTTTTGAGTGGAGCAGCTTACCAATTCATCAGCTCAAAAATTGATGAAAACGCATATCCTCCTCCTGGGAAGCTGGTTGACATCGGCGGATATCGACTACATATTAACTGCACAGGAGAAGGTGGGCCGGCTGTTATTTTAGATTCTGGACTCGGAGGAAATTCTCTGGAATGGACCTTGGTTCAGCCTAAACTTGAAAAATTTACTCGTGTTTGTAGCTATGATCGAGCAGGGCAAGGCTGGAGCGACGAAAGTCCATTAGCCAGGACAAGCCAAAATATTGTCCATGAATTACACACGCTTTTACATAAGGCTGAGATTCCAGAACCTTATATACTTGTTGGTCATTCTTTTGGCGGAATTAATATGCGCTTGTATGCCAGTCATTACCCAAATGAAGTAGCCGGAGTAGTGCTCGTTGACTCAGCTCATGAAGATCAATTAAAAAAAATTCCAATGACTCTTCCCAACAAGACTGTTGAATTATTTTTGGGCTATATTGGTTATAATCGCATTCGTCTACTCCAATATTTACCTCTAATTAAAGAAACATTAAAACCATTTCCAAATGATGTTCAGGAAATGTATTTAACCAAAATAAGTACAACAAAATTTAATAGAACGGCTCTAGAAGAATTGTTTTACCTTGAAGAAAGTTTGAAACAGCTAAAAACTGCTGGAGGATTCCTTGACGACAAGCCTCTGATTGTTATAACAGCCGGGAAATATCCCAATAGCGAAGAAACAGGTGAATCTCAAGAATCGTTAAATAAAGAAGATGAAATTTTGAAAGCTCTTCAAAAAGATTTAGTCACCAAGTCGACAAAAGGTAAACAAATCATGGCGGAACAAAGTGGCCATATGATCACACGCGAGCAACCTGAGATTATAGTTGAAGCTATTCGAGAGGTTATTGGGAAATGATTCTGCACGAGAAAAACCTTTCTGATAAACCACCTCACATATCTTTACGAGAAATCACAAAAGAGACTGTCTGGGATATTATACAATTAGAACCAACCGATGATCAGAAAAAATTTGTTGCGTCAAATGCCGCTTCAATTGCTGAGGCTTATTTTCAAAAGGATTATGCGTGGTTTCGTGGCGTCTATTCAAACGATCGCCCTGTGGGTTTTGTTATGATTGGGATGAATCAAAAAGATGAGTTTTGCTTTCTGTGGCGTTTTATGATCGACAGAAACCATCAAAATAAGGGCCTTGGCAGCAGGGCCATTGTATGCATCCTGGAGTATTTAAAATCTCATACGAATTATAAAAGTATTGTCACAAGTTATGTTCAAGGAGTTGGAGATCCAAGCAATTTTTATAAGAAGATGGGTTTTGTCGAAGCAGATGAATCAGTAAGGACAACTGAGCTAGGCCAGCACATTGCAGAAGGCGGAGAAATCCCTTTGCAACTCAAATTTAGAGAAGGTAGTACGAAATGAAAAATCCGAAAGCCGATCTTCCAAAGGTTCAGCGATGAACATCACGATTAGAAAAGCTAAAGTAGAAGATGCTCATGTTATCCTTATTGCCGAGCAAGAGATCGCGGAGACGCCTGGTTATTTCTGTTCGCAGCCAAGCGAACTGAGCGAAGAAAATGTCATCAAAACGATCACAAAGCTTGGCCAATCAAAAAAAGGAATTTACTTGGTGGCAGAGCGCGATGGAAAGATTGTCGGGCATGCCTTCTTGGAACCATTGCACCTAAAATCGATATGCCATGTCGCTCAATTATCCATCGGTGTTCATCATGGATGGCAAGAAAAGGGGATTGGCACTGCTTTGATGCAGCAGATCATCGATTGGGCAAAACAGTCAGAAACGGTTGAAAAGATAGAGCTGAACGTACGGGCGTCTAATGATCGAGCAATCGCTCTATATAAGAAAATGGGATTTATCGAAGAAGGGCGATTGAAAAACAGAATCAAAATAAACGAAAGCAAGTACATTGATGATGTCCTGATGGCTTTGCATGTAAAATGACAAGGAAAACATAAAAATGATAAAAAAATTTCTAGCTTGTTTCAGCTTTATTTGCTTTACGATGAGTGGGTATTCTGAATCTCCTACTTTGTGTTCTAAAAAGCAAGAATTGAGCATTCAGCTGGAGTATCGACAGCTTGCAGACCATTTTCACTTGATTGACAATATCACAGAATCCACTCCCATCTTTTTCTTAATCCCCGATTATAAAAATTTATGGATAGAACGCTTTGGAGATTTAAGTGAGAAAGATCTCCTCATTTTCAAGCAATATCGAGATCTCCGGATGAAGTATCAAAATACTTCTTTTTTCAACGAAATGACACCGAGTGAAAAAAGCGGGTTATTTGCTCCAAATCCAAACGATATTCCTGATATTATTGCCGATGCTTTTTATACAAGCACAACTATAGAAGAGGCTTTGGATCGACTCACAGGAAAGATAGAAATTCAAGAACAAGAATTCATAAAACATTTTTTTGAGCTTTATGATGAAAAACTCTCATCATTTGTACAATTCGACAATAATAAATTGAAAATTGAATTGGATTATTTCAACTCTGAACTAAATAGCGAAAATACAATCGCTACATTTGCGGAAATCATAGATTTTTACAAGTCAGGCCCACAACGATTCAAATCAACCCTTATTTTTTGGTCTCCGAGCAGAAGTTTTCGAGGTGCTTGCTATGGCGATCACCTTCAGGTAAAACTTCCTATCAATGATTTGCCTATCGATGATGATTATGTGATGAAATTTTTGACAAGTGTCATTCTGCATGAAGCCACTCACCACATATCTGGAAGTATACCATCTGATCAAAAGCAGCAACTCTCACGAACTTTTCTTAATAAAGTCAAATCTATCGATGAATCTCATTTCCTAGATGCAATCGAGGAACCTCTTGTCATGGCTCATCAAATGCGTTTTGTAAAAAATGCCTATCCAAAAATTTATTCAGAAAATGCCGACTGGTTTAACCATCCATTGGCCAAGCGATACCTCTGCATTTTAGAAGATTATATTTCCAACAAAAAGCCAATAGATACGACATTTATTCTGAAGCTAGCTGATATTTATGTGGGTGCCGGTTGCAAAGCCACCGAATATGATATTCCTCCATCGATTCGTTTCACTTGTTCTAGAGAAAATTCCGAACCGGAAATCGTTTACTATTTCAAACCACCTGATTTAAGCCTAGGGAATTATCCTATTTTAATCTTGTGTGGGGGCTCCTCAGGCAAAGGCTCTATTGGAAGTGAATTTTTTATGTTTCAGTACTTTGAAGAGAAAGTAGCCGCTTTGAATGTTGGATTTATCGCTGTGGAACAATGGGGTATCGACGGAAATAGTATCGATGAAGATACCTTCTTCAACCACTACTCCCGTACACAACGCTTTAACGATCACATGCAAGTCATCAAACATCTCGAGAGCAATCCTCCTGACGGATGGAGCGGTGAACTAATTTTCTTAGGCGTTTCTGAAGGTGGACCATTAGTTACATCTTTAACCACTTCATGTCCTAGCACCCTTGCAACAATCAATTGGAGTGGCGCAGGAGATGGGCCTTGGGTAGATGAAGTCTGGGTATTCCTTGAAGACATGAAGAAAAAGTCTAATGTTGACGCTCTAGATGGCATCCCATCCACTCGCAAAGAATATGACGCATTGATTGAACAGATCAAAGCTAACCCCTCTACCACAGACTGGTTTGCCGGGATGACCTATTTTTATCTAGCAGATGCCTTTAGGCAAACACCGACAAAATATGATCAAATCCGTTCGCCATTTTTAGTTGTTGAAGGAACCGATGACCCCAACATTGAATCTTGTGACGAGTTTGTCAGAAAAGCAAAAGAAGCCGGAGCTCCTATTGAATACATCCGCGTTGAAGGGATGGATCATTATATAAGAAAAAGGCCAGATATTATTGATCAGTCTTTTGACTGGCTTAGAAAAATTGTAAAAAAAAACCTCTAATACAAGTGTAAAAAGTTTTATTAGTTTCCGTAAATAATAATTTTATTGATTTGAGATGTATATGAGTTTTGTCAATAACAATTCATTGTCTGTAGTGCCATATAGAGGTCAAAGTCAAGTGACTGATCAATCGCGCTCATATGTGCAAAAAAACCTCAAGGGAAGAATGCAAAGTGTTATGGATAGCTTTAGCACTTATATGAGATCTCTTGAAGAAAATCGATATTTAAGTACCTACAAATCACTTCATTTAGGCGGAAAAGGAATCATCGATATAGCCATCGCTGTCAATAAAAACGATATGGAATCGACATCCAAGCAACTTCAGACTCTAGGATACGAAGTCAGACCTACCTTTAGCACTCCCGATAGATTTTATTTTATAATCTATCTGCCAGATCCAGAAGAAGAAAATAGAAGATATCACATCCATTCGACATATCCTGAAAATAACGAGTGGAAGGAATTCATCGGATTCAGAGATTACCTGATAAACCATCCACAAGAGCTACAAGAATACGCAGAACTGAAGAAGCAAGCTGCTCTTGAAGCGAATCATGAAGGTGAACGATATCGAAAGATAAAGGAACCAATATTTAAGAAGATCAGTGAGCTGATCAGCAAAACCAAGTGATGAGACTTTGCAGCATTCTAGTTTATAACTTGATTGTCAGCCAGCAACTGCTCTCTTAGTGAATCGTAAGGCACATCTTGAACAACAACTCCAAGGTCGATTGCCAAGCAAGCAGCCGTAGCAGCCGATTGACCTAAAACCATAATCACTGGCTCTGTCCGGATTGTGCCGAATGCGACGTGGCTGGCTGACACACAAACAGGAACTAACAAATTTTCGCATTCTAACTGTTTAGGTACAATAGCGCCATAGCTAATCGAAAAGGGATTCGGCAACAATGTATACATCCCTCCATCGGATCGTACCACTTTAGTGCCGTCTAAAAAATACTTTATTACATGGGAATCCATGGGATAGGTGCACATGGCTATTCCGTCATTCACTTGGCTTTGCCCCCTAGCAGTAAGCTCAGTAATAACAACATCGGAAATCATTCGTCGAGCTTCTCTGATATAAAGCAGCGGAGGCCAATGATTGTTATCGGTAAATTCATCTTTTGCCAATCCCCAAGGGGCATAAAAATCTCTTACATTTTGAGGTATTCTAGGATGGTTTTGTAACGTCCATATCAAACCTTTTTGCCATTTTTTATGTCTATTAGCTATTCTTTTACGTTCATTATAACCTGCTTCAGCATAATTCCAAGACATGCCTACATAATCCATTGAAACTGGGCCATTATTGTTAGCATCTATTTTTTGATTAGGTATAAAATTCAAGGTAAAAAAGTTTTTGTTTATGTTTGCCGATGATTCTAGATAACGAAAAAGAATTTTATACTTCTGATCATTGTAGGAAACCGGTTTTTTGATCATGATACGGTTGCTTGGGATTTTGGTCAGGCACAAACGATAGCAATAAGCTGGAACACCTTTGTCTCCGTCGCCGGGATTTCCCTCGCTATTGGGTGAAATACGGGATAACAAACCGCTTGTAGGATCCCCTTTAATCACATAGGGATTTATTAGCAATCCTAAATGGAGGGAGTCAGGATGGATGCCATTCAAAGTTTCGCCATATTGGCTATTCGATTCACGTCCAACAATATAGGAGACACCCGCAGAGGCCATTAAATCCCCCTCGTAGGAAGCATCAATGAACATGCGTCCTTGAAATGATTTGCCGGATTCCATGACAATAGTGTTAATGCGGTTTCCGTTTTTTTTAACCCCATGCAGACGATCTAGACGCTCTCCTAAGACAACAGGGACATTTGCCTCAGCAACCATGGAATTAAAAATATTTTCCGCCACGTGCGGCTCCAACACCCACATTGTTTCGTTTTTAAAAGCATCACTTGAAGCTTGTCCATCAATTTCGTGCTTTGCTTCATATTTCCAAGCAGTATCATCCTGATAAAACATCCAAACTCGATTAAAAAACTCCTTTGCCAGCCCTCCCACCTCTCCGGCATGTTGAACATCGACCCAGCTTAATCCACTGCTGGTCATGCCTCCGAGGTGGTTGCCCGGTTCGATCAGCAAGGTTGATTTACCCATTTTTACGGCTTGTATGGAAGCTATTACCCCTGAGGATGTCCCCCCATATACGATGACGTCATAGATTTCATCGGCAGTTGCATCAATTTGCAAAACATTCATAAAGGTCAAAGCTAAAATAAATATTTTATAAAACATGTTTTCTCCTCTTTTGGCGAGTTGGAGGGTTCGCTTCATGTTTTATCTCATTTCTCTAAAATGTCAATATCTAATGATATCAATTTCTTATACAAAGAACTCACGTTATTTCAGTAAGCTTGCTTTTATGATGCTAACAGTGATATGCTCCCCAACAAAATAAATCAAACTTTAGGAGTTGATATGCTTCCATTATCTATTTTAGAAAGAACAGACAATAGTATTTTGTATGAAATTTTAGCAGGTAAACCAAATCCTAACCAGAAATGTACAGATGATGTAGATACCAGAGATCGAATTGAGCAATCATTTAATTTTCATTTATTCAGAACAAAAATTGTCTCGAACTGTAGAGGCTAAGCATTTCTGTTTTTTGCTTTTTAAGCTTGCTCAGAAGTGCTTGAAAATGATCTTGTTTATTATATAGCAAGAAGTTGTGCCCTGCATTGTGAGCCCAAGCTTTATGGTTAAAATGAAATTTTAAAACTACATCAAGTGAGAATATTCTGCCTGATATGGGGCAAGAATGCGTGCTTTAGCGTCAGGTGAAAGAGATACTTCAGCTGTAAACGTGAAGGCTCGTTTATACTTGCTGTTAAGTGCTGACAGTTGCGTTTCATAAACTTGTTTCACAATTGGATCATCAAGATTTCGATTTTTAAAACTTTGATCAAATCCAGCTTTTTCCAAGTTAAGATTTTTAATCCTCATTTGAATAAATGCAATTTCCAAGCGCTCTCTTTCAGCTTCCAGCTCTTGTTTCTGTCGGCAGAAGTCTGCGTGTTGTTGGAGCTGCCTATCTTTATTTCGTTGGATTTGTTGACTTGTTTGGGTATCTACGGAATCAATTTTTTTTTGTAGAAAAGTCAAAGAAATCTTCAAGCTAATACCACCTATCAAGATAGCTGTACCGGCAGCGAATAGTACGGGAGTACCGAGTGTAAGAAGCGCAAAGAGCGAACCTAACGTGGTAATCACTCCCACAGCAGCTGCCATAATTCTCTTCGCTAGTTCTTTTTCTGATCTATTAGTATTAGGCTCTACATTTTTGATACTTCCATGAGTTGGGTTTACTGCATTAAAGTCCATCTTTTACCTCAATTTAAAATATTTATTTGGTTGCAAAACACCTTTGGAATTTGCTGATTATGGCTAGCGAAAAGTTTTTTTTGCTTTTTATATAAAAATAATAGC
>Ga0206843_10109_pt1 | contig 16537 bp, 21 predicted proteins | sample Alteio_BWOrgCont_21_FD_152869 | JGI IMG/M metagenome (GOLD analysis project Ga0206843, IMG submission 152869) | Enriched cells from forest soil in Barre Woods Harvard Forest LTER site, Petersham, Massachusetts, United States -... | ecosystem: Environmental > Terrestrial > Soil > Temperate forest >...
GCTAATCATTTGGCGAGCATAATTTTCAGTAATATTATAGAACTGCACAAAGTCTGATACCGACAGAATCTGCCGATTCTCTTGTTCGGCGGTAAGAATTATTTGAGAAGGCTTTGGGTGTAACGGTCTTGTAAGGGCAACTGCTCTTTTTTTCATAGTTAGTCTTTTAATGTTACGTTAGTCGTTGAGTAACAGTATAGCATAATTTCAACCTATGGTTAGTTCATTTATACAATATTACTCATTGTATAACACTACAATAACAAATTAACTAGAAGGCTTCTGCCTTTCACCTTCGGCCGTTGATACGTTATAATTATAATTCGTTGCCCCGGAGCGCCGCTGCTTGCATGCCATCCGGGGCCTAGCCTTTTTGTTTATATTTTACTGCACGGTTATTCTTATTTCTTCTTTAACGGCACAACCTTCTTCCTTTCTTTCTTCGCCTCATCAAACCATAGTTTATGGACAGATTGTTTAGCTTCCAGCACGGCTTGATTGCTTGTTTTAGATAGACACCAAGAGTAGTTTTTAAATCTTTATGATGAAGAGCAGATTGAATAAGTGCCACATTCACATTTTGTGATGCCATTGCCGATGCCAGACTGCGCCTGAGATCATGAATAGTAACATCAGTGAGTTTAGTTTGTTTTCTAATTGTAGTCCATGCACGTTTTAAATCTTCCAAATGACCTGATTTACTCGTTTTACTGGGAAATACCCATGGACTGGTCATATTTTTTTCGTCTGCGCTTTAGAATTTTTTATTTCATCAGCACCAAGTGGCACCACTTGTGATGTGCCATTCTTTGTTTCCGGTATTGTCCAGGTGACCGGCATGGAACTTAAATCACTTATTTCATCCCAGCGCATAGAAAGCAAATTTGTTTTACGAGCACCCGTCATCAAGTCAAGCATAATAAAATCATGCAAATCTATGTGCAATCCATCTTGAAGTGCATTTATAAGTCTTGCTGCCTCTGCTGTTGATAGAAAGCGGTTTCTTGGCTCTTCTGGAAATAGAGTTAAATTAGAAAACGGATTTTCTCCTTGATAAATTTTGAATTGCTTGGCTTTATTAAACACTGATCGGGCCAACTGTATTGCTCGATTAGCTGAATATTCTCCTCGTTGTTTAGCGATTTGTCCGTGCAATTGCTCAGCATCAATGTGCATAATAGTTGACGGTTTTCTTTTTGCTATTGGCGCCAGCCATCTATCAAAGTCTTTAATCATTTCGTCAGTAGTTTTCTTTTGTTGCTTTCTGGCGTGACGGTCAATATAGATGTTAAATAAATAATGTGTTCGAGACTATTGGTCTCTTGTCGCTTAGATTTCTTGCAAAAATCCACCTGATTGAATTTCAAAAAACGATGCATAGATACCATTACTTTTGCTAATTAGATTAGCATGTGTCCCTTCTTCCACAACCTTGCCCTGCCGAAATACAATTATTCGGTCTGCGTCGCGAATGGTTGAAAGCCTGTGCGCAATAATAATAGATGTACGACCGTGAGTGACGCTGCTAATAGCCTTTTGCACAGCCAATTCACTAATTGAATCTAGCGAGCTTGTCGCCTCATCCAAAATGAGAATTTTACAATCTGAAAGTATGGCGCGCGCAATTGCCACGCGCTGACGCTCTCCGCCAGAGAGCTTGATGCCACGTTCTCCTACTAGAGTGTCATAAGTATTAGGCAGCGACATTACGAATTCATCAATACTGGCTTGCTGTGCAGCCATTCGCACCTCACTTAGACTAGCTTCAGGTCTGCCATAGGCAATGTTGTCTCTAATACTACGATGGAATAATATTGGGTCTTGCGGCACTAAGGCAATAGCACTCCTAAGCGAGGATTGTGTAACATCGTCTATTGCTTGTCCATCTATTGTTATGCAGCCTTCGCGCACATCATATAGGCGCTGTACAAGACGTACGAAGGTGGTTTTGCCACCGCCTGAATCTCCTACGAGTGCCAAGCGCTCGCCAGGGCGAATCTTAATTGAAAGATTTTCGAAAACAGGCTTATCCTGATTAGGGTAAGTGAAACTAATATTGTTTAAACTTACTTCTCCGTGCTCGACGATAAGTTCTTTGGCGCCCGGCTTGTCGGCTACAGAGGATTTTTCTTGCATGAGAGCCATAATTGCATGCAGGTCATAAGATGAGGTCAGAAGGTTTTTTACATGATCGCCAACATTGCTCACATATGACTCGATGATTGAATACGCCAGAACAAGATAGGCCATATCATCTATGGTGGCTAACCCATGCAGAAAATACCACGTACCGCCTCCTAATAGGATAGTTAGCATTCCTCCTAGCAATATTCGCTGAACGATTGAAGTTGTATTACCGCGCAGATAGGCCTTGAGAGTGTGCAGACGTAGAGTCTGAGTTCTCTCCATAAAACGGGCGATTTCACGTTTTTCTTGAGCATAACTTTTTGTCGTCACTATTCCACCAAGACAATCAGCTAAATGAGCGCCAAAATCGTCTTGTGCATTGGCATAAGACTCCTGTGCCGGCCCTGCATATTTCCAAACCAATATCACACTTCCAACGATAACAATAATTAGATAACATGACAAAATTGCTGCCAGAATGGGAAGCCGAAATGCCAGCAAAATCACTGTGTAAATTAAAGTTGTGCAAGTGGGCAGCAGATTGATAAAAATTTGATCTTCAAACGTTTCAATCCGATCTCTACCGCGTTTGATTGTTGTTATCATACTGCCTGTAAATGTGTTTACAAAATATTGCTCTGAAAGGCCTTCGATGTGTGCAAAGGCATCATTCAACAGTGCCGTAAAAACATTGTTCTCGAAAACGTTATAGATTCTCCAATTCAGGCTGTATGTAAGCTTGTAGCCAAAGTAGGCTGCTAGAAAAATAGCCAGCTGAAACCAAATTTTATCGGGCTCCTTGTGCAGGCGTATAGTTTCAAAAAACATGGAAAGGGCATTTGGCAAATTCGTTTCAATTAGAGTCGCCAGAGCGAGTAGCACAAGAATTACCATAAAACGGCGTGGCTGCTTGAGCCAATAGTGCGCAGCAAAATTGAACACATCCGTTGACGTATAGCCTTTCTTCCTTCTTGTAGATGCTGATTTCATTGTTGATCTGGTGCTCGTATTCGTTTCTTGCCGAAAATTGCCAAGATTTTATCCCGGGCGCTTTCATTTAAGAAGGTTATTATACCAGGAGATTGTTGAGGTGAATTTCATAGCTGCTGGCTCGAGTTTTGGGGCAACCTCATTATCAATATTCAGAGAGACAAGTAACATTTGATAAAAGCTATTGATTAACATTTCACAAAATCTGCAACAACAGAATAAAAAGCATCTGAATTATCAATCATGGGGAAGTGTCCTGAATTTGGAATTTGCTCAGTCGTAGTTTGTATGTTTAGCTTTTGCAAAATAGGCATAGACACATTATCTTGCCCGTAAACATACAATCTTGGTATGGTTAACTCCTCAAATAGATTCAATAGCTTTCCACTATCCGACCATTCAACAAGTGACTCGGCACTGCGATAAAAAGCTTCTGGCATAGCATTTGCAAGGTCAAAGCAATTTTCTCTATAGTCAGCTAGCAATTGGCACAAATTAAAGAAGCCATGGTTAACAAAATCCTGTTCACTTACTTTTATAGTATTTCTGCTGATCAATCCACTATCTTCAGCTATTAAATTTCCCTCTACATTGATAAAAGAATGTGAGAGAAATTTTTGTGCAAGCAATAATCCAATAGTACCCCCCATGCTATGAGCAACTATATGAACTCGTTTTGTCCGAAATTGTTCCAATACCTTCCGGCATAATTCTGCTTGATCCTCCATTGCATAGGAATAATTTACAGGCTTATCTGATAAACCAAAACCCGATAGGTCAAATGCAAGAAGTGAATAATTGGCCAGCCGATCGAAATCCCAAGCTTTATGAAATGATTTACTACTGCAACCTAGTCCATGAATAAAAACGATCAAGTCGTCTGATTCACAATTTCTATACTCAACCGAAAGCTTATGGCCATCAACAGTGATTTCAAGATGTTTTTTCAAGCAGCCTCTCTCATCTTTCCCGACATATCCTGCGTGACTAAGTAAATATGAAGCACTAAGGTAAATCATTATAGCTTCCCGCCCGGCTATCCTTAGCTTCTAGCAATTCGCCAGCCATTAAAACGCCACCAATAGAGGCTTAGCGGTTTTTGCTGGCAGGCAATGAGAATCATGTTCTTCAGTCTGTAGCTAACGACAATTCTGATAATATAGTGGTGCTGAAAGAATTTGTATTGCCAGTACGAGCAGGTATTGAAATTAGACGCCGTGCTTTAAGACATATAGAAAATGAAGCACGATTATTGCAAAGTCTTGATCATCCACAAATCGTTAAATATATTGATTCGTTCGTGACTGGTCAGCGAGCCTATTTGGCTTTGGAACATATATCTGGCATGTCACTTAGAAACATTATACAGATGAGAGGACAATTAAAGGAAGGTGATGCAATTAAGATTGCTATTAAGTATGTGCTCTATTATCGAATATCTTCATAGCTTCAGTCCCCCTATAATCCATCGCGATTTTACTCCTGAAAATCTCTTATTGAGTGACGATAATAAATTGGTATTGATTGATTTCAATGTAGCCCAGCAGCAAGAGTCAGCATCTACTAGAACCATTGTTGGCAAACATAATTACTTACCACCAGAACAATTTAGGGGAAATGCTAATACGCAGAGCGATATTTATGCATGCGGCGGCTGCATATTTTGGTTATGCAAGATCCCATACCATTAAGTGTCTCTCGCCCGCGAATGGTTAATAATATGGTTAGTCCTGAACTAGATGCAATCGTTGCTAAAGCGACGGCTTTAAAGGTAACTGAACGATACGAATTCGCTACGGAACTTAAAAAAGACTTGGAGGCCTTAAAACTTAGCTGACCTATCGAGACTTGAGTTATTTACTAGTAGATATGGCTAAACAACTGGGGATTAGCCGGGCAAGCTTATACAGATTAGCTTAAGCTTCTTCTATACCTTACCTCTCATATAATTAATTTACCTTATGGACTGAACTCCGGTTAGCATTTCCACAAATAAAAACGAATGCGCAAAATGAACTATCCGAAAGACTGGCTAGCTTACTAAAGGAAAGAGATGCACAATTGATTAAGCTTAATCTGGATGCTAAAGATGCAAAAATAAATTCACGCTGGTCGCTGAAGCATTTCCGATGCTGATTACATCCATATCGGGCTAAAATGCTTTATAATTATATTAGTTGCCCCGGAGCGCCGCTGCTTGCATGCCATCCGGGGCCTAGCCTTTTTTCATATTCTATGTATTTTTGACAAAAACTCATTGAAACCAAAGCGGTATCGTTTGCAGAACTTATCAATTAATGATAGGATATGTAAACGATAGCGTTAACAATAATTATCATAAACTGATAAGTTTCGAGAATGATTAAACAACACAAATCCTCCATTAACCAATTCGTTGATGAGCTCCAGTCAAAAGGCCGTTATACATTTACGCGTCAGGAAATTACAAAGAAACTGGATAAAAGTGAAGGAGCGCTGACATTAGCATTAAATCGATTACAAAAAACCGGACGCATTATCTCTCCTAAGCGCGGCTTTTACGTTATTGTTTCATTGGAATATAAGTTTAGTGAGGGACCGCCACCACTTTGGTATCTTCAGGATTTAAGCCGCTATCTTGGTTGTTCCTATTATCTCGGTCTTCTCAGCGCCGCGGAAATTTATGGAGCGGCACACCAGAGTCCACAGGAATTGCAAGTAGTGACAGACGTGTGGGAGCGCCCGATTAAGCTAAAACGCTCCAGAATCAAATTCTTTCATAAGTGGAATTTGGAAGAAACCCCAATACTTGAACATAAAGTCAGTACGGGGACTATAAGAGTTTCAACACCTGAAGCCACGGCAATCGACTTAGTAAGATATTGGAAGGATGTTGGATCTTTAAATAATGTAGCAACTGTATTATTAGAATTGGCTCCCGCTATGCATAAATTACGTCTCGCAACTGCAGCAAAGAAACACGTCGAATTATCTGTAACACAGCGCTTAGGGTATCTTCTTGATTTAGTAGGACAAAATGAATTATCTGAAGGACTAATCCGCTTAGTAAAAGAAAGAGATGCGCGCTTGGTTAAGCTTAGACCTGATCTGGATGCTAAAGATGCAAAAATAAATTCACGTTGGTCACTCTATATCAATGAGGAGGTCGAACCAGATTTATGATACCGCAAGCTGCAATCACTGGCTGGAGAGAGCACGCTCCTTGGGGACTAGACGCACAAGTCGAACAAGACTTGGTAATATCACGCGCCTTGGTTGAACTTTTCTCAGATGATCTTATTTCTTCTAGGGTAGCGTTTCGTGGTGGCACCGCGCTGCATAAGCTATTTTTATTGCAGGAAAGATATTCCGAAGATATCGATCTTGTATTGTGTTCGCCAGGAGCCTTTGGAGAAATTATGGGACGCATTAGAGCTAAATTAACACCATGGCTGGGAAAGCCACAGTACAAACAAACAGAAGATCGAGTCACATTCTATTTTAAGTACATTTCTGAGTTACCGCCAGTAATACCAATGAAGCTTAAAGTTGAAATAAATATGCGTGAATACTTCTCAGTATTTGACTATGAGATGAAACAATTTGGTATTGATTCAATTTGGTTCTCTGGACAAGCTTCTGTTAAAACTTTTTCTCTGGAAGAATTGCTTGCTACTAAGCTAAGGGCACTCTATCAGCGTAAGAAAGGACGCGACCTATTTGATCAATGGACCGCCCATTCTAAAATGGCAGTGGATTGCCAAAAGGTAATCGAAGCGTTCAAAACTTATATGGAGAAAATGGGTCTATTGGTTTCACGCGCTCAATTTGAACGAAACTTAGCCTTAAAATTGAAAGATCCTATGTTCAGCCGAGACATTCAACCACTTATTATTCAACCTGATCTTTATGATGCGGAAATTGCAGCTGAGTTAGTAAATGAAAGGTTGCTTTCTTTGCTATCTTAATATATCTGAGATAATATTCAAACTTTTAAAAGAAGTGTCTGGCTAGATTTAAACATAGCAAGATCTTCTTTGTTTTTGTGATATTGCTTCAATTTGCGTTCAAACGAAGCTGTATTTTTTGTGCATACCAGTGTTTGTGGTGACCCGGTTCTTTCTGTAACATGCTCAAGATCGCATTGATGTTTCTCTATAATCTGATGCAAATGTTGGCGACGATCTTTGCGAACACGGAAATAATGTATTTTCTCATTAGGATTATTGAGAAAGTCGATCAATTCTTTGCAATCTGCACATTTACATGCAATTATTGCTGGACGATGAAAATCGGCAGGCCTTTCTGGTATCTGTGCAGTAAGTGATTCCAGATGATTGCAACAAGCAGCGAGCCACTTGGACAAAAGAATAATACAAGGTTGCTTAATATTTTCAGATACCCAGTCATGCATGCCAATCAGTGTTTGCACCAGAACTGGTGTTACAGTGTAAAGTTTTGGTCTTTCTAATGTGTAATCTATAAGCCATGCTAGCGTTTCAGACTGTTCAGTGGTTATCAACGAACGAGCAAATCCTGCAAGCATGATTGAACGCTCTGTTTTATTTAGTGAGTCATTTTTACTTCCATCGACAAGCCGAAGAGTCTGGATTATTTCATCTATCATAAGTCTACATAATCCTATCCATTCTTTATCTTTAAGCAATTCCTTTGAACAAAATTGTTCTAAAAGTCGAATGTTTCTATTGAGAAAGTCAACATCTCTGTTTCGAAAAACAATCAAGAATTGGTTCTGAAAGAGGGGCCAACCCTTCTTTTCGCAGAATTTTAAAACTGGTATGCTCAATTCTATCGAAGCATCTTTAGATACAACTTGGGCAAGAAAGGATTGAATTAGATTCGGATTTTCTAGAACTTCGAGTATAGGTAATAATTTGCAAGGTTCAATTTTCTGTTCAGATCCTCGGTAAATAGTTGCAGGTTGCCATTTGTTAATAATGATTCTGGCAAACTCTAAACATTGATCTTTCAACAATGATTTTTCTTCTGGGATTGCATTTTGCCACTGCTGTATTAGAATGTCCAGCCCGTTAATAGCACTGTTTATACCTGAATTACAAAGAACTTGAAAGTGATGTTTTGCCGGCCATAAAAGAATGGCGCTACGACGATACCAGCGTTCTATAGTTAGCCCTTCATTTCCTGTAAAGCCATCAACTTCCTCTTCAGGATCAGTATCGGTCAGTGAGCCTTCTGGAATTACTTCATTCTCTTCCAAAAACATTGTTCCATTACCTATGTCCAGAGGTTGATTTGTATCATCTAACAGATGTTGTGCCGTTAGATGAGAATCATAAACATCCTCCATATCAAAATCGCTTGCGTTCCAGCCATTACCTCTATCGTAATAGTCCATGCCATCGCCAGAATATTCTGCGGAACCAGATTGCCAAAAAGTCAAAAGAGATAAATACGCTTTACAATTAGCTTGCTTTGCTGCTTCACTAAGAATCTGTGCTCTAGCGCGATCAATGCCTTTGAGTGCATCCCAAATCAATCCACTTTGACTGTATTGATGATTAAGAGTAATAGCTAACTTTAATGGCTGGTCTTGAGAGTTGTGTGTATTAGACCATTGATGCAAAATACTTGTAATATCTTGGATGTGTTGAAGAATATGGGGTGCATAAATAGATTTTTGTGATTTTTCTAGCGTTAAGTTATAAACTAGGCACAGGCGATATCCATTGTTAAGTGGTTTGACTTCATGTTCGCAGTCTGCATAAAAGGCGGCATAGTGTGTAAGAAAATTGCTATTTTCTAATTTGCTAAAATCTATGATTTCTTCTCGCCCCTCATGACGAATGATCAATTCACCACCTTCAAAAGCAGACGGTAATACTACAACTAAGGTAGCGACCATTCGATCTAGCTTCTCTCCATCTTGGTGAGGTAAGAAAAAGCTGCCTTTTTCGTAGAGTAATAAATTATAGAGATAGCTTTCCAGTAATTGTTCTTCAAGCCCTAATTCTTCTTCAACTGTTTTCACTATCTGTGACAAAAACTTTTGCCATTGTGGATTAGTCAATCGAAATTTATCGGGCATAATTTGCCATACCCGTCGTACACTGGTATCAATTATGGTTGCTTCGCCTTTGCCGTAGGGAGCCTGTGCGCATTGCTGTTTGATTTGTTCTGCCTGATGAGGAGTAAGAGGAAAGGGTTCAGAAACTTTTCTTTGGCAGTATTGCTGAAGAAGTGTCTAAACAGGTGACTTGTAAGATCGAAATTATAAAACAGACCGATTAGCTGCCATATCTTGGAAACACTAAAAAATAAGGATTGGTTCTTTTAGAATTAAAGATGCAATAATTACGCTTCAAGTGGGCAAATGTTAATTATAGGAAAGTGCTCAACTTAAGAATAGGCGATATTGAAATGATCAGCAATACTATAAAATATGGTTATTTCCAGGACCTTGTCTAGGTAAATTGTCGTGTATGGAAGCATAGCTTGAAAGTCTTCAGATGATCTGTCCATATATATCTCCCAATTTTCATTAAATACGTGATTCGCCTAGCCAACGAAGCTAGACGATAACAATTGCAGTACACATTTAAATTGTAGATTCTTCAAACGAACTTACAGACTGTATACAACCGTATCTAGTCCAAAAAGACTGTTGATTTATAAGTCCACAAATAAATTAGTGCTTTGCTATGAAATGTAAAATGGCAGACATGAAACCGGTGCCTCTTGTAGACGCTCACCTTGCATAATAACTACATCTCTAAACAAAGGCAAGTAAACAAACTAGTTTCCTAACATAATCCAATAAATGCGGTTAGTTACGGATGTTGACTCCATACCTCATAGAATTCGGTGTGATGCTCTATCCAAGCTGATGTAACAGGACAGATCCAGCTTGCAACTTCCAAAATTAATTTGAAGTCTTTGTCTAAAGGTCTATTGCAGATCGGCTCATGATGTACCATTCGATTGCGTAAATTTCTTATTTGTTTTAAAGAATTTTTTAGTAATTTTCTACTAAATCCAGGAGAATGATTTGGAAAAGCCTTATAAAGACAAAATTTCCATAGCAATCGATCATATCTATGATGAATTAAATTAACCCAGGCACCAAAAATAAACTGGGCTATCACAGCAGCAGGTTGAAGAGGTAATCGACCTTTTTTAACAAGTTCATCCTTAGCAGCTTGAATTTGCCTTTGAAAAATTGGATGAAACTGCAAATATAGTTCATCGTACCAACAGTTTCCAAAAACAGCCGTCAATTGATCATTTAAGGCATTTCTAAATAGTAATTCAAAATTTTGCATTGGTGTATGCAACTGCCCAGCTAGAGCAGAATTCCAAAGATGTAACCTAATAGCCTTTTCCATATCACCATCTGCCAGAGAAAGATAACGTCCCAATCGCTCAGGCGAAAGTGATTTTTCAAGGTGTTTTAGTATAGTGGCAAACAAACTCTGGCAAAATCCTGAATCCTCTCTATAAGTTTAAATAATGACGCTTTTCGTCCCAAACACAATGATAAATTTCATATTAAATTCACCCATTAGACAAAAAAGCCTTATAATTATTGCAGTTGCCCCGGAGCGCCGCTGCTTGCATGCCATCCGGGGCCTAGCTTTTTTTATCTTGATGATAGCATCATTACATGTGCTTTTTGGCGTGCCTCCAACTCAGCCCGTCTGGCTACTTTTGCATAAACTTTCAATGTGGTCCGTAAATCCTTGTGATTCAAAGCACTTTGGATTAAGGCAACGTTAGCACCGCTGTTGGCCATATAGCTTGCCAGAGTACGCCTCAAATCATGAATATGGAAATCTTTTATTCCAGCTCGTTTGAGCAATTTTTTCCATCGACGCTTAGGCTCAATATAATGTCCTCTCTTTCCAGGCGAGTGAAACACAAAAGCATTTATTCTTCTGGTAAGTCGTCTTTGTAAAATACCTATCTCCATCGAAAAGAACAGCAAGCTAATATACCGCAGTTAGATATGTCAGATTATCGACACACTCTCATCATGCTGACTTTGGGACTATTTTTTCCAGGAAATGCGTATCATACGGTACATATAGTAAACCATACAATCTTGAAAGGTCCTTATGATGATATGCGCTAAAAGTTTTGCGCTCGAGGTTTTTGGACTTTCTCACGAAGCTGAAGACCTTGCGGCAGCGCGAACTACTGTACATGCCTATCAGGTACTGTGGATGCTACTGGCAAACACCAGAAACTAACAATTGCACAACATAGCAGCGCTACCAGTTTATTCATTACTCACCACTTTGGTCTCCTTCTAGAAGAATGCCTATAACATGAGCAGCTCGGGGGTTGTCGAATGAGAAAATCGAATGCTTTTTTTCCATTGTTACGAGGATTTTTTGCATCTCGAGGGTGCTGTGTGCATCAGACCTAAGCGCTTTTATTTTTTCATCTCCTAGTTGATACACGCAGTTAGCAAATTCCTTATCATTCTGGGACCGTTTTAGCCCCTGTTCAAAGGCGTTGTTGATATTCACAGAATTGTTCAACTTGGACGCACTTATAACTGCGCTCAGTCTACCCAGGAGCACAGGCATAGAATTTTCTGGCTCAGAATTTTCAGCCATTTTCTTCCTCCTTAATCACATAACTCTTAACTTGCCCAGCCATTTTGCTTTGCAAACGAGACATTAACTAAGATGGAATAGTAAGCACAAAATTTATCAAACTTATCAACCTATAGGCGGTGTTAATATCTCTTTTTCCTTATGGCATAAATAGGTTGTCCATGTCCATTCCCCCTGTCAGAAGCCCTCAGAAGCGCATGGCCGGTAATGCCGTGGCAGACGCCACGTCTGTCGAAAGACTCACGTCCCGCCACTGTGCGCCCTCTGCTGCCCGCGTTTTTTCGGCTTCGGCAGCGAAGCGAACCGCGTCGCTACCGATCAAGAGGTGCGCCGGAAGACGATCACTGGACGGCAGACGAAGCACAACCTGAGCCACCTTGGCGGGATCACTGATCTCTTTCCCCCAATATGATTTCAAAGCCTTGGCAACGGCCCCGACGGAAGGTTCATAGTCCGGGAGGAGTTCCGGCGTATCCTGATTAGCGCGGGCGCCCCAATTCGTCCGCCCATGCCACCGGGTTCAAGGGCACACACCTTCACGCCGAACGGGGACAACTCCTGAGCAAGAGATTCCGTGAAGCCTCCGACAGCCCATTTCGCTGCATGGTACGGCGTGCTGCCAGGCCGAGTCAGGCGGCCGCCGACCGATGATATCTGGAGGATGCAGCCGCTCCTTTGCTCGCGCATGAGCGGTACGGCCGCGCGGGTGACGTTAACCACGCCATAGAAGTTGGTATCCATCACCGCCTTGAACCTCTCCGCGCTCAACTGCTCAAACGGCGCAATATCGCCGTACCCGGCGTTATTCACGACAACGTCGAGACGTCCAAATGCGGCAACCGCCGTCTGCACGGCCGCCTGAGCGGCGCTTTCATCTGTCACGTCCAGAGGAACCGCGCGAACTTGGTCGCCGTATTTTTTTACCAAGTCATCAAGTCGCTTCGTGTCGCGTGCTGTGGCGACGAGTTGATCGCCGGATTCGAGTACAGCCTCCGCAATGTTTCGGCCCAAACCGCTTGCGCTGCCGGTGACTAACCATACTTTGTTCATAAATTCCTGCCTTTCTTCTTGCACTTATTGCCTAGTGTGAAATGGATATCCCCTCCCCCCAAAGTTTTTTATCAACTACTTTCCAACTACACTCGCCTCATTTTTTGATCCATCTGCTACATAACCGAACGCCTGCGCCTTGACCTTATCCTTCTTGGCCAACTCTGCTTGCCCCATTTGTTCGTAAAGCTCACTACGCTCGTGATAAGCTTTGGCATATTTTGAATCAAGGCTTATGGCTTGGTTAAAGTCATTCAGCGCATTCTGAAGTTGGCCCAGCTGTTTGTAAGAACATCCACGGTTCTTATAAGCCTTGGCAAATTTGGGATCAAGACTTATAGCTTTGTTGAGATCATCCAATGCCTTCTGGCATTGTCCCATCCGCACATAACACCAGCCCCGGTTATTGTAACTAATCGCTTCCTTTGGAGAAAGATTTACCTCTTTAGTGAAGTCATTTAGCGCTTTCTGGTTTTGCCCAAGCTTAAGATAGCCGCTTCCACGATTGTCATAGGCAAATCCGTTTTTAGGATCAAGGCCGATTGCTGTGTTGCAATCGTCGATCTCTTTTTGATATTCTCCCATGTCTCCATAGAATTTTCCACGGTTGCTATATACTGTTGCGAACGTCGGATCAAGGCTGATAGCTTTATTGCAGTCATCAATGGCTTTTTGGTATTGTCCAACATCATCATAGGCCAACGCCCGGTTACTATAAGCCTTCGCAAACCGTGGATCCAGCCTGATGGCTTCATTGCAATCATCGATGGCTTTCTGGTACTCATTCAGGCTGTTATATGCAATCGAACGATTGTTATAAGCAGTCGCATCTTTTGGATCCAGGTAGATCGTTCTTGTGAAATCTTGAACTGCCTGCGCATATTGCCTCAGATCATTTTCGACGGTTCCCCGAGTCAAGTAGGCTTCTTTACTTTTCGAATCCAGTCTCACAGCTGCATTGCTATCATGCAAACTCTTTTGATAATCGCCCAAGGATATGTATGTCATGGCCCGTACGGAGTAGGCAAACGAGTAAGCAGGATTGAGCTTAATAGCCCTATTACAATCTTCCAGTGCCACTTGAGTTTTCTTTAGGTGAAGGTATGTAGTTGCACGGTTAGCGTAAGCCAAAGGAAGCTGTGGATGGATTGCAATGAGTTGGTTACTTAGTTGCAGTGCTTTTTCTGCTTGCTTGAGTTTTACATTATAGAGGTCGCAGAGCCACACATACGCACAAGGAAAGCTCGGCTCCAACTTTATAGCTTGCTTTAGATCTTCAACCGCTTGTTGATTTTTCTCAAGCGCCATTAAAGCCTTGGCTCGCAATCTAAATCCCGCAGCCAGGCTAGCCTGAAGTTTAATGCCCAACGTTGCATCATCAATGGCTTTTTGGTATTGCCCCAAGCCTGTTTCTGCAAAGGAGCGAATCATATACGCTTGAACATTCTTTGGTAACAGCTTAATGGCTTGATTGGAGGCTTCAATTGAATTCTCAAGTTTCTTTTGTTCTGCTAAGGCAGATGCATATTGGACATAAGCTTCAGCATCACGGGGATTGAGTTTAATGGCTTGCTGGCTGTCACTGATCGCTTTTTCCGGCTGTCCCAGCCAGTTATATGCGCACGCTCTTCCTGCGAAAGCGGCAGAATTCCCTGAATCTAGCTTGATCGCTTGGCTGTAATCTGCCGCTGCCATATGATAATTTCTAAGTTTTAAGTAGGCCTCTGCTCGGCTGAGATACTGACTGCTTTTCTCACCATTCTTTTGAAACTCAAATGTAAGACTATCAATCAACTTTTGCATCTCTTGTTGGAATGCAATTGATTTTTGATCCGAGATAAAGAACAAAGAGTTTTTAGCACCACACCGGCACTTAGGAAGCGCAGGAACTTCCAAGGAATGATATGGGGCTAGTGGCATTAGAGGCACTTGTGCATGAATAAGACCGTTTTGAAAAAACAAGACAATGATGGAAGTAATGCAGACAGCAAGCATTCTATACCGGTCTCTCACAAGTTTCAGCAGCTCCTTTGGTGCATTTACGTTCCATCTACTTATACGTATTTACCCCTTCGGGGCATGCCACCTAACACTTAAAAACATTGTCAAGCGGATTATCAGACGCTTTTCTGTTTAAGATCAAATTTTCGCTGCTAGCCCTCTAGTCTAACAAAACAAATACTTTTGGTCAGCTGAAGCCGCTTTGCTATACTACATTGGTGGCAAATCTGAAACATTCACCCACTCAAATCCGCGAAGACCAAAAATATGATTAGAAACATCCTTATATTATCCATTCATAACTTCCTAGTAGACTTCCGATTTCAGGATTTGAAGTACCAAATTCAATTCGACTTGGGAGCTACATAGCCAAGCTCCTTTGCCTTCGTTTTATCCTTTTCGGCTAGGTCAGCTTTTCCCAACTTTTCAAATATCTCACCGCGGCCATAATAGGCCTTTGCATATTTAGGATTAATGGCAATGGCTTTATTGAAATCATCAAGTGCTTTTGTATACTGTCCCAATTTTCCGTAGGACCACCCGCGGTTCTTATAGGCCTTATCAAAATTGGATTTAAAGCTGATGGATTTAGTAAGGTCAATTATCGCTTTCTGATACTGTCCATGTTGTGCATAAGACCATCCGCTGTTATCAAAATTTGCCGCATTGGTATCAACATAAATGTCCCTGAGAACACTGTTCATTTTTGGATCATCTAAAATACCTGAACATTCATAAACAGGTGTTCCTACACTGTCAAAAAAGCAGGTCACAGGCACCGAGTGGACATGTAGCTCCTCCAAAGGCTTTTTATTGCCTGGAATATCCACATTAAGAGCCTCGAAATCAAAGAAATTGCCGTAGACTTCAACTGCCTTCCTTAACCTAGGACCATAACTTTTACATGCGCCGCACCAGTTAGCAAAAAAGAATACGACTCTAGGACGGTGACTAGCAACTACAGCAGCTTCAATTGCACGCATGTCTCTATAATCAGCATGCGCTCTTTGCTGGAACACAAAGCAAGCCAATATGGACACCAGCCAAGCAACCATAGCAAAGCCTTGTCTGTTCATCAAGCACGCCTCCTAACACATCCTACTTCTATATAATTACCTTCACTCCCGCGGCCGAAAATAAACCCATATATCGCTTTCTGGTTGACCGGCGCTGTTATTTTATACTGCGTCAAGCAGAGGCTGCAGATTGTCTACCGATGGAGTCACATCTAGATAGAGCCCTCTTACTTTTGCATCGAAATAACTAATGGCAACTTGACAATAACACTTTGGCATAGAAAAGTTATATTTGAAAAACTAAAAAGTCCATAAACATCTCATGAATAGAGCGCATCAGACGTCTTTAAAAGTATTCAATAATTTATAAATAGAGTGGGCCATGAAAGTCTAGTCCACTCTATAATAAACCTATGCGAAACCTAAGCTAGCTAAATCTTCTGGAGAAAAAGCTGATAGAAAGCGGTTTTCGAAATGATGCCCCCTTTTTCGTTGAACATTAAATTTTAGCTGTTTGACTGTTATTTGTTTTACCGAATCAGCTACCATTTAGGAGCAACCAAACTGTAACTGGTGATCAAATTATGACGAGTAATCAAACCGCGGCTAACGACGATCGAGCAGCTAGGCGTATTAATATTCCAGTATTTTTTATGACCGATAGAAATATGGAACAGCCAAGTAAAAATGGTGGTGTCAAATTTGGTATCCATCGTAAATATTTGGGAAAGTGTGAACACGAAGTTTATATGGGTGTTGCTGTTTGTTCAATTA
>Ga0206843_10204_pt1 | contig 16432 bp, 21 predicted proteins | sample Alteio_BWOrgCont_21_FD_152869 | JGI IMG/M metagenome (GOLD analysis project Ga0206843, IMG submission 152869) | Enriched cells from forest soil in Barre Woods Harvard Forest LTER site, Petersham, Massachusetts, United States -... | ecosystem: Environmental > Terrestrial > Soil > Temperate forest >...
ACCAGGGCGCTGCTGGAGATATGCCTGGACTATCGCAACCCTGTGGGCATACTCTCTAAGAATGCCCTGGTGCTGCGGGATATGGATATTATACAGGACCTGGCGAAGCTGAACCTTGTGAGGGTGTTCTCGTCGATAACGTCGCTGGATGAGGACCTGCGGCGGGTGATGGAGCCGCGTACGGCCAGCTACCGCAGCAGGCTGAAGGTGGTGGAGACGCTATCTAAAGCTGGGGTGCCTACGGGCATAATGAATGCGCCGCTGATACCGGGCCTTAACGATATGCATATGCACGATGTGCTGAAAGCTGCCAGCGAGGCGGGCGCCAAATGGGCGGGGTATACCGTGGTGCGGCTGAATGGCGCCATAGGCGGTATATTTAAAGACTGGCTGTATAAATCTTTCCCCGACCGGGCTGACAAAGTGTGGCACCAGATAAGCGAGTGCCATGATGGCAAGGTAAACGACAGCCGCTTTGGGAACAGGATAGTGGGCGATGGTAAGTTTGCAGAGCTGATAAAGACGCAGTTCGGGATATACTGTAAGAAATACCACCTGAACGAGACAAGGATGGAATGGAATACGAGCGCCTTTAGGAGGTTGAGGAATAACCAGTTGCCGCTTTTTTAGGTTTTGTTGATTTGTTTATTGGTCGGTATGTGGTGGTGTGTTTAAGCGGAAAAGGCTGTTTAGGTTTTAACATTTACTGTAATATTGCGGCATGGTTTTTCAACTTTGGTGTGCAGAAAGTGATTGTGTAACATGAAAAACCAAAGACTATGAAAGCGATAACATTGATAGGTGCACTGGCACTTTGCCTGGCCACCGGAAGCGTAAATGCGCAGATACAAAATGCAACTATGGGCCAGCCGGGCAACAGTACCCCTGGCACATCGACACAGTATATTGATGGAAGCCCGACGCAGGATGACCACCGGGTACGGGATGAGCGACTGGCGCAAAATGATGGACAGGTTGTGGACAGGCGTACTGAAAGACGAGAAGAAAGGCTGGCCCGCAGGAGCGAACGCCTGCGCCGCCAGGAAGCCGATAATTGCGATGGTGGCCGATATAAAACTATGAGCAATAATGTGAATAGCTCTTGCAACTCGTATAGTGGCGATATTACCGAAAAAAAGAAATAAAGCAAGTGAAGATGGAAGGGCGTGGGGACCGTTATGGTTTCCACGCTTTTTTGTGCCGTTTATTATTTACATTAGTAATTGGCACAGTTGTTTTTAGATAATCGTTAAAAGTTATTTTATGCGTTGGTTTGGGCAAAGGGAAAGCGATAATGTGGAGTATGGCAGTGGCGGCGGTGGTTTTGGTGGTAAGCTGGTGGGCGGGGGGATAGGTACCCTGGTTATCGCTGTTATTGTGTACCTGCTGGGTGGCAATCCTGCGGCTGTGTTAAATAACAGCCAGCAGCAGCCTGATATGCAGCAGGAGGCTTATAAGAAAACCGCGGCGCAGGAGGACTCTACCGACCACTTTATAAGGGTGATACTGGCGGAGACCGAGGATGTGTGGACAAGTGTATTTAACGATATGGGCAAGACTTATCAGAAGCCTACGCTGCATGTTTTTGAGGGGTCGGTATCATCGGCATGTGGGATGGCGAGCAGCGCTACGGGGCCGTTTTATTGTCCGGGGGATGAGAAGGTGTACCTGGACAAGTCGTTTTTTGATGAGCTGAAAAACAGGTTTCATGCGCCGGGGGATTTTGCCAATGCTTATGTGATAGCGCATGAGGTGGGGCACCATGTACAAAAGCTGCTGGGTACGGAACAAAGGTATGAGGAGATGCGGAGCCATGCCAGCAAAACGGAGGCTAACCGCCTGTCTGTGATGCTGGAACTGCAGGCTGACTTCTATGCCGGGGTATGGGCGCACTACATGCAAAAGACCGAAGACGTAATAGAGCCAGGCGATGTGGAGGCTGCGCTAAACGCAGCCAACGCGATAGGTGACGACCGCCTGCAGAAACAAATGCAGGGTACTGTGGTGCCCGATGCTTTTACACATGGCACATCTCAGCAGCGGGTGTACTGGTTTAAGAAGGGGTATGAGACTGGTGATGTGAAGCAGGGAGATACGTTTAAAGGATTGGTTGATTAGTTTAATCGTTGATTAGTTGATACGTTGGTATAGGGTGTAAAGACGGAGTAATTATTGTTTGTAAGTGAGGCATCAGTCGAATTCGCCGGGGGCTATGCATTGCTTCCAGTATTCTACTATTGTCCTTATGGTGTTTTCGAGGCCCTGCATGGTGGGTGGCTTGATGAAGAAGCCCTGCACGGACATTGCATAGGCATCTATGACTGCTTTTTTGGTGGCGCTTGTAGTGAAGAACAGATAGGGGATACACTTGGTATGCAGCTTCTCGTCGGTAAATATCTTGTTTCGCAGCTCAAAGCCGTTGATCTTTGGCATGTTGATATCAGAGAGGATGAGGAATGGCTGCTCTTCGGTGTCGTTGATGTATCCAAGGGCTTCGTTGCCATCTGAGAAATAGGATACTTTGTTGCGGTAGCCTAGCTTTAGGAATATCTCTGCTAGTAGTGCCTGATCGTCTGCATCATCCTCGATCACAATTATAGGCCCGTTCTTATTCATACATAAAGATACTGAAGTATATGGCGATATGCCGTAATTAACACAACCTTGGCTGTCGTTGGTTGATTAGTTGATATGTTGATACGTCAAATTGTAACTGTGTCTTTGTGGGTGCTATTTACATTTAATTTATTATTATTTAAAAATGAAGTGCTTGCTGGTGGCGGATTACAGGCCGGTTTTCGGGGAGGAGTGTGGGTATTTTGTGTTTGCTCTGATGGTTAGCGTTGCACTCAACGCATGTCATGGTTCGACGGGGCTCACCATGACAAGCTATGTGGAACGGAGATGCTTGCCTGTAGCGGGTTTTAATGCGATTTTGGGGGAGCGGGTGGGGTGTTTTTTCATTTGCTTTGGTGCTATGGAAATCATGGATAGGGGTTTTTGTTTGGTAAGGGTGATTGTGGTGGGCATTTTTTAGGGGGAAAGGTAGGGTGTTTGAATTTGAACGGTATCGTAACTCATAACACGAAATGTGAAATTTGCAAGGGTGTTTTTCCCGTTTTATTTGTTAAACCACAAGATTATATTTGACGATATTCGCCGTGAAATTGAATCGATAATTAAAAGATAATTGATAACGTGTTTAAAAGTTAATAAAAACTATTTATGGATATAGCCACACTCGCTTTTACTGCGTACACGCTTGCCAAGCCTTTTTTGGAAAAAACCGGAGAAGGGGTTGCCCGAAAGATTGGAGAAGATATTTGGACAACGGTAAAAAAACCTTTTACAAAGAATAGAAATGATGATATAGAGGAACTGGCGAAAAATAACGAATCGGAATTCCGACTTCAATTAGAAAAAGAACTAAACAATAACCCACAAATGGCAGCAGAATTGAAGGAAATGGTAACCCAGGCTCAAATTATGCTAAATGGCAATATGCGGCAAAATATTAATTCCAATGATAAGGTAGAAAAGCAGATAAACATTCAGTATAATACAGGAAATATTGAAATGTAATGGATTTAACTCAACAAGATGTTACCAATAATGCCCCAATACAACAACAGGTTAATGTACAGTCTCTAACTGGAAACATAGAATTCTCCCAGTTGAGCAGATTAGGCCAACGTTTCAAGCGACTGAAGGAAGAGGTAGAAAAGGACATAAGATACAATGCATTTATAGAGGATTTTATTAGCTATAATACAGAACTTGATGGGAAGAGCATGCCTGATAAACTAGCAGATGGAGGATTTAGTCAACAAGAAATTGCTCGTGCCACTTATAAGAAACACCAGTACAGTAAAAAACTAGAAAAAAACAAATTGTATGAAACTGCACAACGTATAGATTTAGAGTTATTTGCTATGATTAATTTGAAGTTCGAAACCTATGTCGAACCACTCATAAGGGAAGGAGTTGAAAAAAGGGTTATTATGGAATCTGTTACCGAAAAGATTGTAATGCCGATTTTTTCACTTATTAACCAAGACGGTCAAGATGATACATTTCTAAATTATACTGTTGATCATATTTCTGGGATGATATTTTTTTTAACGGGCAAATGCCACCTAAATTGGGCTGTGTATGATAGTCTACAATCAAGCCTATGATTACTATCATGCGATTTACCGAATGATACGTCTACTGACTCATTACAAACGAGCAGACTTTATAGAGGTTGATAGATTAAGGATTTGGGACTTTTATCTGCTTTTTCCCGAGCAGGTACATTCGATTGCGCTAAAAAAAGAGGATGATGAAATTAGAGAATTGCGAAAAAGATTTATCAAACAGAAAAATAATCCTTACAACGAAGTGTTTGACAATAAAAAAGTTTTTGAGAAATTGAGACCTTATCAGATAACTGCGTTGCAATGTCTTAGCTCTTATGGATTAATAAACAAGGAGTCGCTAAAAGAAAATCGCGTTTCTGTTATTTCGGAAAAGTTGTTAAGTGATTACAACTCCAAATTTGAACCACTAACTTATACGGAACAAAATGTAATTGCCTTGATGACGTTGCACTTTTCAACCATATCGATGTTTGGCCCAGATGGCTTGAAACATCGGACTAAACTTATGATTAGCAAATATGACGCGTAACAATTTATTTATTAACCGTCTAATTATAATAACACTTAAAGGAGAAGTGGCGTACGATGAGCCGTTTCATAAAGGTGTCAATATTATTAGGGGCGAAAACAGTAGCGGGAAATCTACTATTTCGAATTTTATTTTTTTTATTTTAGGGGGTGATTTTAATGATTTTGTTCCCGAAGCAAAAGCGTGCGCAGAGGTTTTTGCAGAAACTGAAATGAACAATGCAACAATTACTATCAGAAGACCTATTGAGTTAGATGACAGCAATAAGGTAAAAGCTAGAATTCCAATGTATTTTTATTGGGGCAGCTATGAAGAGTCTCGAAATCCTCCAGCAGGCAAGCACTGGCAAAAATTTGGGTATAATTCTTATTCCGAAACCAAAAGCTTTTCCAATGTTATTTTCAATAACTTAAATATCCCAATTGTAAAAGGTGATAGCAACATTACAATTCATCAATTGTTGCGTTTAATGTACATCGATCAAGAATCGCCAACGAGTTCACTATTCTATTATGAGCAATTCGATTCGCAAATCACTCGTGAGACAACATCCGAATTGTTATTAGGAATATACAATGACGAATTGTATCAAAATAAAAGAAGACTTCTAGAATTATTAAAAGAAATAGAAGAGGTTAAAAGTGAAGTTAAAGCAACCAAAGGTTTCTTTTCTGACATTTTGTTGTTAAATCCCGATAATATAGAAATTAAAATAGAGAATGCGCAGAGAGAAATTTCTGATATTGAGACCTTGATCTCAAGTTTAAAACTGTCTGATAAAGCTGCTAAAATAAAGATTAACGATTTTCGCTTTCAAAAGCTTTCAGATAGTATTGCAAAACAAAGAGGCGTTATCACAAGTCTTTCAGATGAGTATGACAAGATTAGCTTTGAGATTACTGATAATGATTTTTTTATCAACTCATTAAATGAAAAACTTAAGGCGCTAAAAAATTCGCTCGCTACAAGAGAATTTCTAAATAACTCCACATTATATTATTGTCCGGAATGTCTTACTGAAATAAAAAAGGGTGAGCATGATACACAAACTACGTGTAAACTTTGTAAGGAAACCATTGATTCCACATATGGGATAACTCAGGGAAGACGTATGGAGCAGGAAATTGGTTTTCAAATAACCGAATCAAATTCTATTCAAAAAACATTAAAGAATGAATTGGAGATATTGACGCCCAGATTGAAAAAAGAAATGGGTATTCTAAAAGATTTGCAGAAACAATTTGATGAGGGGGTTAAAGATGTCTCAACAAGTAAACAAGAGCAAATTGAGAAGCTGTATACAGATAAAGGATTTATTGAGGGAGAAATACTTCAATTTAGAACAATGTTAGAAAATGCTCATCGCTATTCTGATCTCTTGAAAAAACAAGCTAACTTAATAAAAGAGAAAGATAGCGTGGAAGCGTTTATAAACATGACGGAACGAAAGCAAAATAGTCTAAAAGAAGCCATTGACCGTCAAATCAAAATTGAAGCTCTTTATCTTTTGAATAATGATCTGCACAGGCAAGATGAATTCAAAAATGCAAATGACTTTCATGTCGATTACTCAAATAATATCTCTTTTTTAACTAATAAATATTCAAAGTATTCTGCAAGTTCTAATTTCTATCTAAAGATTACCGCTAGATTTTCAATATTTCTAGCTTCCTTATCAATACCTGAGATGCGATATCCAAGATTTATAGTTGCAGATAACATGGAAGATAAAGGAATTGAAGAGAAACGCGCCCAGAATTTTCAGAAAATACTGATAGAAAGGCTCATGAAATTTGATGCTAACTCATACCAGTTAATATACACCACTTCATATATAACACAAGAACTTAACAGTAGTGATTTTGTCGTAGGAGACTATTACACCAAAGAAAATAGAACGTTAAAGAATGTTCAGCCAATTTTCTAATTTATAGCTTTTGATTACAACACAATTGAGATAAATGAATATTATACGGCGCAATATTTCAATTTTATCAGACGATAATTTAGAGGAACCTGTTTTTACGGACGCATCGTCTGAAGAACAAAAGAAGAAATTCCTTACTGACGCCCTTATTGAGGGTGAAAAAAGTGGCTTTGTAAAAGACTTTGACCCTAAAGCTCATCTAGAAAAATTGAATAGTTCTTTTAGCATTTAGAGCGGCCCATGGTGTATTGGTTGCGAACCTACGGCTCGCGTGTGTTGGGGGTATGGTGAGGCTACAAAGCTTTAGCCCCTACGGGGCAGGTACATAATTTTAGATGGTTAGCCGCGGCTATGTTTGGTGTAGAAAATATTATATAATATTTAATATAAAAACTATATTTATTGCTTCCATAGCATTCCCAAATCATCAACTCCTCCCCAATAATCACCTTAAAAGCCTTTACAGGCAAGCGCTCCCATTTTCGTAGCATGCTATGGAGGTAATGCGCTATATTTGATATTACTAAGCTTACACACAAATGAATTATATAAGATTGGGTTGGTTAGTGGGTTTATTGCTGCTAGTGGCGCCGGGGGCGGATGCTTATGTTTGGGAGTTGTATAATACTGGCATAAAGCCGGCGGATGCGTTGCCGGGACAGTATGTGCCGCTGCTGAAGGGGAAGCGGGTGGCGCTGGTCATTAACCAGACATCGAGGGTGGGGGATTCTTCTTTGCTGGATATTTTGCTGAGGCGGCATGTGAGGGTGGTGAAGATATTTGTGCCGGAGCATGGGTTCAGGGGAAATGAGGATGCGGGGGCTAATGTGGATAATATGACGGACAGCGCTACACACTTGCCTATAGTGAGCCTGTATGGCAAACATAACAAGCCGCGGCAGGAAGACGTGGCGGATGTGGATGTGCTGGTGTATGACCTGCAGGATGTGGGTGCGCGGTTCTATACTTACATCAGCACGCTGGAGTATTGTATGGAGGCTTGTGCGCAAAACCACAAGCAGCTGATGGTGCTGGACAGGCCTAACCCTAATGGCTGGTATGTGGATGGGCCGGTATTGGAGAAGGAACATAAATCGTTTGTGGGTATGCAGCCGGTGCCGGTGGTGTATGGTATGACGGCGGGTGAATATGCCGGTATGCTGAAAGGCGAGCACTGGGCCGATGTGGATGGTATTGACCTGAAGGTGATACCCTGCAAGCATTATACCCACGATATGAGGTATGAGCTGCCGGTAGCGCCATCGCCCAACCTGCGGACGATGGCTGCGGTGTATGCTTATCCATCGCTATGTTTGTTTGAGGGTTCGGTGGTGAGTGTGGGCAGGGGCACGGCGCTACCTTTTCAGCAGTTTGGCAGCCCGGAGCTTTCAGGACGGTATACTTATACCTTTACGCCACAGAGTGGGGTGGGGGCCACGCATCCGCCCAATGAGGGTAAAGTGTGCTATGGTGAACTGATAGGTAATATCGCCGTGGAGGTGCTGGAAAAAACTGAAGGGCAATTCCGGATCAACTGGCTCATGGATGCTTATAAGGCTTATCCTGATAAGGATAAATTCTTTACCGCATTTTTTGTGACGCTATGCGGATCTACGAAACTTGAGGAGCAAATAAAAAATGGCGAGAGCGAATATGCTATACGAAAGTCGTGGCAAAAGGATATTGAGGCTTTTAAAAAGATCCGCAAGAAGTACCTGCTATATGCTGATCTTAAAGAAAAGTGATGAGCGGGGGGAGTGACTGTGCAGGTGATGCAGTGAAAATATTAACCGGGAATTGAAATGGCGTTTCGGCTTATAGGAGTGATCAGCAATGTGAAACTTGCTGCCAGTGAGGTTTTTGTGAAAAATCTTGAAAATAGCTTATAAATAAATTAATTACTTTAATGCTAGTTTAGAATAATTACTCTAATTTAGCCCTTATTCTAAACCACTAAAAACAAAACAAATGAAAAAGTTGATCCTTACTTGTGCTTTGATAACATCGGCTTCTATGCTCTCTTTTGCGCAAAGCACGCAATCATCGGTGACCATGACACCTCAAAATGCTGCAGGTACGCAGGCGCAAACAGCACGCCAGCAACAACCACAGCCAGAGCAGATGGCTACAAGGCGTGCGCAGATGTATAAACAACAATACAACCTTGACGACAAACAATACCAGGGTGTGTATAATGCCGAGCTTGACTACGTGAAAGAAATGATGGACATGCGTGGAAAAGGACAACAGCCTACTGCAGAGCAAGGCAAGCAAATGATGGCAACTAAAGATGCCAAGTTTCAAAAAGCGATGTCGGCAGAACAATATGGTAAATACACCGCTACAAGGGCAGCGCAACAACAACAAGCAGCACCTGCTGCAGTTCCTGCCGGCAAATAAAGTAATGATAATAATGTTAGAACCGCTCCGGAATACCGGGGCGGTTCTTGCTTTTATATAGGCCTGTTTTGACGCTTGCTGATGATGAGGCTGGCGACCCAAAGGAGGACGCCTATGGCGAATAATATAGCTAATGATGGCAGCACAGATGACAGATCTCCGTTGCGAAGGATCACCTGGTTTACGGCATCGAGCGACCAGTGCATGGGGGAGATGATGGCGAGGCGCTGCATGCTCTCGGGCAGTATTTCTACAGGAATCCAAATGCCCCCGATGGCAGATAATATAACGACGGAAACAGAGCCAAAGGGTAGCGCCTGTGTAATGGTTTTGAATATAGTGCCGGTAAAAAGCCCGTAGGCGGTAGCTGTAAAAGCTATGCAAACAGCTACCGGAAGCAGCAGCAGCGGGTGCAGGCCCGGGTATAGCGCGGGTAAACCCCAGACAGGCATAGCCCATAAGCCTATAGACAACATGATCATGAACTGAACGGTGCAGATAAGGGTATAAAAAACGATCTTACCCAGTGTAACATAAAACGTGGCGCCGGGTATGAGCGCTATGCGAAATGCACTGCCATCTTCGCGCTCACGGAGCAGGTGGCCGGCAATAGGCACTACAATAAAGAACATGCCGAATATAGCCCATGCCGGTACATTGTGCTGCACAGAATTTATATGCAGCATCAGGTCGCCCTTGTCGTTGAGTGGTTCTTCCTTCAATCCTATTCCCTGCATTATTTTGCTGAGGTCTGCTTTATCTGTCGTGGTGGTTGTGGTGTCTTTGCTTAGCATGGACAGGCGCTCCATTAAAATGTTTGTGCTTGAGTAAGTAATGTACTTATCGAGGGCAGCAGCAATAGGTGTTCTGAAAGATGGTTTTGAAACCGGATCGAAGTAGAGGTGTATATACATTTGCCCCCGCAACTCCCTGGTTGGCATCGTGGTGGTAATGCCCGTTCTTTTAGCAATGTCGTTGACTACAATGTTTGCTGCATTTACCATTTCTGCGGTAACACCTGATGGTATTACAATACCTATTTTGTAGTCGCCTTTGTTCAGCAGTTGTTTCAACTGGGCTTCTGTTATGGGCTTGCCATCAAGGCTGTCTGTTACGTAGAAGTTCTTGCTGTGTTTGAGGCCGTTAGTTATTTGAGCGGCGAGGCTGCCGTGGTCATTGTCGGCCAGGAGCAGGTCGAACTTTAATTCTTTGTAGTCTTTGAAAGGTGCATCCTGTATCAGCGCCATAACAATGATAAGGGCTGCAGGCATTACTAACAGCAGGATAAGGCCCGATATGTCGCGCCTCATCAATAACCACTCTTTTATTATTGTTGCTGTTATTTTCTTCATGCTATTCTGTTGTGTCTCTTACCGTGCGGCCGGTGTAGTGCAGGAATACGTCTTCCAGCCGTTTACAATTAACCGTGTTTTTTACCAGCTCTTTTGGGGCTCCGCTTATTACAAACCTGCCTTCGTCTATGATGGCTACTTCGTCGCATATCTGCTCGGCCTCATCCATGAGGTGAGAGGTATAGAGTATGGTTTTGTTTTGCCTGCGGTATTCCTTAAGAAAGTCGAGTATCATAGCTCTTGACTGCACGTCTACGCCGGCAGTAGGCTCGTCGAGTATCAGTATTTCCGGCTCATGGAGGAGCGATGCTATTATGTTTGCCCGGCGCTTCATGCCGCCGCTGTAGGCGTTTATGCGTTTGTGTGCCTGATTGTCGAGCCCCAGGCGTTCGAGCAAGTGGCGGGTGCGGGTATTAATGGTAGCTGTGCTCAGACCATATAGCCGGCCTATGTAGGTGAAATTCTCCATGGCGGTAAGATTGCCAAAGAGGGCGATCTGCTGCGGCACCATACCTATCAGGTACCGTATCTGCTGTATTTGCTTCATGCAGTCTTTGCCCAGTATAAAGGCAGCACCGCTATCAGGCTGTATGATACCGCACAGTATGCTGATGGTGGTTGTTTTGCCGGCACCATTTGGGCCAAGTAAACCCACTATCTGCTGCTGTTTTACGAGAAAAGAAAACCCATCGAGGGCAGATGCTTCTGCGCCCTTGTACTTTTTGCGTATGTCCTTTATCTCGATTGCAAACAAGCTGGTTAATGGTTGATTAGTTGATTGGTTGATTGGTTGATTAGTTGAATGGTTGATTGGTTGATTGGTTGATTAGTTGAATGGTTGAATGATCTTTGCTTTGTCAATTATTCAATTATCAACATTATTTCTGTGGTGAATTATGCCCGATAGCTGAGATCTTTTACGAGTTTTTCTGGTAGTTGTGGCAATAAATGGCGAGGCAGCAGGAATGATGTTAGCTCTGCCAACTCTTTAAATACGTAATGGCTATCTGCGGCGCCGCGCAGGTATTCTGCGCCTGTGCTGCCACCGGTGCCTACGCGCTTGCCTATGGTACGCTGCACCAGGTGTATATGCCTGTGCCGCCACATAGAGAGGGATTCGTCTATCTCTAATAATGTGTTTAGCAGCTCGTAGGGTAGTTGCAGCAAAGGGTGATCGCGGTAGAGCATGATGAACAGTGCATTGCGGCTGGCGTCGGCACTGAATGCGCGGCCTTCGGGGTATGCAGCATCTTCCATAAAGATGCTGTTAAATATACCGAGGTTTTGCTGCTCTGCAGGTGAGAGGCTTCCTACATATGCGTCGCGGTATTTAAGCCAGAACGAACTATTTGCATGATCCTGCCAATACTCTTTGTTCTTAACAAAGGGCATACGTTCCAGCCACTGGTTGATGAGCACAAGCAGCGACAGCTCATGCTCTGCTTTTTTTACTCTTTCTACATCGGCAGGTGTAAGCTGAGAGAGATAGTAGGATTTGCCATGGCGATGATCGTAGCTAAGCCCCAGGGAGGCTTCGATCATTTTGAACTGTATGCTTTGAAAGCCAGATGCCGGGCGCAGCAGGTCGCGGAAGTCAAGAAAATCGAGAGGGGTCATTGTTTCCAGTACGCCCATTTGCAATACGGCCACTTCCATTATGCTGCATATGCGTTTCAGCCTGTGTACGCTGTTGTATATATCCGGAGTATTGTTGTGAATGTTGGGTTGCTTAAAGATACCGCGTACAATATCCAGCTCATGCAGTATCTGCTTAAACCACAATTCGTAGGCCTGGTGAATGATGATGAAGAGCATTTCATCATCGGCCCTTATACCTTCTTTGGCGCTTTCGGGCTGCTGTGCATTGAGTATTTTATCCAGTTGCAGGTATTCACTATAGTATACGGGTGGGCGTTCCTTCTTTTCCATGGGGGGAAATTACTAAATGTTAGCTCACGGGTGAAATTTGAGCGGTAAATAGTATTGCCGAAGAAGAATTATTCTTTAGCCGATCAGCTCCGGTTGTTTCATATCGGCTTCCTGCTCCAGCATGAATTTTGCGAGCAGGTAGCCCCCAACTGCGAAAAGCATGATGGTGATAAAGTGTATGGGGTCGCCGGTAAGCGCCTGTTGCAGCTGGTGGGATGCTGCCAGGCGTTGCTTTTGATCGAAAGATGTCAGCGCATTAAAATCCGTTGTGTGACTGCAAAAAGTAAGGGCTACAAAGGCGCCGCCAGTGACCATGCAAAAAAGAATAGCAGATGTAGTGGCGAAAAAATATAAAACCGGGTTTAGGCCTTTTGCCTTAGCTATGTTGCCGTTTTTGAATGCGAGATATATAAATAATAACTGAAACATAGGATGGCATTTTTAAGATGATGCTGCTATGTATAGCTATTCATATAGTATGCCAATGTCAAAGACATTGATAATCAACGGAGTGTAATTGTCATATTTGTTAACGATTCCAAACAATGGATATTATTTCCAGTAAGTAAAAGGTCTTACTACCACAAGCATTTTACGGGATAATGCTTGAATTGTTTGTCTGTGGTGAGGATGGTTAAGCCTTCTGCAATGGCTTGTGAAATAATTATCCGGTCGAAAGGATCTTTGTGAAATAACTCAAGACTCAAAAGTCTGTAAAGGCTATTCAGGTCTACCGCAAGGATTTGAATGCTATTTTCGTGGAGAAATTTAGAGATATTGACGAAAGGGATCTTAAGATCTAATTTGCCATTATTTGATTTAATGTAATTTCCCAAAGACTTGCTATGCTAAGAAAACACTCATTATCAGTATCCACGATTTTCTTGGCTGCCTTTTTAGACAACTGTTTATCATTTTCGCTGAACCATATAAAAGTGTGCGTATCTAAAAGATATTTCATTACATGTAATCTTTGAACTCTTCAAGCGGTTCGTCAAAATCGGGAGCCATTTTAAAAGAGCCCTTTAACCCTCCCAGCTTGCGTTCCTTTATTTTTTTGGCCGGTTTATGTTTATGTTCTAAGAAAGCAACAAAATCAGCTACTTCCGCTCTCAAATCATCGGGCAGGGCTAAAATGTGTTCGTATAACAGGGCGTCAGACATGAGCTTCTTTTTGTACTACAAATTTAAGAAAAGTTGATGATAGTGCGTTTCAATCTACAACATTCCTTTTATTACTGCTAGTGACAGGCTGCCGATAATGATCCAGAGAAGCACGCCTTGGAGGATGGGACGCCAACCTACCTGCTTTATTGTTTTTAAAGACAGTCCGGAGCCGATCAGGAACAGGGTGATTACGAGGCCTTTCCGGCCGAACTGGTACACCCACATAAACAGGGTGTTATCGCCAATTTTGTTATTGAGGATTGGGAAATATACCGGCAGATAGGTAGAGGCAATGATAGCCAGTATAAAGTAGAATATGAAGTAGGGGATCTTGATCTTGCCGGTGCTCTTCTGGAAATATGCGGTGAGCAAAGCTATTGGTATGATCCAGAGGGCGCGCTCCAGTTTTATGGTGGTAGCGATGGCTAAAGCTTCCTGTCCATAGTTAGCAGCGGCGCCTACTACGGAACTGGTATCGTGGATGGCAATGGCGCACCAGGTGCCGAACTGCACCTGGGACATGCCGAGTAAATGGCCAATGGTAGGGAATATTAGCAGGGCGATGGAGTTGAGTATGAATACGGTGCCGAGCGAAACGCTTATCTCTTCATCGGTTGCCTTAACGATAGGCGCTATTGCTGCAATGGCGCTGCCACCGCAGATGGCCGTGCCATTAGATATGAGCAGGGACGTATTTTTGTTGATGCGTAGTTTCTTACCTATAAAATAACCGGCTGTTAAAGTAATAGCAATAGTGCATACGGTAAAGAAAAAGCCTTCCTTGCCGGCTTTAAGGGCGTGTTCCAGGTTCATATTAAAACCGAGGCAAACTACAGATACCTGCAGCAGCAGGGTAGTAGCTCTCTTGTTGTATTGCAGGAAAGGGTGGCCTACTACCAGGGCAATGACCAGGCCCGCCAGCAGGGCTATCGGCGGATCTATCTTAAATAAGATACAGGCAACGAGACATACAATGAAAATTATCTGCCGGTAAACGTTGGGAATATTTAATAATGTTGCCTTCATTCCTGATATTTGCACGATATTTTTTTAAGAGAATACCGGGTCAAATATAATAGAAATGAACAGTAAATTTTTGCCTGCGGCTGATATAGATAAAATAAAAAACGCTCATGCGATGGGCGACTACAATGAACTGTACGATCTTTTAGCGCTGCCACTGCATGAAGAGCTATACCGCCGCCAAACATTTGAGTTTGTAGACGAACTATCGGACGGGCAGCAGTTACTACTTACTTACGATTATGTGCGCACACAGGTAGGGCAGGGTGGGTTTATCCAGTTTATAGAGAATGGGTATGTGAGCCTGCTGCCCAATATGATAGAACAACTGAATAAAGCCGGGGATAATGAAATGGCTAAAGTGCTGGACGATGTGCTTAAAGTATTTGTGCTGAATAAAGACCTGCTGAGTAAGCCCAAAACTGTACAAGAGTTTGCACAATTGTACGATGAGCTAAAAGAATTTGAGATAATAGATAGCCGGTATCATAAACTAAATGCACCTACTATAAGGCTTATGCTGGACTATGCTATAGCTCACCTGGAAGAGTTTGTAGCGGTTGCCGCCTAAGCTATAAAATTGCGGGAGTGCCCAGAGCTTCATCAGGGTTCTTTAGCGCCTGGTAGCCGGCAAGCGTGCTGGCAAACAGCGTCCAGATGGTGAGGGGCAGATAATCGAGCGCCACTTTCTTATCTATTTTATTGGCGATGATAATGCTGGCAACAGAGAAGACCGCATCGCTCATGGTAAGAACGGCTGCGCCTACTGTGCTTTTCTTGCGGAAATAGACATAGTTGAATGAGAAGAAAACAAACCATATGAGGGCCTGTAGCGTCAGCAACCTTTTCTTTTCGGATATATTCTCGTTTTCGGTGATCCTTTGCAAGCCAAGCAACAGGAAGAAGTTATTGATGGTCCACGCAGGGCCAAATAGCCATGCAGGTGGCGCCCAGGGCGCTTGTTTCAGCTTCTTTGTATATAGCCTTTGCTGATCGGTATCATTACCGCCAGAGAGCTTACCAAGAAAAGAAACAACTGCCGAGATAAGCGCTATCTGCCACCATTTTAAGCGGTGAACATTCTTACTGGTTACAACACTGTGTTCCATAGCTTGTTTATTTTTCAAGTTTTGGGGTTATCATTTCCTTCTGTAGTTCGGTGATCATTACTAGTATCTTGCTATTCATGTTGCCGAGTGTAGTACGCCTGTACTGCGCCTGCCACTTAGGCTTGTCAGACGGGTATTGATCTTCATTATACATGTCTGAGTAATAGAATTTGCCGGTATTGTCAAATCCATACAAATCGTGTACTGTATAAGTATAGAGACCATTGTTTATGCGCATGTCAATAGTAAAGAACACATCGCCGGGTTCGGCTTTTTGGTCCCTTTTATTTTGGTGGATGATGCCTGTGCCGGATAGGATACCGTCGTTAATATTGTTGATGATCAGCGTATTGTCGGCTGTCTCGAAATTTTTGGTGTACCACTGCTGAGCGTTTGCAAACAAGGTTTCTTTTGTGAAAGTTGCTACAGGAATGGAGGCGTAATATATTATTTTATTATCTCCTAATGTAAAAGTGGGGCTTTTTTCCTGAGGTTGCTCCTGGCAATAAGTAATTGCTGAAAAATTAAGGATAAGCAGTAATGAGAATATAAGGTATTTCATAGCTTAAATGCTATTTTAACCGCCAGTTGCGCATATCTATTGTTGCCATGTTTTCCCTGAAAGACCGAACGTTGCTGATAAAGGCATCCTGCAACTGACCATTTTGAAATCTTTCCTTGTAGCTGGCTACTTCTTCTCTTAAAAACATTGCGTCGTCTTTTACAGTTAGGAGGCCATCATGCAGGTGACCGGTGATCATAGATGCAATCACTTTTACAGAGCCCAGTAAAACAATGATAACGAATAATAAATGATTGAACATGGAGGCATCTATATCGAAAAAATATTTCAT
>Ga0206843_10205_pt1 | contig 16424 bp, 15 predicted proteins | sample Alteio_BWOrgCont_21_FD_152869 | JGI IMG/M metagenome (GOLD analysis project Ga0206843, IMG submission 152869) | Enriched cells from forest soil in Barre Woods Harvard Forest LTER site, Petersham, Massachusetts, United States -... | ecosystem: Environmental > Terrestrial > Soil > Temperate forest >...
TGGAATCTTAGCATAGAGCAAAAGCCTCAAACGCTATCAGGAAATCAATCCAATGCTACATGCATGACGCTCTGGAATGACGAGCTTGTTTCTGCCTTAGAGAACGGAACAATTGAGATCTGGGACCTCAATAAAAAAAGCCCATCTAATGTGACATGCATGACGCTCTGGAATGATAAGCTTGTTTCTGGCTCAGGAGACGGAACAATTAAGGTTCGAGATCTCAACACAGGACAAGAGCTTCAAACGCTAAAAGGGCATCAATCCAAAGTTACCTGCATGACAATCTGGGGTGACAAGCTCATTTCTGGCTCAGAAGACGGAACAATTAAGATCTGGGATCTCAACACAGGACAAGAGCTTCAAACGCTAAAGCATTCAGGATATATCCAATGCATGACGCTCTGGGGTGATAAGCTCGTTTCTGGCTCATCGGAATGGGAGGGCGGAACAATTAAGATCTGGAATCTCAACACGAGAAAAGAGCTCCAGACATTAAAAGAAGATGAACATATCGAGTGCATGATGATATGGAATGATAAGCTTGTTTGTGGATTAGAGGCTCCTTGGTTTGACCTCCGGGATCTTAACACAGGACAATCACTTAACACATTAAGCGTGCATGAATGTGGAGCCTTTGGCATAATGATCTGGAATGACAAGTTCGTTTCTATCTCAGGAGATGAAACGGTTAGAATCTGGGATCCCAACACGCAGCTATACTTTTGGAAACAAGTAGATAAAGATTTACGTTACCGCGGTTGTATGACGGCCATTAGCGATAGCAAATTTGCTACCAGTTCTAATCAAACGATTAATATCTGGGATTTCAGTAGTCCACGCTTAAATCATTCAGAAGTCGACCTCAAACCCTCGAAAAAAAGATCATTGGATGATGACGAGCACGCTTCTCCTCCACAAAAAAAACGATCCTAAACATTTAATGAACTTATCTATTGTCCTTAATCCAACAAATTCAACCATTCTACAGCAATATGCTGCTTTTACAGATCATTCCCCTCCAATAGATGTTTTACGATTGATCTGTTCTTTTTTAAGCGATTGCCAAGATGTTGTTCATTTTGGATTAGCAAATCGGCGTCTTAGCGTTTTGCTTCTCTCAGATACTCAATTATGGAACCTATTTTTACATAAATATTTTCCAAATTCTTATGCAAAACATCAATCCGAGACTGAAGGCTTAAGCCTTTATAAACACCTAACTAATATATCAAATAATATTAAGACGGGAAAATGCCATCTTATAACACTTGATGGACATCAAGATCAAATTATTTGTATGACAAGCTGGGGGAATAAGCTCGTCTCTGCTTCATGGGGCACAATTAAGATTTGGAATCTTGACACAGAGCAAGAGCCTCAAATGCTAAAAGAGATTCAATCCAATGTCACATGCATGACGGTCTGGAACAACAAGCTTATTGCTGGCTTAAGGGACGAAACAATTCAGATCTGGGATCTCGACACAGGGCAAAAGCTTCAAACGCTAAAAGGGCATCAATCCGACATCCGATGCATGACGATCTGGGGTAATAAGCTCATTTCTGGCTCAGGCGATAAAATAATTAAGGTCTGGGATCTCAATACAGGAGAAGAGCTTCAAACGCTAAGGCATCAATCCAACATCCGATACATGACGATCTGGGGTGACAAGCTTGTTTCTGGCTCATGGGACGAAATTAAGATCTGGAATCTCAACACGGAGGAAGAGCTCTGGACATTAAAAGAACAAGCGACTACGTACATCGAGTGCATCATGATATGGAATGATCAGCTTGTTTGTGGATTAGAACATCCTTGGTTTTACCTCTGGGATCTTAACACGGGACAATCACTTCTTCCTAAATTAAGAGCGCATGGATGTGGAGCCTATGGTATAATGCTCTGGAATGATAAGTTCGTTTCTATTTCAAGAGATGAAACGGTTAAAATCTGGGATCCCAACACAGAACAATGGTTTTGGCAGCACACAGATAGAAACTTCATTCAGCCCAGTTGTATGACGGCCGTTGGTGATAGCAAACTCGCTACTAGCTCTTATCAAAAGGTTAAGATCTGGGATTTCAATAGTCCACACTTAAATCATTCAGGAGTTGCTCGCAAACCCTCGAAAAAAAGACCATTGGATGATGACGAGTGCGCTTCTATCTCACAGACAAAACGATCAAAATTTGAAAATTTAAATATTAATAATTTAACAGCATGTCGTCCGGAAATGCAGCTGGTGGATGAGAAGCCCCTGAAGAAGGAGGGGTTTTGCAATTTACTCTAACTCGACTTTAGCCATTGCTCGGAGCCGCTTTCACGTCTATTGGGCCCAATAGACGTGAAAGCGGCTCCGAGCAATGGCTAAAGTCGAGTCTAAAAACCTATGTTAAATATCCCCTTGTGGAGACAGATCCAACGGAATAATTTCGCCGATTGGAAACAACTTCTCTCTTTTTTAGATTTAGACATCGATGAAGCTCAGTGCATTTTACCCCATTCTCCATTTCCACTTAATTTACCGAAGCGGCTAGCTGAAAAAATCGAGAAAAGAAATTGGAACGATCCCATTTTACGACAATTTCTTCCCACTGTTGAAGAACAGGTAACCTCCCCTTTATTCTTGCTAGATCCGGTTGCTGATCGAGCCTTCCGCCCCAACCCCAAACTCCTTTACAAATATCATGGACGTGCCTTATTGATTTCCACAAGCGCCTGCGCTATGCACTGTCGCTATTGTTTTCGTCAGCATTTTGATTATGAGACGAAAGATAAGCTTTTTATTGAGGAACTTACTACTATAGCCAACGAATCTTCCATCAGCGAAGTCCTCTTAAGCGGCGGCGACCCTCTTTCTTTAAGCGATGCACAACTTCAATATCTTCTTAATGAACTTGAAAAAATTCCTCATCTCAAGAGGATTCGATTTCATACGCGTTTTCCTATGGGTATCCCCGAGAGGATCGATCTTTCTTTTATGCAATTGCTCTCTTCGTGCAAAAAGCAAGTGATCTTTATCATCCATTGCAATCATCCCAAAGAATTTGATGATGAGATTTTTCTATGTTTGAAAAAAGTCAATCAACTCGGTATCCCCATCTTGACTCAATCGGTACTGTTAAGGGGGGTCAACGATGATGTTCAGACACTAAAAAGTCTTTTCGAAATATTGATCGATCACGGCATTATGCCTTATTATCTGCACCAACTCGATCGTGTTCAGGGAGCTGCACATTTTGAAGTTTCTGAAGAAGAAGGGAAATTATTGATGAATCAATTGAACGCTCTTCTACCCGGCTATGCGATCCCCAAATATGTTCGTGAAACTGCCCATCAACCCAGTAAAACTCCAATTTAGAAATTGGCATAAGCTTTATCAGAGAATAAGAGCCAATCCACGAGTTTCACATCAGCTTTTAAAAGCTGAGGCATGAATGCAATGAAACATGCAATCACCGTTTTTAAGAAAATACCCATTAACGAACCTCGCGTTACATACGCTCGAGTGTTTTGAGTCCGAGAAGATTTAACCCTTTTTTTAGGACGCGCCCCGTCGCTTCACAAATAAGCAGGCGGCTATCTTCTCGAGAATCGCCTTCAACGCGGCAATCGCGGAAGAAGGCATGAAATTTCTCAGCCAGTTCATAGAGGTAGTCGCAAAGGCGATTAGGTAAAAGATCCCTTGACATCATTTCAAGCACTTCGCCAAATCTTCGCAAATGAAATGCAAGGGCAATTTCTGAAGGATGTTCTAAAATAATATGAGAATCCTTTAAAAGGTCGGAAATATTTTTCCCAACTTTGCGCTTGATGCTCTGAATCCTAACATAGGCATAAAGAAGAAAAGCAGCAGTATTTCCTTCAAATTTCAACATCCGATCATAGCTGAACACATAGTCTTTAATGCGATGGCAAGATAGATCTGCATATTTGACTGCATCGATACCGAGAATTTGCGAGACATCCTCTAATTCTTTTTCAGAAAGATTAGGCAACCTCTCTTGCATGATCTTCTTGGCACGCTTAACAGCTTCTAATAAAAGGTCGATCAGTTTTTCGGTATGACCGGATCGAGTTTTAAATTTTTTTCCATCCACACCGAGTACAACGCCAAAGGGGGCATGGTCAACACGGACCTGACTTGAATTTAGATAGCCTGCTTTTTCAGCTGCTTTAAACAGCATTGCGAAATGAAGGCTTTGTCCTGCGTCTGTTAAATAAATAATCCGGTCCGCTTTTTCTACTTGAATGCGATGAACAATCGCTGCCATATCAGTCGTGTCGTAATTATACCCGCCATCTGACTTTTGAACGATCATCGGCAGCGGTGCACCATCTCGACTGACAAAGCCTTCTAAGAAAATGCATTTTGCTCCATCAGAAATGGAAATTAATCCCTTTTTCTCCAGGTCATCGATCATTTTGGGAAGATAAGGATTATAAAATGACTCGCCGCGCTCGACCAATCTTACATCGAGAAGATCGTAAATTTCTTGATAAGAACGGCGAGAAATCTCACAAATGACTTGCCAGGCTGTGCGTGTCTGTAAATCACCGCTTTGAAGTTTGACAACTTGAAGTTGCGCGCGTTTTTTGAACTCAGGATCTTCATCAAAACGGTTTTTAGACTCTCTATACCACCCCATCAGCTCGATAAGATCTGTCTGTTTCTTACCGTTAAAAACATCGGGAACATTTTCTTGCATATAGGCAATCAACATTCCAAATTGCGTGCCCCAATCGCCAATATGGTTGAGACGAAGAACTTCATCACCCAAAAACTCAAATAAGTTAGCAATTGCATCACCGATGATCGTCGAGCGCAGATGTCCCACATGTAATTCTTTAGCGACGTTAGGAGAGGAAAACTCTACAATGACTTGTTGTTTTTTTTCCGATTCTGGTACCCCAAGACGATCATCTTGCAAGAGGGCATTGACCTGCGAAGCTAAAAAAGAGGAAGAGATTGTGATATTGATAAATCCAGGACCAGCGACCTCCAATTTTGAAATGATTTCTTTTCCTTCAACATGGCGATCGAAATTCGAAATGATCTTTTCTGCAACCTCTCTAGGAGAAAGACGCAAAGCCTTTCCAATTTTAAGAGCGTTATTACACTGATAATTTCCAAATTGCACCTGCGTGCTTGGCGTAACCTCCGGATCCAAAAGCCTTACATCATCAATGTCAGCGCCAAAAGCTAACCGAATTGCTTCTTCAGACTTCTGAAACAGCACAGAGATAATATTGCGCATGATTATACCGTTCTATAATTTATGGACAAATATTCCATTTGTTACTTCTTGCTTCAATGACACATGACTCGTAGACCAGTTTCCTGTTCCGCCGCCAGAGGTGTCTCCACAAGCGTATATTCCCGGGGAACTCCCGGTATGTAATTTCAAAAGATTAATTGCGGCGTTAATATCTCGATCGTGCTTCTTGCCGCAGTCACAGACCCATTCTCTAATATTTAGGGCCAGTTTCTCCTTGATTCGCCCACAAGAAGAGCATGTTTTTGTAGAGGCAAAATAGCGGGGAGCTTTTTTCAGGGAAGATCCGTACCATTTTGTCTTATATTCGAGCATTTGGACAAATCCCGCCCATCCCACATCGGCAATGTGTCGATTTAAGCTCTTTTTTTGGAGCATCTCTTTTACACCTAGGTCTTCCACTACAATTACTGACGTGGTTTTTGCCAGTTTTGTGGAAAGCTTATGTAAAAAGTCGCATCGTTGGTTTTTGATTTTACGATGGTGTCTTGCAAGTCTAAAAGCCGATTTCTTTCTATTATTGGAACCTAATTTTTTATGACTATGTTTTTTACTGAGTCGTTTGAGTTTTTTTAGTGCTTTATTTAGGGGTTTTGGAGGAGTGATTTTATTTCCTTCCGATGTTGTGAGGAAAGACGTTAACCCCAGATCTATACCTATAGGGGTCCCATAGACTGGAGGTGGAGTTGCTATCTCCTCTTCGACTGTAATGCTAACAAACCATCGGTCTGCTTCTCTCGTTACTGTTACGGAGAGAATTTTTCCTTTGACCAGAGTGGTTTCCTTTAAACGTAGTACGCCTAATCGTGGAAGTTGAATTGTTCGCGAGTTAATTTTAATGGTGCCGGTGAGTCGAAAACTGTCATGTTTTCCTTTTTTCTTAAATTTGGGAAAACCTACCTGCCTGCCTTGTTTTAAGCCTCTGTAGAAGTTTTGAAAGGCCTTCTCTAGATCTCTGAGCGCTTCCTGAGGCGAGCATTTAGAAACTTCATACATCCATGAAAATTCTTGGGCCTTAAGGCTGTTAAGTACACGATGTTGCTCGATTGCACTGGTCGAGGTCTTATCCTTTTCATAAAGATCTATCCTTTGTTTAAGACCCCAGTTGTACGCAAAGCGGGCAGCTCCAGCGTGCTTGGCGAGCAAAATTCTTTCTCGGACATTAGGTTTAATCTCGTAGCGATAAGCTTTAACAGTCTTGTCCATATTTGTACACGAATTATCGAGCTGTTAAGAACCCCAATAAACTGTTCATCCGTCAGAGGTAATGACGTGATGAAAACAAGGGGGCGCGGTCCGTTTGCCAATGCGATATTTTAATCGATAATTCGCAAGCGCAAGCGCTGCGCGATGCGTTGAAAATCGATTCTGTTCTGCAATTTCGTAAATCACCATCAATTGGTCATAAAGCTGATGAATCTTATCACGCGCTGCAATAGGATCATATCCATCAACCCCGAGCTCTTGCGTCACATTGATTAACCCACCTGCATTAATCACAAAATCAGGGGCATAAAGAATTCCTGCGGCCATCAGTTCATCGGCGTCGGAGTCTTTGAACAATTGATTATTGGCACATCCAGCAATCGCTGTGCAATTCAAATGAGGAATCATCTGTTCATTGATGACACTGCCAATTGCGCAAGGAGCAAAGACATCGCATTTTTCACTTAAGATGTCTCTAGGAGAAGCGATTTTTGCTCCTGTAAACTCAGCAATAGCTTGACTTTTTACTGGATTAATATCCGAGACAATCAGTCGAGCGCCATTCCAAAACAATAATTTTGCGAGCTCGCATCCGACGCTTCCCAACCCTTGAATCGCGATCGTACGATTTTCTGGAGATTCTGAACCTGTTGTTTTTTTTAGAACGGACTGAATCCCCCGATAAGTCCCCCAAGCAGTAAAAGGAGAAGGATTGCCACTACTTTTTTTATGAGGCAACCCTACGACATAAGACGTCGCCTTTTTGATTTCGAGAACATCTTCAGGCGTACAGCCAACATCCTCAGCACAAATGTATTCTCCTTGCAATCGATCCACTGCCTGGCCAAAAGAATAAAGCATTTCTTTCGTTTTATTTTTTTGAGGATCAGCAATAATCACACTTTTTCCTCCTCCCCAACCCGATTCAGTAATCGCAGACTTATAAGTCATCCCTTTAGAAAGACGCAGAACATCATTAAAGGCGATTTCAAAACTCGCATAGGGATAAATTCTAATCCCTCCGAGGGCGGGTCCCATCGTCGTATCATGAATGCAAATGATTGCTTTCAGTCCGATCTCTTTGTTTGTCACTTTAATCACTTTTTCATATCCAGGGACAAGAATTTCTTCTAATTCTAGGGCCTGCTCTAAAACTAGCGTCATGACTTTCCTCAACATAAGGGGTTTGCAATTAAACTCGACTTTAACTAATGGAGACGTAAAATCAATTCCCTCCAACGGCCAAAGTTCAGTTAAAATGAAAATCAGGAATCGTACCAATTTTAGATATCAAAATCAATCCAAATTCAGAATTTATGTGCATTTATCCTTGAATATTAAACGGATCTTAAGATATTCTACACTCTCCACTTAAAAGTCATTCCTTTGAACAACCTAATCGACGATGGGAAAAATGGCAGCGCTTGAAATCTCAAAAATTCTTAAAGATGAGTTGCTTAAGTTTTTAAAAAAACACAAAAAAGCGGATCTCATCATGACCTATCTTTTTTTTCTTGAAAAAAAATTTAACATCGATCCGATTCTATTTATTCGTGACAAAATCATTTTTCAAAGTCAGGATGAATTAATAAAAAAATTAGAATCCCAAGGCAAGCTTTGGCGAGAAACTGAAATTAAAATCCAATATGGGCAACAAAGCGTTAATGAGCAGACAAAAAAGATTTATATTTGCCCTTTTACAGGAAAAGTTTTCGGCGACAATACTCATCCTAATCCACAAGACGCCATTTACGATTGGGTTTCAAAATGCCCAGAAAATAAAGAACGCGTTGGCGGGCTGAAGGCTAAACGGTTTTTTGTCTCAGAAGATCCCGAAGTGATCAAAAATTATATTATCAAACGCAAAGAACCTATTACCAAAATGGTTTATTCATCTGCAATCACAGGTAAATTATTTAACAACAAAGAAGCCGTCGTCCATGATTTTATCAAAAATCAATTGAAGCCCATTCCTTTAGAAGAAGTTCCCAATCAAAATCGTTTTCAAATCGAGGAAACTTTTCTTTCCTTCATTCAAAATCAACTTGAAGAGAGCAAGATCAATTCCTTTATTGAATCTCTATCGCAACATGATGAGTTCTCCTCTTACATCGATCAGTGGCTAGAAGAGGAAAAAGAAGAACCAGAGGATGCTATTCATTAAATCTACAACCTTCTCTCCGGAAGAGACGCACCGCTTAGGAAAAGAGTTTGCTCAGCTTCTAAATTTAGGTTCTATTATCGCTATTTTTGGAGATATTGGTTCGGGGAAGACAACTTTTGTTCGCGGCCTAGTTGACGGAATCGGATCCATCGATACTAGAAACGTATGCAGCCCAACGTTTTCGTTTTTAAATATATACAATGGAGATAAAACCATTTTTCATTTCGATCTTTATCGACTCCCCAGAGAAAAAGAATTTTTCGCTGCAGGATTTGATGAATATTTTAGAGCTGATGCCATTTGTTGCATTGAATGGGCTGAAAAAATTGAATCCTCTCTTCCTCCGCATATTTTCAAAGTCATTTTTTCCTCTCTGGGAGAAAATACAAGACAAATTGAGATTTTAAAAGAATGAAAGCAAGAATGGCATTTAACCAAGCGCAATTTGTGACTTCAGCCTATTCACAAGATAGCTTCCCAAGGTTGGCGACTCCTTCAGGGCTTTCCATTCCTGAAATTGCCCTTGTAGGTCGTTCTAATGTCGGAAAGTCTTCGTTGATTAATCATCTTCTTAAGGGAAAGTTTGCAAAAACCTCTTCTGTTCCTGGCAAGACACGATCGATTAATTTTTTTTGCGTAGACAAAAAAATCGCACTTGTCGACCTTCCCGGTTATGGATATTCTAAAGCCTCCAAACAGATCAAAAATCAATGGACAGATATCATCAATCCCTATTTGCAAAATCGTTCTACATTGTGCTTGATTCTGTTTTTGCTCGATTCCCGACATCAACCCTCAGAAAAAGACCTTGCTTTTATTCAATGGGCATTCTTTCATCAAAAGCCCTTATTGATCGTTTTTACAAAAACCGACAAGATGAATAAAATTGAGATGGAAAAAAATACGTTAACTGCCATGGATTCTCTGATGAAATTTTACAATTCAAACACTCTATGCTTTCTTCATTACTCTATCAAAGATCCGCACGCCAGAATAGAGCTTATCGATAAAATCAATACTCTTTTAAATTTAAAACCCATGCGAAGTTCAACATGGGTTTAATCAATCAAGATATCTTCGTCTGTTTAGATTGTGAAACAACCGGACTAGAAATCGATAAAGATCGAATTATTGAAATCGCCATAGCACGATTTAACTTCGATCAAATCCTCGACTCCTTTGAAACATTGATCGATCCTCAAATCGTCATTCCTGAAGTTTCTATTGCTATTCACCACATCAATGACGAGATGGTCAAAGGCAAACCCATCATTCATGAAGTTTTTCCAAAAATTTTTGAATTTATTGGAAAATCGATTATTGTCGGACATGGAATCACTAATGATATCGCTTTTCTTTGTGCAGCAGCAAAGCAATATCATATTCCTTGCAAACTCGCTTCACATCCCTATTTAGACACTTTAAGGATGGCCCGGCTTTATGGTGAAAGCCCCATTAATTCTTTAGAAAAATTGCGCCAGCATTTTAACATTGCCGAAGAGGGCGCCCATCGCGCCATGAATGACGTGATTGTGAATATCGAAGTCTTCAAATACCTTGCCCGACGCTACAAAACAACAGAACAAATCGTCAATCGGCTTAAAAGTCCCATTCAACTTAAGACAATGCCTCTTGGAAAACACAAAGGGCGTTTTTTTTCCGAAATTCCAGTGAGCTACTTACGTTGGGCTGTCAACCAGAATTTCGATCAAGATTTGCTTTTTTCCTTGAAAACAGAATTAAAAAAACGCAATAAAGGGAATCATTTTGGACAAGCAGCAAATCCTTTTACGCATCTTTAGAGGCTTTTTTCGGTAGACAACAGTTTATTTGGGTATAATTTTATTTTAATTGAAATTTTACCAAATCTAATTTAAGATCTTTTTCGTTAAAAAAAAAATTGGATTTTCTATATGTCAATTAATTCTATTAATTATACAGCTCCTTTAGCGCCTTTGGCTCCAGAAGTAAACACTTCCTCTCTCTTTCGGAATAGAAAAGAAGAATTGATTAAAAAAGTTAAAAGCTTTGAAAGTAGGTTGGGAATTAAAAACCATTCTCAATTAAAATTTGAGGATTTTGGATCTACCTCAAGCGCTCAGATATCGATTAAAAGCGAAGTAGTTATCTCTCCACAAGGTCGATCAGAAATTAAAGCTTCATTAAATGGCCCAGCTACTCTAATCCTGCCCTCCTGGTTTCTACTGAAAGATGATGATGTTCCTCAACATCTGCGCTTAACAAATATTGAGGATCTTAACGATGAGAATTTTTTAAACGAAACAACGAAATGGATCAATGAAAAAATGGATGCGTTAGGTTTACCTAAAACCGATAGACCCATCTATATAAACGATCTGAAATCTTTGATTCTTTTGCTACGCGCACGTAACTTTGAAGAAGTTAAAGATTTTATCCTTGCTCATGAAACTGCTCATGTTTCTCATGAAGATAATATTAAGTTGCTAACTACAAAAATCTTTTTTCATAAATGTACTAATATATATCTTCAAGGGATGATCCATATGGGTATTGTAACTTTATTCGCCATTCCTTTGATAGGTTGGAAGCCCGTTGCAGAAGTATTATCTAAACTAGGACTCATTCTGCTCGTTTCCAAATTATCCTATGATCAATTTAAGCTTATTCCCATGGAAATCCAGGAAGAAAAACAAGCAGACATGGATGCCAAAAATCTACTGCAAACAGGCTTGCACGGGATTTCTTATTTCGAAAACCAATCTCTTTTAAATTTACTGATTCGAAAAAAAATTTTCCAGGATTTTTCCGAAGCAAAAGAATGCGGTATTGCTTTAACCCCTAATTTAAAAATCATTTATCCTAAAACGTTTAATGAATTGACAAAATGGGTGAAAAATTTGCTTGTTCTTGCCCTAATCGATCAAAATGGAAATGATCGTATGGATAGACACCATCCCTCTATGACCGAAAGAATTGCTTATTTAAAACAGGTATAGATGAATGATATCAAAGTTGCAATTACAAGATTTAGATCTTAAAGGGAAAAAAGTTCTAGTTCGTGTGGATTTCAATGTCCCTTTAACCAAAGAGGGATCCATTGCGGATGACGCTCGAATTAAAGAATCCCTGCCGACGATTCAATACATCTTAAAATCAGGAGGAAGCGCAATTTTAATGAGCCATCTGGGAAGGCCAAAAGGAGCCCCAGACCCTCATTTTTCTCTAGCTCCTTGCGCTAAAGCTCTTTCAAAACTGCTCGGGATACCCGTGCAAATAGCCCCAGATTGCATTGGGCAAAAAGTAGAAAAGATGGCACAGGATTTACAACCCGGACAGGTTCTTCTTTTAGAAAATGTGCGTTTTTATCCTGCTGAAGAAAACCCCTCTCTCGATCCCACTTTTGCAAAAAAACTCGCAAGTCTTGGCGATATCTACGTCAATGATGCTTTTGCAACCGCCCATCGCATCCATTCTTCGACTGCTGTGATCGCTCAATATTTCCCCGGAAAATCAGCTGCAGGATTTCTCATGTTGAAGGAAGTGAATTTTCTCAGTTCCCTGCTTAATCCCAAACATCCTTTTTACATCATCATTGGAGGGGCTAAAATCTCTTCAAAGATAGGGGTTCTAAAATCCCTTCTTTCAAAAGCAGATGGGATTTTTATCGGGGGCGGGATGGCTTTTACATTTTTCCTTGCTCAAGGGATTAAGATTGGAAATTCCATTCATGAAGACGATCAAATCCCAGTTGCTGCTCAATTTTTAAAAGAATGCAGTGAAAAAAACATTCCTTGCTGGTTACCTAAAGACGTGATCATTGCCAACGATTTTTCTGATGAGGCTCAAAGTAAATGCATCCTTGCATCCCAAGGAATTCCTGAAGGTTGGCAAGGAATGGATATAGGACCGCAAACCATTGAAAAGTGGAGCAGCTCCTTAAAAGATGCAGCAACTGTTTTTTGGAATGGCCCTCTTGGCGTGTCTGAATTTTCTCATTTTGCTACAGGGACAGAAAAGATTGCTAAAGCGCTTTCTTCTCTTAAAGCAATGACTGTAGTTGGAGGCGGAGATTCCGTTGCTGCAATTCATCACTTGAACCTGGCCTCACCATTTTCTCATCTATCCACAGGAGGAGGAGCTTCGTTAGAATTTATTGAACACGGTCATCTTCCCGGGATCGATGCTCTTAAATGATAACTGTTCAACTCCCGAAGGGAGGTGAATAGTTGCAAAAAAAATAATTAATTACCACTATGCTTTCATTTTACAAAAACTAATCTCAAGCTAATTTATCAACACGTAGAATTATAATCTTTAATCGCCCATACAGCGCGGCTTAATCGTTGTCAAATAAGGTAAAATCGATATAATAGTGCTCATGCCCTACATAACCTAGGCGAGATATGTCTTCTACGACAGGTTTTGGTAGAATTCGGACACTCCTATGGCCAATCTACCGCCATGAGCTGAAAAAGTTCATTCCCCTGTTCTTAATTTTCTTTCTCGTTGGATTTAATTATAGTCTTTTACGTGGGACCAAAGACGCCCTTGTTGTCACCGCACCTTCTTCTGGAGCAGAAGTATTACCCTATTTAAAGGTCTGGGCGATTGTTCCCATGGCTTTTCTTTTTACATTTATTTTTACTCGTGTTTCCAATCGCCTCTCCAGGGAAAAAATATTTTATGCGATGATGAGCATTTTCATCGCTTTTTTCTTACTATTCATGTTAGTCCTTTATCCTTTTCAGGATACGCTCCATCCCCATTCTATTTGCGATAAGATCCAAAAGATGCTTCCTCAAGGCCTCCAAGGATTTATCGCCATTTTTCGAAATTGGACATTTACTTTATTCTACATTATGGCAGAAATGTGGAGCACGATCATCATGACCGTGCTTGCCTGGGGATTTGCAAATGATGTGACAAGCGTTAATGATGCTAAACGTTATTATGGACTCTTAGGAATCGGAATTAATCTTTCTGGGATCCTGGCTGGATCTGTTGCAACTTCGATGTCGCAAAATAGATTCCATCCTAGCTTGCCTTTCGGAGCAACAGCTTGGGATCAAACAGTCTTTCTTTTATGCACTGTTTTTGTTCTCGCCGGAGCCTTATGCATGGTTCTTTTTCGTTATATTCATGCCCAGGGCTACGGCTATAACTCCCCATCTTATCACGCTCAAAATAAAGATATGGGTGAAGTTAAAATGGGATTGCGTAAAAATTTTTCTTATCTGGCTAAGTCTAAATATTTGATTTGCATCGCAATCATCGTTGTCATGTATAATATTGCAATCAATCTCGTTGAAGTCGTATGGAAGGATCAAGTCAAACATCTTTATCCCAATCCTTCAGATTTTAATGCTTACATGGGACAAGTGTTAACTTGGATCGGCATTGTGGCAACAATAATTAGTGTGTTTATTTCCAGTACAATCATCCGTAAATTCAATTGGACAACCAATGCCTTAATTTCTCCGATGATTTTACTGACAACCGGTATTGCTTTCTTTTTTTGTTTCTTCTTCAAAGATTCCAGTTTTGCTTCCTTTGCTTCTTTGTTTGGCACGACGCCGCTTACCCTATGCGTCTTTTTTGGAGCCTTGCAAAATTGCCTTGCCCGCGCTTCCAAATATACTCTTTTCGATGCGACAAAAGAACTCGCCTTCATTCCCTTAAGCAAAGAATGCAAGTTAAAAGGAAAAGCTGCGATCGATGGCGTGGGATCTCGTCTTGGGAAATCAGGTGGATCTGTCATCCATCAAACTCTACTCATGATCTTTGGCACAGTGGCGCTGAGCACGCCTTATGTCGCCGTTCTACTTTTGTTCGTTATCGCGGCATGGATGACAGCTGCTCGTTCTTTAGGCAAGCGTTTTAACGATCTCGTCTCTCATCAAGAAACTCTTAAAGATCCCGATGAAGAACAGGAGCAGATCCTTCACCCTCTCGCAGCGGATGCTTCTGTTATACCCAAGTGACATAGATAATATTATGGAATATTTGACAGAAATCATTGCACGTCATGCTCATCATGCGCATTGGTATCTGTTTATTGCGATCATTTTAGCGGGATTTAACATTCCTTTGAGTGCGGATCTTCTGATCTTAGTTGCAGCTATTTTAGCAGCGACAGTGATTCCAGAGCATACCTGGCTCCTTTTCTATAGCATCTTATTTGGCTGTTATTTTTCTGCAATGTGCGCGTATTGGCTTGGCAGGCTGATCGGGTCGGCGCTAAGCAAGAGAAAATTCTTTTCAAAACTTCTCAGCGCTCACCGGCTCTCTAAGATTAAGAAATTTTATGAAAAATATGGCCTCTGGACGCTTGTGATGGGCCGATTTATTCCCTTTGGAGTACGTAACTGCATCTTTATGTCTTCAGGAATGAGCAAACTTCATTTTGGAAAATTTGTTCTTATGGATGCCCTTGCATGCGTTCTCTGGTGCAGCACATGCTTCTATTTATTCTTTACTCTCGGCCAAAACTATGAGACGATTTGGCATTATCTCAAGGCTTTTAATCTGCTCATTTTCGCAGCTTTCAGTGTGACGGTAATTGGCATCATTTGGTATAAAAGTAGAAAGAAGACGCGGACGAGAAACCTACCAACTTGAGTTTGATCGTCTTACATAAATCACTAATAGAATGTTAAGTTTACATAACGGCTTGTCTTTTCTCAGAGCTCCATTAGCTTTTTTGTTTTTAATAGAAAATACCACATTTCGCATCGTTGCCATTCTTTTGGCAATGCTGACAGATAGCATCGATGGGTATTTAGAACGACGCTGTAAAGCCGTGACGCGTTTTGGGGCGATCCTCGATCCCGCGATGGATAAATTTTTTGTCTTTTTTGCACTCACCGTTTTGTTCCTAGAAGGAAAATTAGAGTTATGGCAAGCGCTTACAATGATCTCTCGCGATTTCTTTTTGCTTCTGTTTGGACTCTACCTCAGTTTGACTGGACATTGGGAAAGCTACCGTTTTACTTCCATAAGATGGGGCAAAGTGACAACCGCCCTCCAATTTCTGGTCTTGATTGGGCTCACCTTCGGAATTTTCTTCCCAAGTTATCTCTACAGCGTTTTCATCCTTTTCGGAATGCTTGCCTTTATTGAACTTTGGCAAATCAAGAGAAATACTGCTCTTCCGCCAAAAGCTAAAACTGGACATTAGACCTCTTGCGTAACTACTGAAAAATGGCTGGCGCCGCTGCAGAAAGCCTTTCTTGAATGGAAAGCATCGGGATGGGCCTTTCAGCGCCGGCCTCGATTAACTCTTTGTAGACGAGCATTAAAATTTCATGTTTGACCATCAGATACTTATCATAGCGAGTTTGAAGCGTATAAACATCGATGTATAAATCTAAAGAGAATTGATTGAATCCATTTAAAACAACAAGCACAGGCAAATGGAAATCGATGTCTGGGTGGGCAGAAATCGCAGTTTTGAGTTTGTCCACAAGCTCGGGGATGCGTGAAAAGTCCTCATAACGCACTCCGACTTTTTCTTCAATGCGGCGATGAGTCATGCGAGAGGCATTGATGACTTGCTCATGGGAAAAGATAGAATTGGGAAGATAAACAGGTCTTTTCTCTTTATCACGCACTGTGGTTAAATACCAACCGATCTCTTCGATATATCCTTCAAGATCTCGTTCAGGAAGATGAATAGAATCTCCGATCATAAAAGGCCGATTGATGTGCAGCATCACCCCATTGCAAAAATTAGCAATGACATCTTTGCTTGCAAAACCGATGACGGCAGCCCCGATTCCGCCAAAAGCAATGAG
>Ga0206843_10002_pt3 | contig 16188 bp, 19 predicted proteins | sample Alteio_BWOrgCont_21_FD_152869 | JGI IMG/M metagenome (GOLD analysis project Ga0206843, IMG submission 152869) | Enriched cells from forest soil in Barre Woods Harvard Forest LTER site, Petersham, Massachusetts, United States -... | ecosystem: Environmental > Terrestrial > Soil > Temperate forest >...
CTTTTAATCCGTTGGTCGATGGTTCGAATCCATCACGACCCACTTTAAATAATAATAAAAACAATCAATTACAGAGTTTTAGTTAACATTCTAGATCCTTTAAAAATACAGACTGTCCCCAAAATTGTCCCCATTTGTTAATATACTTGTTTAATTATCTTTGAGAATCACTTTTGTCTTAATTGCCAGGAAGAGAAAATGGAAACAGAAGCACAAAGATTTTTAAATCGTGATTTATTTTGCTTGCAGCACAAATCAGTTTTATTAAAGCTGTTAGACGAACATAGAAATCCAATTTTAGATTCAAAAAAACGTCCACGTTGTGCGACCGGTTTTCTGACAAAAGAAGAAGGTGCAGCTTATCTTTATACTGCCTGGCATGTAGTAACGGGCGCTGGAGATCCTTATAATATTAAGAAACCCAATGCTCCTAGGGTAGATAAAATATTAATTTATTCACAAAATAAAATAGTTCCAGGCTGGGATTAATAAAAGAGCATTAGTTTAATTCAGTTACCGCTACTCTGAATTTTACTCTGAAATTGAAATTGTATTGAGCCTTCAGAGTAAAGGTCAAACTAGGTTGTTAAATTCGGAAATTCCGAATTTCTCCTCAACTAACTTGCCCTATCTCTTTATTATGAAACTCTGAAATTATTTGCAAAAACAACACTTATAATGTATAATTTGTAAATGATTTCAGGAAAATTCATTCTAAAAGACTTTTTAACACAATTGCAAGCTCATGGGCAATATAGCTTTACGCGCCCAGATGTCTCAGCAGCTTTAGGGATAAGTCCCCTCTCTTTTCAAAGAGCAGCAGCCCTTCTTAGTAAAAAAGGTCAGCTTAATCGAATCAGAGGTGAGTTTTATAGTATCGTTCCCCCTGAATACAGTAACCAAGGTTCTCTACCACCTAACTGGTTCATTCAGCAGTTCATGGATTATTTACAACAAGACTATTATGTGGGTCTTTTAAGTGCTGCGAGTTTACAGGGGGCTACTCATCAGATAAACACTACTTTTCAAGTGGTTACTAATAAAATAACCCGAGCAATTCAATCGGGACAATTTTACATTGAATTTTTCAATAAAAAAACAATTAAGCCTTATTATTATCAAAAAATAAAAACTGCAGGTGGTATGATTAATGTATCTATTCCAGAAATGACAGCTTGTGATTTATTACGGTATATTAATGCTGCTGGACAAGTCAATCATGTTGCAACTATCTTGTGCGAACTGGGAGAATCACTTAAACCTGAAGTATTTGCGCAACTACTTGAACAAGAAGATATAGAAACAACAATTGCGCAACGTTTAGGATATTTATTAGAAAAACTTAATATACCCATTGATTTAACATCGTTATTAACAGTATTAAAAACTAAAGAACCAACGCGACAATTATTAATTAGAAGAAGCAAAAAGCCAATTATTGAACATAATAAGCGCTGGAATATTTTAGTGAATGAAATCGTGGAGCCTGATGATTTATGATACCTACACCCAATATTATTGCATGGGGAAATGTTGTTCCATGGCTCGAACCTGATTGTGTGAGCATGATTTAATTGAGCATGATTTAATCTTATCTCGAGCATTATGTGACTTATATACAAATCCTATTATCAATAGAAATTTAGTGTTTCGTGGTGGAACTGCGTTGCATAAGCTTTTCTTTAAAGAAGCAGGGCGGTTTTCTGAAGATTTAGATTTTGTACAAGCCTCCCCGGTACCCATTGGTGAAACTATCGATGCGGTTCATTCTGTATTGGATCCTTGGTTAGGCAAACCAATCATAAACAAAATGCAGGACGATTTACGCTGTATTATAAATTTATAACAGAAAATGCTATGGCAACACGTAAGCTTAAATTAGAAATTAATACCAGGGAACATTATCGTGTAAGTCCTCTTAATACAATTTCATTTAAAGTTACGAACCCTTGGTTTACAGGTAATGCTGAGATATTAACCCATCCCATTGAAGAGATTATGGCAACAAAGTTGCGTGCACTCTATCAGCGCAGTAAGGGTAGAGATTTATATGATTTCTGGTATGTATTAGAGCATATTCCAGAGTTGGATATTGCTGAAACGATTCGTGTTTTTGATCATTATATGCAAAAAGGTAAAACACCTATAACGCGAGCACAATTTGAACAGAATTTAATGGCCAAGAAAAATGATATGGTTTTCAATGCTGACATTACTCCTTTGCTTTCGCTAAAGCAAAATCAAACTTATAGCGCTCAGAGCGCTTATAGTATTATTTTTAATCAATTTTCACCTAAATTAAAGGGAGAGACATGGAAGGGATTGAAGGATTAATAAAATATTTAATGGAAATACCTATGGAGCTTAAGATATCAATTCCCTTGCTTGCAATAGCAGCATTTCTTAAAAAAATATACCCATCTTTGATCAATTGCCTGTATCAGCCCAAATTAAATATTGAATTTAAAATGGGAAATCATTTTACTTTTGTCAAAGAGGGTGAGTCTGATAAACATATGGAAATACCATGTTTTACGATAAAAAATGGCACATCAAAAAAAATAGATATTATTTCAAACTCCATCATGCTTGGAAACAATAGAATGCCCACGGGAGGTGGAAAAATTATTCATAAATTGTATAAAAATGGATATTCGGTAAAAAAAATACCAAATCATCAGTTTATATATGAGCATTATAATATTGATAATGATCATGAAGATATTGTTGCAAATAGAACATCATTTTCTATCGAGCCCAATCATACCGTCATGTTCCCATTTGCTTATTTTGGTTCTGGCCCTGCGGACTCATTTTGTATAAAAAACATTCCCAAAAAATCACTGCTGTTTCGTACAAAAAATATGATTAGCATGACGCTCAATATAAATGGGAAAGATTATGAGTATGGATTGAGCAAGCTGTCGATTTATGAAACCTATATAAATTTTATCAATGGATGTGAATCAAGGGATCATATAGAAAACTATATTTCAATGATGATTTTTCATAGTACGAAGATTAATCAATTTCTTGCTGCTATAAATGAGGGGCAGGGCAAACTTGATCCTCGTCAGAAGTAGGTAGAAATAAGACAAAATTACCTACTTGTAGAAATGGTGCCAGGAAGGCTAAGTTAAATTAAGGCTGCTTTAGGGTGAGAAGAGCTGCAAAGCTTGTATTATAAAAACCGCCTTGCGTGAATTATACCAAAATTGGCTATGAAATTTTCATAGCAATATTGTTATTTTACTGTCCCCAAATCTGTCCCAACGCACCACGGTTTGTGGTGTATTAGGACGGTTTAAGACGGTTTTGAAGAAAGAGAACATGCTGTAAGGCTTTGATTTATATAGAACAATATTTAGTCTCTAGGTCTTTTAATCCGTTGGTCGATGGTTCGAATCCATCACGACCCACTTTAAATAATAATAAAAACAATCAATTACAGAGTTTTAGTTAACATTCTAGATCCTTTAAAAATACAGACTGTCCCCAAAATTGTCCCCATTTGTTAATATACTTGTTTAATTTTCTTCGAGAATTACTTTTGTCTTAATTGCCGGAAAGAGAGAATGGAAACAGAAACACACAGATTATTAAATCTCAATTTGTTTTGCTTGCAGCACAAATCAGTTTTATTAAAGCTGTTAGACGAACATGGAGATCCAATTTTAGATTCAAAAAAACGTCCACGTTGTGCGACAGGTTTTCTGACAAAAGAAGAAGGTGCAGCTTATCTTTACACTGCCTGGCACGTAGTCACAGGTGCTGGAGATCCTTATAACATTAAGAAACCCAATCCTCCTAGAGTAGATAAAATATTAATTTATTCACAAGATGTTGTTAGTGAAACCTCGGCAATAACTAGGATTGGTAAAAAGGCCGAAAATATCCTAGAACTCTATCTAAATAATGGCGAACAAAAAAAACCGCTTTGGAAACAGGATGAACAAAATACTCCTGATGATTATTGGAATGAAATCGGGATTCAGATCCCAATTTGGCACGATCTGATTAAAATTAAAGTTGATTTACCAGAAGTAATGATTAATACGCTTGCTTTTAATCAAGATGGTTTTGTAAGTAATTTTATGCTCAATATAGGAGAAAAAGTATTAATTTCAGGATTTCCTTATGGATATAGTAGCATGGGTCTTACGCAACCAACGCCCATTATTTTAACAAGATATATCGCAGCTATTCACGTAGAAGGCAGAAGGAAAAGCTTTTTGATTGATGGAGCCTGTTTCCCAGTTATGTCTGGTTCACCGGTATTTGTGATTAGAGACAACAAATTATTATTATGCGGAGTGTACACAGGTATAAAATATCCCGATTATAACGAAAACGAAAATCTTGAAAATGATAGGAATGCAGGGCTGGGAATATGTGATGATATAAACGAATATGTGATGATATAAACCATGCATTAAATAAAATAGTTCCAGGCTGGGGTTGAGAAAAGTGTTAGTACAATTAAGTTATCATTACTCTGAATTTTACTCTGAAGTTGAAACTGTATTGAGCCTTCAGAGTACAAACTAGGTTGTAAATTCGGAAATTCCGAATTTCTTCGCAACTCACTTGCCACTAGAGAAGTAAAGGCTTTGTTAAAGAAAATTTAAATATATCAAAGTGTTAGTTTTTCTAATCTTAAGGTTATTAAAAATTTGCGTCGTATTTGCAGTGAATTTGCATTGATTGTTGATTTATTGCATCGTGCAAAATATATTGAACGCGTGGGTAGTGGCATTGCTCGCATTCAGACTACCTTGGCGAAAACAATAATCTGAGAATGTTTTTTCATCACACGCAGAAAAAATCAATAAATCGTCTAATTTTGGGTTGTAAGTAGCGACTTGCTTGATAATAGAGATAGATAGGCTGTTCTGCTTCGCGGAAAGCGCTTAAAACTTCAACTAATTGACCTTCTTGCAGTGCTTTTGCTGCAATATAATAATGTAATTTTGCAATTCCAAGTCCTTCTATGGCGCATTCACATAAGACATGACTTTCATTGACCCACAAAATAGGATCAAGATAAATAGGTGGATGATTTTCAAAGCTAATGACATTATCAGGATTACGGCCACTGTGGGTAATGTAGCGATGTTGTTTTAAATCCTCTGGTACTTTGGGGGTGCCATATTCCTTGAGGTAGTCTTTCGATGCGCATAAAACAAAATAAGTACTACCTACACGGCGACGCTTTATTTCTGATCCATGACTTAAAGAAGAGCCCAATACAATATCAATTGATTCACGGGCAATATCAGATAATTTCTCAGCAAATTCTAACTTAATTTTTAATTTTGGATTTTGACGTAAAAATTCTGGCAGACGCGGTAAAATATATTCAAGTGCAAAATAACGACTGGTGTTAATGTGTAATATTCCAGTGGCTTCTTTTTCACTATTTATCATGGCTAATTCAGCTTCATCAAGTTCTATAATAGTTTTTTTAACTTGCTGATAATAGCGTAATCCCATTTCTGTTAATGTCACAGAACGCGTACTGCGGTGTAATAATTGGGTCTTTAAGTAGGATTCGAGTTGGCTGATTTGCCTGCTAATTGCGGCTGTAGAAACACCTTGTTTTTTGCCAGCCGCAGCAAAACTTTGCTCTTCTACCACGCTGATAAAGGTTTGAATTTGTGCAAGTGTACTCATATTATTGCGCTTTAGTTAACAGTCATTAGCATAATATAGTATTGTTAACCTTGTTGCAAATATTTATACTCCTGATTGAGTGTTTTGATGACTTAATTAAGGGGAGGAAGCCGTGTATTTAGAACCAATAGCAATAGATTGGAGAAACGTATCTATCAAAGAAATGCGCACCATAGTAACCGCATTAGGTGCATTTTCGACAACAATGGCATATATAATGACCGTAGTGATGTCGTCACAAAAAACCACGGACTCGGATTCAAGTGGGGAAAATCAAAATTTTGCTGTTAATAGTCTATTAGAATATTTAATGGGGCTTGGTCTTTCATCTGTTGGTGGTGGTATCGTTGCATATTGTGGGTATACTATTTATCATCGCGATTACTTCAACCTGACCACTAACGGACTGTTTAAATTATGGCCTAGAGGACCAACAGCGCCTGAAGATATTGAAAATAAAACTGGGGCTCATGTCAATGAAAACTCCAGCCTCTTGTCAAAACCAACGGGTCAAATTAATTAGCCTTAAGGAAAATAATATGTACAAACTGATTTTATATATGGGCTTATTACTCATGAGCGCATTTGTATGGGCAAGTCCAAACTGTTTTGTTGCCCAAGAGAACAATAAAATTATACAAGCAATTGGGGCATGTGAGGTGCAACATTCTCCACGTTGTAGTTTCAATATCCCCTTAAGTTTAATAGCCTTTGAAGAAGGTCTATTATTGGATGCTCGTCATCCTAAAAAAGCATTTAATCAAAATTATGTTGATGGTCGAGCGGTTTGTGAACAAGCAACAGATCCTAGGCATTGGATCAAGAATAGTTGTGTTTGGTATTCGCAATGGATTACTGAATCACTCGGAATGAAAGTTTTTCAGGAATATATTAACGCCTTTGATTATGGAAATACCGATCTTTCAGGCGATCTGGGAAAACATAATGGTTTAACGCGCGCTTGGCTGAATAGTTCCTTAAAAATTTCGCCTAAAGAACAAATCGTTTTTTTGCAGAAAATGTTAAATCGACAATTCTCTTTAAAACCTGAAGCTTATGAGCATACTAAACAAATCCTTTTTGTAGAAAAATTACCAAATGGGTGGACTTTATATGGAAAAACAGGTACAGGTACGCCGCCGAATAAAGATGCGATTAGAAGTGGTTGGTTTGTGGGCTGGATAGAAAAAGATAAACAATCTATTATTTTTGCACAATATATTGAAGTCGGCATTGATGAAACACCCAACGGAATGTATGCAGGACCTTATGCAAAAGAGCTTGCGAAAGAGCAATTAATGCAGTTCCTCAAAACAAAAGGACGTTAGATTTGCAAATCAAACATTGGAAATCCCCCGCAATTGCCATTGCGGGGAATATTTTAGATTATTATGATTTTCTATTATTTGTGCATTTAGGACATTTGCTGTTGCCGTTATTTATGCCTTTAATGTCAGATAAACAAAGTCATTTATTAAGTTTATTCCTCTTTGGTATTATTTTCCTGGTCAGACCCATAGGTGCATATCTTATTGGTCGCATTTCTGATTTAATTGATCGCAAAAAAGCACTCAGTCTATCTGTGTTATGGGCTGCTATTGCTACAATGGGCTTAGCGTTACTGCCCACTTATGATTCTATTGGGATTACCGCGACTCTGTTATTAATTGGTTTTCGGATTTTGCAGGGGATGTCAGTGGGAGGAGAGTATCCTACAGCGGGCACATTTTTGATGGAGTCTTATCCGAAGCATCGTGGTTTATTGAGTGGTCTTTTATCTGCTTCATCTTCATTAGGCAGTTTATTGGCATTTGTATTTGCTTGGTTTTGTTTAAAAGAAGGATCGCCTGATTGGTTATGGCGTGTTGCTTTTTTATTAGGGGGAATAGCCAGTCTTGCCAGTTATTTATTACGTAAAAACTTATCTGCTATCCCTGCACTAGTTGCACCCCAAGAACAATTAATTTATCCACGCCATATTGCTATGATAACGACATTGTTATTAGGCATGCTGATCAGTATTTTTTCTTGGCTACCTACCACATATACTTACTTTTATTTTACAAAAATTTTATATACAACTCAGGAATTAGCGCTTGCGGCTACTTTTATTGCAATCATTTTACAAATTATTTTAAAACCTATATTAGGTATGTTATCAACACGATTTCAAGATTTTTCGTATTATGTAGGTGTTTGCTTTTTAAGTGTTCCGCTCATTTTGCTAGGATTTTATTGGGTCACTCAAGGGCAGATCAAAGGTCAGATTCCTTTGGTGATTGTGGCGGCAATGCTAAGTGCGCCCGTGCATAGCGTGATGAATCGTTTATTTGCGAAGGAAAATAGAAGTCGCTCTGTTAATCTATTATTTATCTTGGGTGCTTGCATGGGTGGTCTTGCACCTGCCTTGTTAGGATTTGTGGTTGATAAAACGGGTTATCATTTCTTTCCTGCTATTTTTTGTGTGGCCATTGTATTGATAAGTGGAGGTTTACTTACGTATTTTTCATATGCTTATCATACTTCAAGATGCTAACTGCGCCATCGAGGAGCCAGCCTGGATTTGCAAGTAATAGTTCGTAAAATTAATCGAATTATTTAAGCATTTTGTTACGACAGAAAATCAAAAAGTAACTGTGTAAAATTGTGTCTAAGCACCACGGTTTATGGCGTATTTAGGCTGTTTTGGACGATTTTTAGGTTGCAGAGAGGCCGTAAGCTATCGATTTATATAACCCTATATTTAGCTCAAAGGTCTTTTAATCCGCTGGTCGATGGTTCGAATCCATCACGACCAACTTAAAACTATAATAAAAGCAATTAATTGCAGTGTTTCAGCTAACATTCTAATTTTAAAAAAACTTCCATATTGTCCCGAATTTGTAACCTGTTTGCTGACAAACTTATACATTCTGATTTATAGCCTCTGAAGGTGGGTTTTGATTTGCAAAAAGACTGGATCAGGTATTATGATGCATACTCTGAATTTTACTCTGAAGTAAAATCTGTGTTTAAACTTCAGAGTAAACCTAGAGAATAGAAGCCTTAAGAATGAATAAAGTAAGCAAAAGATTAATAGCCGCTCTTGAAGAAGCCAAAGAAAAAGGATTGGTAAGTTTGGAATCAATACCCAATACAATGGGCCTTAAAGTGATAGAAAAACTAGAAACTGGCAAAAAAATATTTGATCATGCGGACGCATCCCTAGAGGATTTAAATGCGAACAAATAGGATAAATTAATTAAAAGTGAGCATGGATAAAAATACAGACGAGTTCGAATTAATGATCGCGGCTTTTAATGAAAATTTCTTTTTTAAAGAGTTTACTTATTCTACAAATAAATTTTTTCACAAAAAGCAACCACTTCAGGCTGGAGATTGCATAGTATATTTAGATGAAATTTTATTAATTTTTGAGATTAAAAATAGAAATTTGTCAGCTGTTAGATCTTCTGAAGAGAATGGTTGGTTTTCTATTAAATGGTCTTTTTTAAATGAACCATGGGTTGAAGATTTAGAAACAACAAACTTTTTAAAAAGTAATCCACTTGATAAGGTCGAGCTAAAAGTTCTTCCCAGATATGAATTTTTAAATAATTAATCATATTTTTTAGGATTTAATATTTTGAATATCCTGCTCTAAGTTTCAGATGTAATAATTTCCATTATTTCATTCGGTGCAGAAAGAAAAGGGAAATGACAAGTATGTATGGATTTCATTTTACAAGGATAACGCTTAATTACATTTAATTGCGTTTGCTTTGGTACATTGAGATCTTTCTCACAAAGAATATAAGTTCTTTTAGTCAGTGTTGTGCCAGAAGCTTTCCAGTGAATTGGAGTTGCAAAAGGTGCGATAGGTTGTGGTTGTAGATTTGCAATAGCCCAATCTGCAATTTCAGGTGAGCATTGATGATAGAATGCCTGTTTAACTTTTTGAAGATCTAAGCTTTGGGTATTATTTTCAGGATTTTCAATTAAAATACCTGGAATATTTGATTCCCCACCTTGTGTGACAATATCAAATAACGATTCACCCTCTTGTGCGACCAATGCTGCAATTAAATAAAGATGTGAAATTTTTTCTGGATATTGATCTAAGAGTGGTGCGGCCATTAATCCTGCCATGGAGTGTGCAACAAGTACAATAGGCTCTTTATGACGCATTAGTTCTTGTTCAAGACTTTTGTAATACAAATCATAAGTGACTTCTGACAATGGATAAATGTTGGACCCATGTCCAGGGAGATCAGGCGTTGAAACTTGATGTCCTTTTTGATTTAATAAAGGAACTAGCAATTGCCAACACCATCCGGCTTGCCATGCACCATGAACTAATACAAAAGAAGCCATTGAAACACCTTTATTAAACTATATGTTACCGTGCATTATATCTCTAAATAGGAATTTATTAAATTTCTTATTTATGGCAGTTACCCGTTGATTTGTAGTCACAAGTGGACTTCAATTAAAGGTAAAACTGCTGCCTATTATAAGGCTAAATATGAACCTGCATCGAATGTCGCTACCACAGCGCCAGCACTCAATCTCTTTGGTTGGACTATCCAATTGAGTAATGAAACAGAGGTCGGTGTTGGTGCTAAAGTCACGGTGGCTCGAATCCATCACGACCTACTTTTAATTATATTAAAAACAACACCTTATATATCAATAATTTGCAACACCTTACCTTAAATCAATGTAAATATTGCGTCGCATTTGCGTCGCATTTGCGTTGCAAATATTGACATTTCAGGATTTAGAATTTAAGCTTAATGTAAGCAATAGGGGATATAAGTTATGAATGCAGCGATTCTTGATGCTGTTTTATTAGAGGGCGAAGGCCTAAACGTAGAGTTTAAAGAAAGCACTTCCTCTAAACTTGATAGAGAAATGGTTGCATTTGCCAATGCACAAGGGGGTTCAATTTTTCTTGGTGTAAATGACAAAGGTATCATCACTGGAATAAATATCACCAATAAACTTTCTAGCCAATTACATGATATCGCACGAAATTGTGATCCCAGTATTCCTATCAAGCTTATTCCTCATAAAAAGCGTGGTATTTTGGAAGTAAAGGTGCCAATTGGCGTAGATAAACCTTATCGTTGTACAGACGGTTTTTTCTTACGCAATGGCCCTGGTTCGCAAAAACTCAAACGGGATGAAATTATTTCTTTGGTGCGAGCTAATCAATATATTAAGTTTGATAATGCAATTAACACCATTTTCAAATATCCTAAAGATTTTTCTAAAGAAAGATTAGAGGATTACTTGGATCGTTGTGGCATTGATATAAAATCTTCAGCAGATGATTTGTTAATTAGTTTAGGTGTGGCAAATATAGAGAATGACATCCTGGTTTTTAATAATAGTGGGGTCTTATTTTTTGCAACTAATCCCCAGGAATTTTTCTCTGAAAGTTGTATCACCTGCGTGCAGTATAAAACATTCGATCGCTTTTCTATTATTGATAAAAAGGATATGTTAGGTTCGCCCATTGATCAAATAGAAGCAGCCATGTCTTTTTTAATTGCACATATTCCTGCGAAAGCTGGTTTTAACTTTAATTTTAATTCCAATTTATTTAATTCAAATTTCAATGAAAATCATTTAGGTATGCGCACAGATATTTATAACTATCCATTGGTTGCCTTGCGTGAAGCAATTGTTAATGCGGTGACCCATAGAGATTATCTTTACAATGCTTCTCGTATATACATTCATTTGTATCCAGATCGTATTGACATTGAAAACCCTGGAGGTTTATATCCTGGTTTAACCGTAGAAATGTTAGGTAAACGTAGCGTGCGTCGCAATCCACTTATTGCTGATTTATTACATCGTGCAAAATACATTGAGCGCGTGGGAAGTGGTATCGATCGTATTCAAGCTACTTTGCTGGAAAATAACAACCCTACCATGGAGATTGCTGCGACAAATTTTTTCAATATTCGTTTTTATACTCGTTTAGATACCCAAGAAGAATTGCAATTAAATCCCCGACAATTACATATTTATTATGCCATTAAAGAAAGGGGGCGTGTAACACGCAAACAAATTGCTGATTTTTTCTCTATCAGTAATGATACAGCTGTGAGGGAGTTGAATATGTTGATGGGTAAAAATTTAATTCATAAGCAGGGCGAGGGGAAAGGGGTTTTTTATGTTCTGGGTGGAGAATCTGGTCATGGATCAGGTTCGGGTTATGAAGATGGGTCCGGTTATGGCGGTGGCTCTGGATCTGGAGCAGGGTACGGAGATGGCACAGGACATGGATAATATCCAAGCGATCGCGTGTTTTTTGATTATAGTCTATGCATTTTTGGAAAATATGAAGCGATTGCTTTGCTTCTTAAGGGTTAATTGAATTATTTGTGGTACTGTGGTGACTCCTTAACGTCAAGCTACGTAGACAATGCCAGGGCAACCGTACCTACCTGTGGTTACTTAATTTTTACTAGCTTATGTTTTTTTTCCTTTTTTTCCTTTGTTCCTATCAGCTCTTCTTGTATTGTATTAATTAATGCCTGAGAATGTGCTGCAATCTGTTTTCCATCAGCGAGTAGTTTTTCAATGGCATCATTTTCAAAACGACATAAACGAATAAATCGTTTCATTGTTGATCCTACATTTGAGTAGCCTTGATGTTTTTGAGCAAATGATTCAAGTATCTCGAGTAGACCAATTTTAAGGGTGGGATTATTCTCGGGTGCAAGTGAGGCTAAGCCTTTATCTGAAATTGTTTTAGAGAGCGAAGGCTTTGTAAAGATTTGGTGCAACACAGCGAGTGTAGTTACATTTGCACTATGACGTTGTTCTAGGAAATTAACGGGGGTCTTTACCGGTGTGCTGGGTTCTAATTCAGCCAGTTGTGCTTTAAGTCTTTCTTTTTCTCTTTCACCTTCTTGGAATTGCCGCTCCTTTTCTTCAATTAAATTATCCATGATGTGTATACGTTTAAGTGCTCCATCGATGGATTCTTGCAGTTGAACGGTTAATTGTTGCATTTCAGCCAGCAAGGCATTTGGAAATTGAATATCGTGAGAAGATAAATATTTTCTTAATGCGTACAGCATTCCAAATAGAGACAATACGGTGCCAAGTATCAAAACAAAGTAAATCCTGAATTTAAAATTGTTGGGTTCGGAGGGTTGTGTGGCAGCAGAGTCAATACGTGCAGGGTGTTTTTCTTTGAATAAATTAAACATTATGTTTAGCATTATGATTCTCTGTAAGTAAAGCTTAGATTATTGTGGAGAAGGCGAGCGTGTTCGTACTTCATTCGATGGTTTAAAATCACTATTGGCGCCGCGCCCTCGGTTACGGAAGTGAGTAACGGGTTGCGCAACAATGGACGAAGATGCATTCGAAGATGAAGACGAAGAGGGGGAAGACGAAGAGGAAGAAGATGAGCCATGGGTATTGGCGTGTGTAGTATGGTTGGCAGCATTTTGACGGATAAGTTTTTCTCTAGTTAGCTCTTCTACTTTTTCTTGCAACGCTCTAATTTGTTCTTGCTGTTTTATATTCCTTTCGTTTTTTTGATCCAAAACCTGTTTCGTTGCTTTGTCCAATTCAAGAGTTTTTTCTAGATCCTTTGTAAGTACTTCATTCTTTTCTTTGGCACGCGTTGCCTCTTTTGTAGCAGTCGCAGCCTTATTGTTTGCAGTCGTCGTATTTTTGGTTTCGTTAGCTTTACCGTGACGGCGACCTAAAAGATATGCAACGCCCACTACTATAACTGCAATAATCCCCGTAACGGCTGCAGCAACCGGATGTACGCGACATAAATCCCCTATTTTTTTGAAAAATTTGAAAGATATCATAAAATACTCAAATCTATAATTTTATATTGTAAAGTATAATATTATATCATAACCCTTTACAAAAATTCAGTGAGGAATTATAGATGACGCAGGCACAAGATCAGCTCCTAACAAATAAAAAAAATTATGTTATAGATTTGACTTCTACTCAGTCAGTCTTGCCATTTAAAATTCTAGACACAAACAAGCAATCAATTGGTCATGTATCTATCCAAAATGGTGTCATGAAAATTACTGGCAAAGGTGATTTTGTTCTAAAAATACCTGAGGAAATGCGTCAATACGCATGGGATATAGACATTGAAGGTAAAGTAATTTTTGAAAGTGATCTTTCTTGTGATCGCCAGGTAACCATCAAATCAGACTCAGTTGAATTTCAAAGCCAAGTCTATGTTAAACAAACCTTGAAGTGCGATGCAAACAACGATGTTGTTTTCAAAAAGAAAGTCCATGTAGGCATTGCTGATATTTTTGCACAAAAATTAGTGCGATCTTTCCATACCCTCAATGCAAAAGAAATAAAAGTAGATACTGATTATTTTAGCAATAAAGGAGGTATTAATATTTCTAAAAAGTTAGAAGTGTCTGCAAGAACGGTGTCAAATGCGGGTTTAATTCACGCAGATTTAGGTAGCACGTGTGTGTTCAACGTTGAAAAAGGGTTTCATTGCGATCCCCCGTCGCAATTAATTTTAAATGGAAGTGCTCAACTATCTGGCCCGGTGGTTGCATTAAATGGTCAAGCAACCCTCAATGAATGTAGCATTTCTGCTACGCAATGGGATCTAGCAGGTCAAGTCAATATTAAACAACCAAAAAAAATCAAGACGGTGCAGTGCAATGTCACGCAGGATGCAAATATAACCGTGGGTGCACCAGGGCAACATTATGATTTAACTATCGAGCAAAAACTTATCGTAAATAAACAGGCCAATCTCTCAGTCAGTGGCGGTAATCTAGTCATAGATACTGTTTCTGTACAAGATGAAACGAAAATAGATTTTAATGATACGACGCTCAATGCAAGGACATGGTACCAAAAATCCGGTACGACTGAACTTGTGAAAACAGTTTTTCATGGAACTAAAAATATTTTTATAGAAGACAATGCAGTGCTTAAGGTACGTGAAAAATCAACAATCAAATCAAACATGATACATTTGTTAGGTGAAGTAGAGTGTAGCGATTCAGATATAGATGCTGAATTTTTGAATGCAGGTGGGGCAGCGCAGCGTTACAGCCAAGTAAATATTTCTGGTGAAAATGTTAACTTTGAAAAGTCTGCTGAGCTTGCTCATGTTAAAGTCAAAGCAAAAAAAATTATCTCATTATAACACATTATTAATGAATCATTCTGTACTTGAGGTAGAAGACTGTTCTCTTTTCTTGGACAAAATTGAAGGCAAAGAGAACGCAATTAAAACTAAAAGCTTACATATTGAGCACCTAGATAAAGCTAATCCATTGAATTTTAAAAAGTGTGCGATCCATACCACAAGCTTGAGTATGGAAGGTGATTTTGTGCTCGATGATAGCTTTATTTATTCTGAGGAATCGCATGACGATTATACCTTAGTGCAGACCGTACACGGAAAATTAAAGCTCATCAATGGTTCTAAAATTGAGTCAAAAGGATTGATTTATACGGATAAAGACACTGAGATCGAGGTTGATAACAGCACGATTTCCTCCCAAAAAATGTTGAATCAAGGTTTAACACAGTTGCGCGATGCAGAGATCACCTCAGAGATATTAATGCAAATTAAAGGAAGAATGGATGCAATAAAATCAAAAATCAATGCTTCGAATTCTTGGTTCACAGATCAATCTCAATTGAATTTGACTGATACGAAAGTATCGGCCGTCAATGCTTCCATTGATGCCACCGGTAAAATTAAAAATTCAGATGTCACGTTAACCGGCAAAACACTGGTCCATACTGATGCAGCGCTAGCAATTGAAATGATACCTCAAACGAAACTCGCACCCCAGAGCAAACGCGCGCAATTTAAAGCAGATGATTTATCTATGTTAGGTTCCATGCAAGTCTCGGGCGGCAGCGTAGTATCAAATGAGCAACTAAAAGTGGGTACCCAAGCGGTCTTGGCTGCTAATGGTACCGATATGGAGTTGAATCAATTTGATGTGAATGGTAGCGCTGTAGTTAAAAAGGGTTATTTATTGGCAGAAAATATCACAGTCACAGGTAGCCTAACTCTTGAAAAAACCGATGTTGAAGTAGATAAGCGGATAGACATTGACGCGCATGCTAAACTCACTGCACAAATGAGTGAGGTGAAAACCAAAGATTTTACCTCTTTAGGAAAAGTAGAGGCTAAAGCCACGACAGTCAAAGCAACCGATATTCACTTTGCTGCAGGCTCGCACTCCACATTTAAAGGTGTCAAGCTTGATGCCAATACTGTTACGATTTCAGGAAGCATGGACGTGGGTGGGCGTACTGAATCCCTCGATGACTATCAAATTGCACAAATGCCTAAGGATGGAGATTGTTTATTTCATGCGATTGCTCATCAACTGCAAGTGGTCGATCACCGTAGAAAATACTCAACTGAAAAGTTACGGAATATGGCAGTGGCTTATATCAAAAAAAATAAACATCAATTCCAAGATTTCTTTACTAAGGATGACTTCAATACTCATTTAGAAAAAATGGCCTGCCAAG
>Ga0206843_10191_pt1 | contig 16164 bp, 16 predicted proteins | sample Alteio_BWOrgCont_21_FD_152869 | JGI IMG/M metagenome (GOLD analysis project Ga0206843, IMG submission 152869) | Enriched cells from forest soil in Barre Woods Harvard Forest LTER site, Petersham, Massachusetts, United States -... | ecosystem: Environmental > Terrestrial > Soil > Temperate forest >...
TATATCCAAAACCTCAAAATTCAAAATACAGACAATCGAAGTCGACAAAGATCACATGCATCTACTTATCGATGTTGTGCCGGATATTAGCTCTACACAAATAGTTCGCAAGCTTAAGCAGGAATCTACAATTTCCGTTTGGAAGCAGTTTCCACAGATACTCAACAAACAGTTTTGGAAAGAACGAACTTTTTGGAGTGACGGCTATTTTGTTTCAAGCACTGGGCAAGCTTCCGAAGAGACAATAAGGAAATATATTGAAAACCAGGGCTAAAGGCCATTCATCCGCTGGACTAAAGATCCAGCGGTTTTCTGGCCAAGCAAATATAAACCTCATGCTTAGGATTGGGGTTTTCTTGTAGGATAAAACAGATTATGTTAGGATCCCATCTTAAAATCAAAATCAATTAGCCAATTGAGGATACTTATGCGATTCCCTAAATATATGGTTATCTTGCAATTATTTTTAACAACCCTTGCGTTGCTTGGATGCTCTAGAAGCTCTTATGATGTCTGGGAAGATACCAAAACATGCAGCCGGCATGTCAACAGAGGCTTTCGCAGTTTAGGCGGAAAGCATAGCGATTCAAGGGCAGTCGATTGTCCTGATGATTTTTATAGCAATCAATATTATTCCGGAGACGGTGTCGGGGAAGATTTCATTCCATTGATGGATGAAAACTGCCAAGGGCAGCCGGGATTCAGCGAAAGGGCAGCTCCTCCTCCAAGGGAGTCTCCGGGTGATCCTGGGAGCTCCATTCCAGGAATCGAAGCTTTCCGCGATCCCGCGACGAATGCGGCTTTGTCGCGTATATTCAAGAATATTTATTTTGAATATAACAGCAATTTAATCAAAGGGCAGGATAACCTGGATGTGATCAGAAGCGTTGCTGATTATATGCTCAAGCAGCCTAATACTTATCTCTTCATCGAAGGGCATGCCGATGAAAGAGGACCTGAAGCCTACAATTTAGCCTTAGGTTCCCGAAGAGCAAATGGTGTTAGGAATTTGCTTATTCAAAATGGAGTCCACCCCGATCATCTATTTACGATTTCTTATGGCAAAGAACGCCCATTAGTTCTCGAACATCACGAAGAAGCCTGGTCGCAAAATAGACGCGCGGAGTTTAAGATATACCAACGTTAATTGAGGTTCTATAGAGATGTTATTGGATAGGATCTTCAAGGCATTGTTGCACAAATTTTCAACGGAATGCAGAGGGTGGCTAATCCTTTGCATAGCCTTTGTTTTAATTATTGACGTCTCTTCTCTGGTTGCCGCTAGAAACCGGCCTAGCTATGAAGAAGATAGAAACGTCATGATCAGAGAAATCCTCGATAGTTTGGACAACCTTCGCCATCAAGTGAATAATCACGAAGCCGAAATTCGCGTATTTGAGGAAAAGTTCAAAAATCAAGAAGACATTTTGGATTCTTTGCGGCATCAAACATCTGCATCAACGCAAGCAGTCAAAGAAACTTTAAAAGGCCACTTGGTCAATTTAGAATCTAAATTAACCGGTCATGAGAACACTGCAAAAGATTTATCTACTGATTTTAAATCTTTTGCAAAGGATTATAACCAAGTTTTAATGGAATACAAATCCCGCATTGCAGAATTGGAAAAAGCGATAGATATCCAAAATCACAATATTGAAAATCTGCAAGCGGCTATGGGGACGATGATAGAAGCAATGCAAGTGAAAGAAACTTCGCAAGAAAAAGGCGTAACACCCATTCAAGATGAAAGTTCAGCTAAAATTTATCGAGTTAAAGCGGGTGATAGCCTTGGAAAAATTGCTGAACAGAATCAGACCACGATCAAAAAACTAAAAGAACTCAACAACTTGACTAGCGATCAAATTATCATCGGCCAAAAGTTAAAGTTGTCCGAATAAAGGTTTGTTTTTGCATGTCTATAAATAGTAAACAAAATCAAGCGATTGGGATTTTTGATTCCGGCATTGGCGGACTGACCGTCATGCAGGAACTCATGAAAAGATTGCCTCATGAGCCTCTCATTTATTTTGGCGATACTGCCCGATTGCCTTATGGTGAAAAAAGTCCCGAAGCCATTATCCGTTATTCCATTGAGAATGCCATTTTCCTCATGGAACAAAATATCAAGTTATTAGTGATCGCTTGCAATACAGCCTCGGCATTTGCGCTCGAAAAACTTCAGAAAATTTTTAGCATCCCCATCTTAGGTGTTATTGAACCTGGAGCAGAGAATGCTGTGCAATCCACAAGAAATCAACATATCGCTGTTCTTGGAACCAAAGGAACCATAAAATCCGGAGTTTATCAAAGGGAAATCGAAAAAAAAATGCCGAAGGCTCGCGTGGTTTCAATCGCCTGTCCTTTATTTGTTCCTTTGGTAGAAGAGCGATTTTTCCATCATCCAGCTGCTCGCTTGATTGTCAAAGAATATTTGGCTCCCCTCCATGAACAAAAAGTTGACACTGTTCTTTTAGGATGCACCCATTATCCTCTCTTAAAGCAGCTGATCATGGAAGAGCTGCCCAGCAGTCTTGTGATAGTGGATTCAGCTTCCACTTGTGCTGAGAAAGTCGCAGATATCCTCAAACTCCATCATTTAGCTAATGCAACAGATCAAAAACCTTATCATCGGTATTTTGTATCAGATGATCCAAAAAAATTTCAATCTCTCGGAACAGATTTTCTAGGCTCCCCTATCGACCATGTGGAACATTTATCATCCGGTTTTTTTTCCGGTAAACACCCATAGCAATCCCAATATCCCAAGGAAGGCCATGCCGATGACTCCAAACAAAAAGCCTTGATTTCTTTCTTTTTCCTCTAAAGTCCGAGCATTTTTTAACTGATACAAACGCAGCAATGTTTGCTTATCATCCCATTGAGGTACTACCATCAACAAGCCTTGGACTTGGACAACACCGCTAGAAGGAATATCCTTGAAAGTTGAATCCAAGAAAATTTGATCTTTTGCTTTGTGCGCTGAACCAACGCAACAGGTTTTTAGATTGGGTTCAGAAGATAAAATCCATCGACCATCCTGTGTCGCATAAAGAAAGCCGCGAATAGTAATTTCTCGATTATGAAGCGTTTCTGCTTCTTCTAAATTAAGCTTTGAAAACTCATGAAAAGTCAGAGGAAGCGGATTAGCACAAAGAGATCCAATTCCCAATAAGATACAGACTAAGATATGAATTAACATAAAAGATCCCAAGGGCAATTAATGTTGAAATTATTTTGTTGAATCTGTATTATTTTGTAATAAAAATCAAGGTGATATTAAAATCTCAAGATTTTATTTTACTAATCACGTCTTACCTTTGCGCCTCTGTGCCTTTGCGCCTTTGCGTTGAATCTCACTTTACCTCACAAGTGTGTGGTAATGTGAGATTCAACGCAAAGGCGCAAAGGCACAGAGGCGCAAAGTAAGACGTGATTTATTCGTTTTAATTATGTCAAATTTTTTTCATGAAATAGGAGCAAAATGAAATCGATTTTTAAATTAATAATGTTTTTTATATGTGTTATATCTAATGCTTATTCCATTAGTTATTCAGTGCATGATTTGGGTTTAGGATCGTATGAATCCAGCAATCCTTGCAAAATCAATCATGCAGGCACTATTGTAGGAAAATTCAAAGAACGCGATGAGTCCCATACTGATTCCTATACTGATTTCATGTGGACTTCTGAAAAAGGATTGATTTTATTAAATCCTAAACAAGCGACCGAAAAACAAAATCCTTTTTTGAATGAGAACAACCAAGTCATAGGTTTATATTGGAAACAGTACAATGGCTGGTTTCACAAATACCAGGATCAAAATCTTTACACTTACAGCATTGATAACGGATTTATTGACATCTCCCCCCCAAGTAGCTGGGAACGAGAGCAGATTGGAATATTTTATACACCTTGGGCAGCCGATTATAACACACATTTCGCATGGAAAACTAAAAGTCTTAATCTCTTAGGATATACTGATAAAGAGGAATTACTTGTCAAACAAAATGGACAATATGGGATTTGGCAATATGGGACATTTACAAATATGACGTTCAATGATCAAGATACACCAATGTCTATGGATTCTTGGGGAAGAATCTTCATATTACGCACTATCGATACTAAGCAATCAATCGGAGGCTATGTATACATGGAAGACTTATCAAGTGATCCATTTGTATTCAATTATTTCGAAGATCACCCCGAAGATGCTCTGGAAAATGCCTCAAGAGCCGCAAGCATGATTTTCAAGATATTAAAACAAGGCAAAGTCCTCGGGGCGGTTGTTGGAGTCAGTCAGGACAAAAGTGTACAGGGAGGCTATATTTGGACGCCGGAAGAAGGGTATACTTTGCTTAAAAACTTTATCCCGTTGACAGGCAATGACAATGGACAAATGATCGGCTTTGGTCTTTTTGAAAAAGATTGCTCTTCGGAATGTGCCTTTTGGGAAAATGGTCAAATGCACAAATTAGAGGATTTAATTTCCGACAAAGAAGAAAATAAATTAACGACGATATTAAATCTTGTCGATATGAATGATAAAGGGCAAATTATAATTCAAGCTCGCGGCGCTGATGGCGACCATGCTTATTTATTAAATCCAAATTAACGTTGCATTTTGAAGAATCGTTATTTTATAATGGCCCTTATTTAAATTTAGGACAAACCCTTGTATGGGACATTTTCTTTTTACCTCAGAATCTGTGGCGATGGGACATCCAGATAAAGTGGCGGATCAAATCTCGGATGCCATTCTCGATGCCTGTTTGCAAGAGGATCCCTATGCAAGGGTTGCCTGTGAAACTTTAGTGACGACAGGGCTAATTGTCCTTTCAGGAGAAATAACAACCCATGCCCATCCCAACTATCCTGAAATCGCACGTCAAATGGTACGAGATATTGGCTATACAGATAGTGCCATGGGATTCGATTATAAATCCTGCGGTGTTTTGATCTCATTCAATAAACAATCTCCCGATATAGCGCGAGGGGTAAACGAAAGTGAATCTGCCTATAAGGAGCAAGGGGCCGGCGATCAAGGGTTAATGTTCGGTTATGCCTGTGATGAAACTCCCGAGCTCATGCCTATGCCGATCATGTTGGCTCATAGAATCGTACTAGAATTGGGCCGTTTAAGGAAATCAAATGAAATTCCCTATCTGCGCCCTGATGCGAAGGCGCAAGTTACCATCGAATATGACAGCCATCATCAGCCTCTACGTGTGCATACTGTGGTGATAGCCACACAACATTCTCCTGAGGTTGAACATGCCACCATTATCAAGGACATGAAAAACTTGGTTAAAAAGTTGGTGCCGAAAGGATTTATCGATGGGGACACCTTGTTTTACATTAATCCAACAGGCCGCTTTGTAGTAGGCGGGCCCGAAGGCGATTGCGGACTGACGGGGCGTAAAATTATCGTGGATACGTATGGCGGCATGGGCAGGCATGGCGGAGGTGCATTTTCGGGGAAAGATCCCACAAAAGTAGACCGCTCAGCCAGCTATGCTGCGCGCTATGTGGCCAAGAATATCGTAGCTGCAAAACTTGCCAAGCGATGCGAAGTGCAAGTCTCTTATGCGATAGGAGTGCCTCATCCGATATCCATTAAAGTGGATACGTTTGGAACTGGAAAAGTGAGCGAAGAGCTATTGGCGCATGTGATTCCGATGGTATTTAATTTATCGCCTAAGGGGATGATAGAAATGCTAAATCTGCGCAGGCCGATTTATACAAAGACTGCTTTCGGCGGGCATTTTGGAAGAAATGAAAAAGAATTTACATGGGAAAATACTGATAAAGTCGCTTCCTTGCTCGAAACTCTTAAGCTGGAAGCCTATACAATCAAGTCTGATTCTTAATTACATAGGCCTTGCTACACCAAGAATGGGAAACAAGGAACAATTATGAAAAACTTTGATTATGAAGAAGGTTCGGAAAATGTATTTGCAGATGTTGGTTTACCAAATGCAGAAGAATTAAAGACAAAAACGTTGCTTGTGATTGAAATAAAACGCATCGTTAAACAAAGAAAATTAAAACAAATTGAAATAGCTGAAATTTTAGAAATCCTTCAACCAAAAGTCTCAAGTCTATTAAAAAGAAAATCATCAGGTTTTTCCACGGAACGACTTATGCGGTTTTTAAATGCATTAGATCAAGACATCGATATAACGATTAAGCCTAAGCCGAAAAATAGAAAAGAAGCTTACATTAGCGTCTCTTTTCCTCAGCCAGCTGTAAAAATCGCTCCTAAATCTATATAGAAATCGGCAATAAGTCTATTGTATTCAAAAATGTCTCGTATGTCCATTAATACTGGACATACAATACCAAATATATTAGAATGTGGTATCTTCATGAGGAAAGAATGATGAGTACTTTCGGAGCTATTAGAGGGAAAATTAAAACCGAAGAATTCGATTACGAAAGCCTGATGCAGACATTGCGGCATTATAAAAAACCGCGAGATGCTATTACTCGGTTTTTACGTGATGGATCGATTATACGATTAAAAAAAGGACTTTATGTTTTCGGGGAAAATTTTCGTAGAGGAGTTATTTGCAAGGAGTCCCTTGCCAACCTAATCTATGGCCCGTCTTATATTTCTCTAGAGTATGCCTTGTCTTATCATGGATTAATTCCTGAACGTGTAGAGCAAATTACCAGCATGACCCCATTAAGAAGTAAAACATTCCAAACTCCCGAGGGAGTATTTGCCTATGTTCATTTGCTCCTTAGAAAAATCGCTGTCGGTGTTACCTTAATAGAAGCCGATCCACAACACCAATTCTTAATCGCGACCCCGGAAAAAGCGATTGCTGACAGGATATCGTTTCACAAAAATCTGACCTCCACGCAAGATGTGTACTCATTCGTATGTGAGGGGCTTAGAATTGAAGAAGATATGCTAGCTAAACTGCGAATTCCTTTGCTTGAGGAAATCGGAGAAATTTACCGAAACCCGGCAGTTACCAACTTGATTCAACTTGTTAAGGAGCTCTCATGATATCAGAAGCCATTCTAAGAAGATTGGAAAGTTACAAATGCTCATCTCACCAAGAATATGAGGCTGCTCTGCTTGAAATTATTCAAGAAATTGCCCTTTTAGGACTATGGAGATCAAAATTTTTTGAAAAAGCGGTTTTTTATGGAGGAACTGCCTTGCGAATTCTTTATGGATTGGATCGCTTTAGCGAGGATCTTGATTTTTCGCTTGTAACCAAAAGGCCCGATTTTGAAATGAAGACCTACCACCAAGCTGTTGCTCGTGAGTTGCAATCTCTAGGATTCGATGTCACAGTGGAGGAAAAAAAGAAGACTATCGAATCGGCAGTCCAGTCTGCCTTCATCAAAGCAAATACGAGAGAACATTTTTTACGCATTGGGCTTTCTGCGGAAGATCAAAAACGGATGCATTCTAACAAAATTCTTAAGGTCAAATTTGAAGTAGATACAGATCCTCCCTTAAAGTTTAACATTAATTATCTGCCGTTAACATTTCCAGGGCCATTTTCTGTGGCTACCATGACTCTTTCTGATCTTTTTGCTGGAAAAATGCATGCGCTACTTTTTCGAGAATACAAAGGCTGGGTCAAAGGGCGGGATTGGTATGATTTTTTGTGGTTTCTTGGACAGAAGATTCCTTTGGGACTTACTCATCTTGAAGAGAGAATGCGACAAGCCGGCCATTTTCAAAATGATCAACAATTGACTGAACAAAGATTAAGAAAGCTTTTGGACGATCGCATTAGACAACTGGATGTCGCATCTGCCGAAGCCGATGTCCGCCGTTTCATTAAGGATCCATGGAAGATTGCTCATTGGTCGCAGGATTATTTTCTTGAGAGCGCAACTCATCTCCTAACGATACCACAAGTAGGATGCCTGTAGAATAGTTTCGGAGGTTCATTAATATACTATGATAGATAGGATTAGGAAATAATTTGCCGGTTTTCCGATTTTATGTTTTTTTCTTATTGATGGTAGTATTTCTTTGATTTCCAAGGACAATCTTTAGGAAAAATTTTTATGTTTATTCCTGTTTCTTTTGCAGCATATAGTTTCGCATCGTTAAATAGGATAGCGGCCATATTTCTATTGTACGTCGACAGCTACGCGAAAGCCGGTATAGGGATCTAAATGCTCCGGAGGCAAGCCTATCCGTTCTGCGACGCGCACACCACTAGAAAGGCTGTCGTAACATCCTCCTTTTGCAACTTTTTTGTTGCCGCTAGAAGGTCCTTGAGGGTTATCCTCAGGCATTTTAGTGTAATATTCATCATCATACCAATCAAAAACCCATTCCCAGACATTGCCACTCATGTCAAAAGCACCTGAAGGACTTTGAGCAAGATGGGTCGTTAATTCTTGTTTATCCTCCAGACTTGTAGGAAGTTTATTGACGCCATTATAATATCCAACTTTTGTAGTCAAAACTTGAAATAACTCATGCTTGCTATCAGAATCTCTATAATTTGCCCATGTTTTGTCTATGGTGTTTTGGCCAAAGCCATACCGGAATTTCTTTAAAGTATCTGAAGAAGTGTTTTCCATGCCGGCGGCTTTTTCCCATTCAGCCTCTGTTGGCAGACGAAATTGATAGTCTTTGCAATAAGCTTCAGCTCCATACCAGCTCACGTTAATAACTGGAAAATTATGTTTTGCCGTCATGGGCAGAAAATGGGGGCCTTCAGATGTGGAATGTGTATAGATTTGACTATTCGCATCCCCTTCTAAAGTTTTGCAAAGCAAATTCCCCTCTTTGTTTGTGATTTGTCCTCGTAATTCAGGCTGAGTGTGATATGTGATTTTCCCTTCACTCCAAGCTTTGTTTAGCCACAGGGCATATTGCGCATTGGTGACTTCAAAGGTTCCTATATAAAATGCCTTGACTTTTACGATTTTTGGAGGAAGCTCATTTATTTTGGAGTCATCAAAAGGATCACCAATAATGACCTTTCCGGCTTTAACTAAAACAGTTTTTTGTATATCTTCTGTTGCAAGCTTCGTTGTGGTGGCAATCTCAGCAATTGTTATCTCACTTTCATCATTGCTTATCTTTGTATAGATGCCTTCAATGGGCCCTATATTTTCATTTGGTCCAATGATGAGAGGAATGGGTTCAGGACTTTGAAATCCGGGCAACTGTTCAAAAGATAAAATATATTGACCGGGCAGCAAATGGTGGTTTACAAATTTTCCTATTGTTGACTGAGCTTGAATGAGTCCGGCCTGATTCCTCAATGTAACTGTTGGAGCTGTATCAAACATCTCTCCGCTGGGTTTGACATTTGTGATTACTTTTATCGAAGAATAATGGGGTTTAATGCTTTGATCAATTTTAATGATTTTATTTGGAATGATGATCACTTCCCTGGAGGGGATCTGATCAAATAACTTGTCGGAATTCGGTATAATAAATTCAATCGTATATTTTCCCGGGATAAGATCTTCAATGACAACGAGGCGGTTCATGCAAGTCAAATCATCGACATAAGCTTTAGATTTGGGATACATTTGTGTAAGGTTTTTATCATTTTTTAACCAAAAGCGAATACGATCCAATCTTTCTGCTTTAGGTCCAGTTTGATAGGTCACGATCAAAGAACCTGTGTTAGATATTTCGTCTTCGACCGCAAAGGTAAAACTACACAAAAGTAAATAAATAAAGACAAGCCGCCAGGAGTATTCTATACAATTCTTCTGCATACCAAAAAACCTCATAAAATGAATAGTATGCAAAGATAGACAAGTGTCAAGAAGAAAGATTAATTTTTAAGAGCAGGAATTAGCGCGTCTGAAGGTTTGTTATTCTTGCTGAGGACTTCATCAATAATTTGTCCTGTATCATCGATGGCAATGAAATGGCGTTCATTTCCATGAACCGTTGCTAAAATGACATTGCGAGAAGATTTAGTTTTTGCTAAATACCATGTATTTTCAGGTTTTTTTGGAATTCTTGGTTTTTCAACTGCCCAAGCACCGTCGCCTAAATACAAAATTCCTTCCTTAAAATTGACTTGTCCTTTGTGGATTGGCCAGGTTCTTTTATAAGCATGATCATGATGCTCAAAAACAGTGTTCACACCGAATTTTTCAAACAAAGGCACCCAACTTTTTCGAATTTCCGCATTGGTTTTACCATCGAATGGGCGGACTGAGGGATAAGCTCCGACATGGTAAACAACAAATTTATGTTGGATTTGCTGTCTATGTTCGAGAGTTTTGCTGAGCCATTTGTCTTGCACTCCGATCACAGGGTTTGTGTGACCTGAATCCAAAATCACTAGGCTCATAAAGTTGCCGAAGTCCAATACATTGAATCCTTGCGATCCAGGAAAAGGAAATAAAGAATAAAAAAATGGAGCGTCGGTAGGTTTTTTGTTATTCTTCCCTTTTTTGACATCGTGATTTCCAATGGCAGGTATCATCGGAATGAGTCTTCCATCAGGCGCTACCATTTGATTTTTCCACGCTATCAACCAATCCAACCAACGAGGCATTAATTTAGGAAGAGCCGAAGGCTTTTCATCATTATAGGCAATATCTCCGCCTACAATAGCAAACATTGGATCTAGTTTCGCTACTTGGCGGTTCATTTTTTGCAAGATATCTAATCCATCGTGATAAACGTCTCCTCCCACAACGAAACGAATAGGCTTGGTCCAATCATCGCTTAATGTTCGAAACTTGTATTTAACGCCATTGGATGTTACCCTGAAGTTGTATTCTGAGTCGGGCTTGAGACCGATCAGTTGTACCGAATGAATCCAAAAGGGATATTGATCGGGCATATGGATATGGCTCCCGATAACCGAATTCCATTGGATTTCTCCCTTTCGTTGGTATTCCACGGTATCTGATTCACTATCAAGGTTTGTGATCCAACAAATTGTCATTGTAGTTTCCGGATTGCCCTTCCATGTAAGATAAACAGCAATTGGATCAAACTCAGCCGCGACAAGAGGTGAATGAAAGGTAATGTAAATTATTAGATAAATGAAAAAGAATGATTTAACTTTATTCAAGGAAGAATATTCCTAATTTTTCTTATTTAATAAATCAGCTACGCGCAAAAGGACTCTATTGCATAAAGAAATAAAGGTATTCAAAGAATCAGGAGCTAATTCTCGTTGGGAAAGCAATGCCAAATGATAGACTTCCTGGACTATATCAGTTGCAAGTTCCTGATCGATGAGGTCAATTTTTTGAATCATGGCCATTAAAGGGCTATTGGTATTGACGACAAACGTCCGTTCTCCAAGCATATTCATTTTGCTGCTATTTTCCTTCGGAGCCATATGCAGCATATAATCCCGCATTCTGCGTTGGTCCTCATTTATAGCGATGAATCCAGGCAAAGATTCAGAGGCTAAACTTTTAGCCTCTACTTGAATATTTTCGTTCTTCAATTTACTGCGGATCAAGTCTGCTAATTTCGCGGCTTCTGTTCTACCAGAGGGATCTAGGATTGTTTTTTCACGCTCTTTGTCCAAGATGCTTTCATGGATATCCGCATCAATGCGTTGAAATTTGACCGGTGCAATTTTTTTCTCAAGAAATTGAATTAAAAAAGTGTCAATGGGATTGTCTGCGCATAAAATTTCGACACCTTTATTTTTATACAGCTCGAGAAAATGAGAAGAATGGCTTTCATCCTTCGTATAGAAGATTTTGTTGTTTGTCTTCTCGCGGTTCCTTTCTAGATATTCTTCACAAGTTGTCCATTCTCCCTCTGTATTTTTCCAAATAAGAAATTCTTTAACCCGCTCATAGAATTTATCATCTTCCAAAATTCCCATTTTCACAATCAAAGAGGTATCATCCCAAGACTGGATAAAACGGGCACGGTCTGTTTTATACAGTGTTGAAAGGCTGTCGCAAACTTTTTTCGAAATATGGCTTCCGAGCTGCCGTACAGTTCTATCCATTTGTAGATAACTTCTGGAAACGTTCAAAGGAATATCGGGGCTGTCGATGACTCCGCTTAGAACCATTAAATAATTGGGTATGACATCCTTGCAGTTATCTGAGACGAAAACGCGGTTGCAAAACAATTTAACTGTATTTTTTGTGTAGTCAAAGTCCCTGCGTAATTTCGGAAAATAAAGGATTCCCTTTAAATGGAAGGGATAATCGACATTCAAATGGACCCAAAACAAGGGGTCTTCATGCATTGGATATAAAGTGCGGTAAAATTCCAGGTAGTCTTTTTGTGTGCATTCATTGGGGGATTTTATCCATAAAGGTTCTTTGTTATTGATAAGAGAATCGCCCAGGTAGATTGGATAAGGTAGAAAAGCACAATAATGATCTAAAATTTTTCTTAAATGAAATTCGTCTAGATATTCATCGCTTTCATCGTCTAGGAACAATTTGATTTCAGTCCCGCGGGTTTGCCGCTTGCCTTTTTCTATTGTGTATTCGGAGGTCCCGTCACAGGACCATAATACCGGTTCTGCGCCCTGTTTGTATGATAAAGTGTCAATTTCTACTGTTTTGGCTACCATATAAGCAGAATAAAAGCCGAGTCCAAAATGCCCAATAAATTGGTCGCGTTCATTATTTGAATTGTATTTGCTTATGAAGTCTTCTGCGCCAGAGAAAGCAATTTGGGCAATGTATTTTTGGACTTCGTCAGCATCCATGCCGATGCCCGTATCGATAAATGTCAGAGTGCGTTCGGCTTTATTTATCTGGATCTTTACACTAAAGTCTTCGGTATTAGCTTGCAATGCTCCTTGATCTTTGAGAATTTTGACTTTGTGTATCGCATCGCAAGCGTTAGATACAAGTTCCCGTACAAAGATGTCTTTATCAGAATATAGCCATTTTTTTATGATCGGCAAAATATTTTCGCTGTGTATTTCAAGTGCTTTTTTTACCATATGTAAATCCTAAAATTTTAAGAGATTCGAAAATGGTATTTTACCAAAGAGACCGAATTTTGGCTATGGCTAAAAATTTCCTAAAAATTTCCCTGCACTCAATTTGACCGCAGGGAAAAGCAATTATCGTTATTCTTTTCGGCACTTGAGAATGAGGGGTTTTGAATCTGTCGCCGGAGAACTACCATAGGGACCTTGGTTTTCTTTAGTTATTTTATATCGAAAATAATCCAGCATATGACGGATGTAATGTCCAAACTTAACCGGATGATTTTCTAACTGAAACCAAGTATAGCATTTACCCTCCTTTTCCTTGACTCTGCTGAAGAGGAGTTCTTTGACAAAGGGACCTCGGATTCCATACTGAGGACTATCTGAAGGGTGGGAAGAGATTCTTGGTTGTATTTTATCTAATTTCGCCCATGAGTCATACGTCTTGCCTTCGTCATCTAATCGGACGTGTGCACCTGCAATGATCTGCTCTAATTGTGTATCAGATAGTTCAAAATCAGTTTGAAGTTGGTTGAGGATTGTCTTTTCTTGATCGCTGCAAATCGCAAGGCGTTTAAATAATCGAACATAATCGGCTCCAGGGATGTTTTTTATCATTTTCACAAAGCTTTTATTGAATTTTAGTTTTAGTTCTTTTTTCAAAGCTTTTACTGCTTTTACATCTGGAACCCAAATTTTATCATGAGCTAATTCAGCGAAATGCTTGCCTAATTCATAGAGAGTGGTAAAGACGATAGCAACCATGCCGGCAGCTTTCAAATAAAAAACAACACGGCCACCCCATACTTTATCAGTTTTAGGAGGTTGCACTGGATCTCTTTGATCTTTATCTCCTTGAACATTAACTCTTTGAAGATCGTTTTCATTATAGAGATTTGTTTTTGGTATTTCACTAGAAGTAACAGCACTCATAAATTTCCTATATGTTTAAAATATTTAATTCTGGATTTATATTCTCATAGGAATGTTAATGAATAATAAAGACTATATTAATAATTGACAAGACTAAATAATTAGATAAAAAAAATAAATAATTTTCTTGAATATAAAATTATTTATTGTTATTCTCAAATTAGTGATATTGTGTGTTTTTTGTCTTAGAGTTGTTTTAATTACTATTTAGTTTATGGCCTTGATCTTAAAAAGGAGGTTATTATGCACAATAGGATATTGCAATTACCCACTGTTTGCTTACAAACTGTCCGCTGTGTTTGCACATGTTTAAATGAATGGCGATTAATATTGATTGCCGGAACACTCATGGGCATTGGAGTGATAAGTTCAGCTTATGCGGGTCCGATATTATATGATTTTACAAGTGTTCCGAATCCTCTCGGCACCTCGCAATCATATACTCAAAGCGGCATAACAATCACCGCTTATGGATTCGAAAATAATGGCACTCCTTTTCAACTATTTGAGAAAACCGATGGCGGGGATGAAAATGGATTGGGTTTTAAACTCACTTCCGATAATGAAATTGACTCAAGCAATTTCATTGAATTAAGCCTGTCGCAATTATGGGCAGCCAATCCTACCAATCTTAGCATGAGTATTGGCAGTGTGCAGTCGGGAGAAAGTTGGACCATCTATGGTTCGAACACTCTCGGCCAGCTGGGCACGCTACTCCTAAGTGGAAATACAGATTATCCTACATCTTTTACATTGCCTAATTCTGCAATAAATTTCCCCTTTCTATCTATCACTGCACCGACCGGTAATGTTTTAGTTAGCACTTTAGGTGGAAATATTAATGTTCCGGAGCCTGTTACAATGTTAATTTTAGGATCCGGGCTAGCCATGGCCGCTGCTGTTAAGAAAAGAAGAGCAGCCTAAACATTTTAGATGCCATTTCCGAAAAATCGAAGATGGCATCTTCTTTTTTCACAACCAATAGTGAAATTTTCTAATGAACCATATTTTGACAAATTGGACCAATACACTATAGCAAATCAATGTGGCAATCAACCAATAAAAATAATTTCCCGGCAATGAGACTAACCCGATGCTTTCTCCTACATAAGTGTATGGTAAACAGATTCCTACAACCATAATAAAAACTGTAGTCAAAAGAAGCGGTGCAGAGGCAATGCTTTGGATAAAGGGTATTTTTTTCGTTCTGATCATATGCACAATCAACGTTTGAGACAAAAGGCCTTCGACAAACCATCCCGTTTGAAATAATCCCTGCATAGAAATTGAATTCGCTTTAAAAACAAACCAAAGAAGGGCAAAAGTAGTATAGTCGAAAATCGAGCTTATAGGTCCTATATATAGCATAAATTTGAGTATTCCTTTAGGGTCCCATTTTCGAGGCTTTTCCAGAAAATCGCTATCGACAGAATCAAAGGGAATCGTAGTTTGCGACACGTCGTAAAGTAAATTTTGGATAAGCAATTGAAGAGGCAGCATCGGCAAAAAAGGAAACAAAGCGCTGGCTCCTAACACACTAAAGACATTGCCAAAATTCGAACTGACAGCCATTTTGATATATTTGATAATATTTCCGAATGTCTTTCGTCCTTCCACTACTGCATCCTTTAGAAACAATAAACTCTTTTCAAGCATGATGATGTCGGCCGATTCTTTGGCGATATCCACCGCTGTATCCACAGAAATGCCTACATCCGCTTCCCGTAAAGCAGCGGCATCATTGATGCCATCTCCAAGGAACCCTACAGTGTGTCCATTGGATTTGAGCATGCTGATCACCCTGGATTTTTGCATGGGAGACAGCTTTGCAAAAATTGTTGTTTCGTCTACAACGGCTCTGAGCTCATCAGAGCTCATTGCATCGATTTCATGGCCATTCAAGACCTTATCGGCTTTTAAACCAACCCATGTGCAGATTTTTCTTGTGACAATTTCGTTGTCCCCCGTGAGGACTTTCACCTGGACGTTTAATTTTTGCAATTCCAAGATGGCATCTTCAGCTGATTTTTTGGGAGGATCCAGAAAAGCGAGAAAACCCATTAGGATTAAAGAATGTCATCTTTTGTTTTATATTCTTTGCTGGAGTTAGAGGGGTTTTCTTTATATGCTACGGCCAAAACACGCAATCCATCCTCATTCAGTTCATCCTTTAATTTCAATGATTGTTGCTTGAGTTCCTCTGTCAAAGGGACAACATCTCCGTTTGACTTTGCATCTGTACAAATTTCCATCATTTCTTCCACTGCGCCTTTGCAGATGAGAATATATTGTCCAGGTGTTTTTTCAACGACAACCGACATTCGGCGCCTGTTAAAATCGT
>Ga0206843_10212_pt1 | contig 16108 bp, 5 predicted proteins | sample Alteio_BWOrgCont_21_FD_152869 | JGI IMG/M metagenome (GOLD analysis project Ga0206843, IMG submission 152869) | Enriched cells from forest soil in Barre Woods Harvard Forest LTER site, Petersham, Massachusetts, United States -... | ecosystem: Environmental > Terrestrial > Soil > Temperate forest >...
CAATGGATTAACAGTAACATTCACATTCTGTGTATTGGTACAGGTGGTGCCAGTTATGCTATTTGTATACACATATTGAACAATCGCAGGATCAGTGGTTGAATTTATCAGTGTTTCGTTCACATCGCCTGTAGAAAAATTTGTTGCCGGAGTTATACCCGGAACAAGAGCCCTTGACCATGCAAATGTAACACCCGGTGTAGCGCTGGTAGCATGATAAGTAAAAGGAGTACCACTACATACTGGTAATGGTGTACCAGAGTTTAACACCGGCGTTGGGTGAATGGTTACATTCACTGTTTGTGTATTGATACAGCTATTGGCAGCCAATGTATACACGAAAGGAACTACTGCATCTGTAGCATTGCTGTTAGTTATGAAGTCATTGGGAGCGTCAGAACCCGAATATAACGAAAGACTAACTCCTGCCGGTGCAGTTGCAGACCACAGCAATGAAGTTCCGGGAGTGCTGCTGCTTGGTAAAAAGGAGGTTGTAGCACCGCTGCAATAAGTGTAGCTGGTAGGAAGATTAAGGGTTGGGGTAGGATTAACCGTAACAGTAAATGTAGTGGGTGTGCCTGCACAGCTAAACTGTACCGGAGTTACCGTAAACGTTGCCGTGATCGGCAATGCGGTACCGTTGGTAGCATTAAATGGTGCAATGTCTCCGCTGCCGGTAGCTGCTACGCCAATTGCTGTATTACTATTAGACCAGGTAAATATAGTAGATGGATAAGCGCCAGCCGGGTCGTTAGTAAACGTGAAGCTTGTTGCAGAGTCATTACAGATAGGAGTAGTGGTAACGTTGGCAACCGTAGGTATTGGGTTAACTACTACCGATACATTTTGCTCGTTGCTTTGGCAAAGTGTATTGTTGATGTAGAATGTACCATCGTAAGTAGCCGGTGACAATTCCCCGGGAATATTAACTGCAATAGGAGAAGAAGGTAATACACCGGTCTGTGTTGGAGGGAAGCCGCCTAGTTGTGCAGCCGGGCTCCACTGTATAGTGTAAGTGCCTGGTAATGTGTAAGAGAAAACAACCTGGCCATCGCCATCGTTATAACCTTGAGTATGAGTTACGCCGGTTACATAAGTAGGGTTAGTGAAAGACGATCCGCCGCCGCCGCCGGTCCATACGCCGCCACCGCCGCCGTAGTAGCCACCGCCGCCGCCGCCGGAAATACCTTGTATACTGCCGTTACCACCAACACCCAGCACACCTGCTGTACCCGGGATCCAGCCTGCATAGGTAGCAGGAAGGCCGCCGCCAGCTTGTGAGCCGCCGCCAGAGTGAGTGCCTGCATTATTGTTTGCGCTATTACCGCCAAAGCCAAATGAGTTATTACCACCGTTGCCGCCAGACAATGCGCCTGGAAGATCAGAGCCATTGCCGCCGCCGCCGCCGGCTACTACTATGCGGTTGGTTATTGCATTGCCGCCTGTGCGTATATCTGTTGCGCCGCCGCCGCCGCCGCCGCTGCCGGCACCTGGCGAATAAAAGTAAGCAATACCGCCACCGTTATAGCCACCAAAAGCGCCAGCTAAGCCGCCATTACCACCCTGGCCGCCCACGTTTACGTAGAGCACCTGGCCTGGGGTTACTGCAAGTGTACCTTGTACACGGCCGCCTTTGCCTGGGTTTGGCGCGCCGCTGTGGCTGTCATTTCCGCCTGAACCGCCGCTTATATCAAAATTCACACTGGTAACACCGGCAGGAACAGTCCACGTGCTAGGGCCGGTAGAGAAAGTATTTGTTGTAGGCCCTACATTAGTTAAGCCTGAGAAAACCAATGCGGTAGTAGTGCTGCTGCTGCTCTGGCACACTGCAGGCAATACACCTAAATTAGCAACAGTAACTGATGGCGGGGTATTTACGCTGATGCTGAAAAACATATCAGCTGTATTAGTACCGTCTGATACTTCTATGGTAAATGTATCAGATACGCCACTGAAAAAGCCAGGGTTTGGCGTATATAGGAAAGTACTTGCAGGCAGTGTGGTTACACCGCCGGTAGAAGTTGTGGAATAACTGCTCACATTCAGTGAGCCGTTGAGTGGCCCGCTGCCCAGCACAGTCCATGTTTCTGTTTGCACATCCAGATCAGAGATCGATAAATACGAAGAAATGTCATTATCGGCTGAACTCTGACATACCGCAATAGCGCGCGGGCTTGCAGATACATAAGACGGTGGCGTGTTGCTCTGTGCCTTAGTAATCATTGGCATACCCAATAAGAGCACACCAGCGAAAAGAAATGACCGTACAAAACGGTTCCTTTTCACATTCCTTTTAGTATTTGCAGTTCTAGCGTAGAAAATTCCTGATCCCATATCAATATAGTTTATGAAATAATGCCGAAAAATAGTAAAAAAACAATCAACAATAGCTATTTTATCTTTTTTTTTTAAAAAAAAATCATTTTAATGTCATTATTGCTGTGCATATCGTGTGCATATCTTTTTCACAACAAATTGCCCAAGGTGCAGTAATGTCATTTTTCCCTTTGTTATCAAGTGTTTGCAAGGTTTTGCCGTAAATATCTGCATAAAAAAGCACTGTCATATTTTTATGACTGAAGGATGTTCTTTTAATGAGATTTTACCCTCATTTTTTCATCAGATCATTAAAATCGGCCTAAAAAAATATTGCATGCTTATGCTTCTTTCCCGTCTTTGCATTTCATTAAGGAACAAATTAGTCTATTTGCATCAACAGTATATAACCAATTTATCCTTGTATATTAAAACCTCACAGTAAATAATTACATGTGAGCAATCTTATGACCTGGAAAAGCAAGAATTATTAACCACGCATTCACAATAATTAAAGGGTGTGATCAAAAAATATAAAAAAAATATTTTCATAAATAACCCAATACATAAGTGCCATTCCTGAAAATTCAATAATATTAAGCCCTTCATCCGCAATTTTCCCCGGCACCGTTCCCTACCCTTCTCGTCTCGTTTTTCAGCGCTGCCAATATGCTCGTCATCTACAGACATAACAAATAAAAAATGGACCGGTTTTGCCGGTCCATTTCAAAAAATTATTATAAACACATTATTGCTCCACCACAATATGGAATACATCGTTGCCAACGGCAGAGTGCACGCTGAGCAGATACATGCCGTTTGCTATTGTATTTGACAGCGATACGCGCTCATTCACATTGCCATTATGTGCTACTATATTATTCCTGTATACCACCTGTCCCAGCATATTGGTAATTTCCAGTTGCACTTCTTCATCCCGGGTTACACCCAGCGAGCCTTTAACTACAAATGTACCCTTGTTAGGATTTGGTATTACGGCAATATCGCTTGTACCACTAAGTACAGGCGTCACGCCTAGCTTTCCGGCATTGATATACACCCATTGGAACGATGTGATGCGGCAAGCATCATCAGCCGTTACCATGCAAGTTATAGAATCTTCAACAGGATAGCTGAAGTTATTGCTGATATATGTGTTTGTGGTTGCCCCTGCAACCGGCAAGCCATTTTTAAACCACTGGTAAGCAGGCGATACGCCACCATGCGCTACCGAGGCCACAAGCGTATCTAATGCGCCTACCGAAATATCGGTACCCGGGGTTGCACTTATCGTTACCGTTGGTGTCATTGGCGTATCTACGGTCATTACCACGTTGTTGCTTACTGCCGTGGTTGCCAGGCGGCACATGTAGTTGCTGGTCATTGTACAGTACACTACATCGCCATTTCCGGCTACAAAGCTGAATATAGGATCAGTACCGGCATCAGCGCCATTCCTGTTCCATACATAGCCCGGAGACGGGCCGCCATACGTAGGCATTGCAGTCAGCGTTACCAGTGAGCCCGAGCATACCGTATCTCCCGGGTTTGAGGCAATGCCTACCTGCGGAGTTCCCGGCAGATTCACAGTCATGGTCACGTTGGCACTTACAGTGGCCGGAGACGGACATTGTATATTGCTGGTCATTTGTACTTTAACCACATCGCCCATTGCCGGCACAAAAGTATAGCCTGTAGTTGAGGCCACATCTACACCATTTACCTTCCACTGGTATACAGGTGCAGAGCCGCCGTTTACGGGTACCGGGTTAAACGTTACCGCCGTACCTGCGCAAACTTCCAGCCCCGGTGTTTCTGCAATGCTTACAGCAGGAAGCACCGTAGGTGTGAGTGTGATCAGCGCACTATCGTCCATAAGGTTGCTGCAGCCTGTTGCACTGGTTACCGCAACCACTGTATAATAACCACCCACCGTCTGCAGGCCGAAGCTGAGCGGGGTGCCGGTGCCGGCAAAAGTGCCGGTTGGCGTACTGCCATGATACAAGTAGTATAACACACCCGGTGTTGACCCAGTCAACCCTACTGTAACGCCCGAGCCGCCGGCGCAATAAGCGCCGCCACCTGTCACAGTATCTTTAAAAGGCAGTGAATAAACGTTTATTATAGAGCTTACATTGCATGCGCCTATAGCATAAGTTATCATCGTAGAGCCGGGTACAGAGCCGGTTACTATACCGGTGAAAGTACCTACCGTGGCCACACCTGGCACGCTGCTCACCCATGTACCGCCACCTACACCATCAGTAAGTGTAATAGTAGACCCTATACAAGTATGGTTGGGGCCGGAAATTGCTACAGGCATAGAATCTACCGTCACCGTAGCTGTTATTGTACATGAGGTTGGCAGTGTATAAGTAATAGTAGTAGTGCCCGGTGTTACACCAGTTATAAATCCTGATGCGGATATTACGGTTGCCGCACCCATATTACTGCTGCTCCAGGTACCGCCGCTGCTGGCATCCAGCATTGTACCTGTACCTATCGAGCATACATGCAACGCACCGGTTATAGGTGCAGGAGATGGATTTATGGTAACCACCGCAGTTGACGGACACACGCCAAGTGTATAAGAAATGGTAGATGTGCCACCGGCTACACCGGTTACTGCTCCATCCGATGTAACGGTAGCTATCAACGTATGCGAACTGCTCCACACACCACCTGTTGTGATCTCGCCTAATATAAGCGTACCTGCCGGGCAGACAGCTCCTGTACCCGTAATAGGCGCAGGCGACGGATCAACGGTCACCTCTTTTGAGGCGGTACACCCGAACGATGTGGTAAAGGTTATAGTAGCGGTACCTAAGTTAGCTCCATATATTGCACCTGAGAATAAACCTATAGGTGCAACCAGCGTATTGCTGCTCGACCATACGCCACCTACAGTAATGTCGCCTAACACCGATGTGCTGCCAAAGCATACGATAGATGAACCGGTGATCGCACTAGGCAGCGGCGCTACGGTAACATCTATAGATGTAGAGCACCCGGTTACCGGCAAGGTATAAGTTGCTGAAGTAACACCCGGATTTAAACCCGTAAGCATACCTGAGGCAGAGCCTATGGTCGCAACCGATGAAGTACTCACGCTCCATGCTCCGGAACCAACATCGCTCAGCGTGATAGTTGAACCTGGGCATACAAACGAAGGCCCTGATATTGGCAACGGCAGCACGTTTACATTTACCGTAGTACCAGCAGAGCAGCCGGTAGCCGTAAGTGTATACAATATATTCACTGGTCCGGCGGCAACTCCCGTTACAGCTCCTGACAACGGATCTATATAAGCGGTTCCTGCACCGCCAGATATGCTCCACGCGCCTCCTGTGGTCGCATCGTTAAGGGTGGTAATATTATCTATGCACACATTGGTGCCGCCGGTAATTGGCGACGGTGGCGGATTTACAGTAACTATGTAATTAGCCACACAGCCTGTAGGTAAGGTATATTTTATTGCAGTAGTACCTGCACCAGTAGCTGTTGCAGATCCTGTTGACAGGCCGGTAGTAATAGCCGTAGCCACTGTTGTGCTGGTGCTGCTCCATATACCGCCTTCTGTTGTATCTGTAAGCGTTACCATATCGCCTACGCATAGCACACTGTCGCCAAATATCGGCGAAAGCGCATTAACTATTCTCGAATCGATCACATTACAGCCTACACCTATGGTATAAGAAACGATCACCGTACCGGAAGACACACCCGCCAGTACTCCGTTTGTCAACCCTATAGTGGCAAGTGCTGCCGGGCCTGAAGACCACGTTCCTCCCGGTGCACCCGGAACAGATAATGCAATGAACTGGCCAACACATACCATTGGCAGGCCTGCAATTACTGTTGGCACTGGTACCACAGTCACCATCTGTATCGCCGCGCACCCCGTAGGCAGTGTATAGCTGATAACAGAGGTACCCGGGGAAACACCATATATCGTGCCGGCGCCGGTGGCTACAGTAGCAATACTTGTTGCACTGCTGCCCCATATACCGCCTGTAGTAGCTTCAGTTAAAACTGTTGTATAGTCAACACACATACTTGCCGGGCCCAGAAGCGGAGCAGGCAGTGGATTCACCGTCAGCGATGTAGTTATAATACACCCTGTTAAAGAATTAGTATAAGTAATAACTACACTTCCGGGGCCTCTGCCGGCTACTGTTCCGCCGGCATCAACAGATGCAAGCGACGTAAGGCTGCTCGACCACGTGCCACCCGGTGTTGCATCATGCAGTGTAATTGTTGAGTTTACACACACGGTCGCAGCCCCGGTTATTGGTGCAGGCAACGGATTCACGGTTATTATAACAGTTGTTGAGCAACCATCACCAAGTGTATAAGTAATAGTAGATGTACCGGCCACTGCCCCCCATATAGTGCTGACCGGGGCGATAGTAGCAACGCTTGTATTACTGCTTATCCATGTACCGCCGCCTACACCATCACCTAATGATGTGGAAAGGCCGGCACATACACTCGCAGAGCCTGTTATTGGCGTAGGTGCAATATTTACTGTTATAGTAAACGAGGTTGTACACCCTGCAGGAGTCGTATAAGTAATAACAGAAGTCCCCGGGTTCACCCCGCCCACTACACCAGCGGCATTTACTGTTGCTACAGCCGTCGCGCCGCTGCTCCAGGTACCGCCTGGTGTACCGTCACTTAATGTAATAGTGGCTCCCTGGCATACCGCACCTGGCCCGGTGATAGCAGCTATCGGGTTCACCGTTATAACTTTCGTCGTTGTACAGTTGCCCGGAAGCGTATAAGTTATAGTAGTAGTAGATGGTATTATCGGGTACACGGTACCGGATATAAGGCCTATTGTAGCCACACCTGTATTGCTGCTGCTCCATGCACCGCCGGTTATTACGTCCGCTAGTATCATCGTTGCATTCTGGCAAACACTGCCGGGGCCTGCTATAGGGCCTGGCGACGGGAATACTGTTACCGGAACAGATACCGCGCATGTAGTAGGTAAGGTATAAGTTATTGAGGCAGTTCCTCCGCCGGCGCCCCATACGGTTCCGCCAGGGGAAGTAACTGTAGCTATAGTCGTTGCACCACTGCTCCATGTACCACCTGTTGCAGCGTCGTGCAGTATCGTCGATAGGCCCACGCACGCTATGGTAGCGCCAGTTATTGGCAGTGGCAACGGGTTCACCGTTACCGGCGCCGATGTGAAGCAGCCTGTAGAAGGAATAGTGTATATAATTGCGGCTGTGCCCTCCGCTACCCCGCTCACCGTTCCCGGTGGCGTAGTAGTATTTGCAATAGCTGTGTTACTGCTGGTCCATGCGCCACCGCTCACACCATCGGTCTCTGTTATCAAAGAGCCAACACATACTGCGCCAGGTCCTGATATCGGGCCAGGGGAAAGGCTTACATTTATTGTGCGGGTAGTAATACATCCTGTTGGTAATGTATAAGTAATAAGAGTAGACGAGCTCGATGTACCACCAGTGATAATACCCGTAGCGGAGCCTATAGAGGCATTGGCAGTAATGCTGCTGCTCCATGTGCCACCGATTGAGGCATCTGTTTCTGTTATTGTTGCACCAACACATACAGTTGCCGGGCCGGCAATAGGCGCCGGCAATGGGTTGATCACTACAGTTGCAGTGCCCGTCATAGTATCTGAGCATGTAGTAGCGCTATTAAATGCTAGTATGCGGTAAGTGCCCGGTGCAGTCTGAAGGCCGAAAGATAGAGGGCCGCCTGAACCCGCTATTACGCCGATACCGGTTGCACCATTATACAATTCGTAGCCAATGCCCGCTGTTGAGCCCGGCAGGCCTATCGCCACGCCGCTTCCACCTGCACAATAGCCACCGCCACCGGTAATGGTAAATAATGGGGGTAATGGCAGCACGGTGATCACCGCTGTTCCGCTCATAATGCTGGTGCAGCTGGTTAGTGGGTTAGTAGCTGTTACGGTATAAGTACCGTCTAATGTCTCTGCACCAAAATCAAGCGCACTGCCGGTTCCGGCCATCACAGGGCTAATAAATAAGCCATTATGCAATTGATAATTGATACCAACAACAGAACCTCCAAGTGTAATATGAAAACCTGCACCACCTGCGCAATAGCTGCCACCGCCTGAAATTGGGATGACTGCCGGTACCGGATTAATAGATACGGTAACACTGCCGGTCATAGCCCTCGAGCATCCGGTTACTGAGTTAACAGCAGCAACGGTATAAGTACCTCCTGCAGTTTGAAGCCCGAAATCCAGTGCAGAGCCACTGCCGCTAAGCGGGAACCCGGCAGGTGAAGCGCCATTAAATAACTGGTACATAACACCACCGGTCGAACCTCCAAGGCCAACATGAAGCCCCGCACCGCCTGCGCAATAAACGCCGCCGCCGGTCACAGTAAATAATGGTGGCAAAGGATTTACCGTTACTGTCGCGGTATTAAGGCAACCCGTAGGCATCATATAGGTAATGACCGATGTGCCTCCTGTAGTTGTTACACCTGTCACTACACCGGTTGTGTTGCCTATTGAAACAATAGCAGTATTTCCGCTGAGCCAGGTGCCGCCCGATGTCGCGTCTGCTAATGTAATGGTAGCTCCGGTACAAACATTTAAAGGCCCTGCTATAACTACCGGTGTCACATTAACGGTCAAAACCGCTGATGCTGTGCAGCCGGTAGCAAGTGTATAAATAACAGTGGTAGTACTCGCCGTTACTCCCGATACAACTCCCGAACCAGATACAACTGTTGCGGTGCTGGAAGCTGCCGTGCTCCATGAGCCACCGGTTGTGGCATCGTGCAGTGTAGTAGTAAGCCCTTCACACACGGTCATCACACCAGTGATGCCTGCAGGCAACCGGTTAACGGTTACTGTTGCAGTAATAACGCACCCTGCAGGAGAGGTATAGGTAATAAGCGATGTGCCACCGGTTACGGTAACCCCGCTTACAATGCCCGAAGATGAGCCCACGGTCGCTATTCCTGTGCTGGCGCTCGTCCAGGTCCCTCCGGTCACTCCATCACTAAGTGCGGTAGTTGTTCCGGTACATAAGTTTAGCGCACCTGCTATAGCAGGTGGCGTAGAGTTAACGGTTACTGCGGCCTTCACCAGGCAGCCTGTACCTAAAGTATATGATATAGTATCTGTTCCTATTACACCCGCAGCTGTAGCAACGCCCGATGGCAATATAGTAGCCACACTGGTAGTGCTGCTGCTCCATACGCCGCCGGTAGTGGCATCGCTGAGTGTGGTAGATGTACCCGGGCATAAAAACAGGTTACCTGTAATAACAGCTGGTAAAGGATTCACGGTTATTGCAGCAATGGTGGTACAACCCGCCGGGGTTGTATAAGTAATAGTATCCACACCGCCTGCAGTACTCACGCCCGGCACCAGGCCGGTCGGGTCTACTGTCGCTATAGCTATATTACTGCTCATCCATGTGCCACCGGTAGTTATATCACTCAGCTGGGTTGTCAGGCCCGTACACACGTTGGTAACACCGGTAATAGGTGAAAGCGGGTTCACGGTTACCGTAGTAGTTACCGGGCAGCCCGTACCACCGTCTGCATAAAATATTGTTGCGCTGCCGCCTAGCACACTGTTCCCGCCCACTAGGCCAGTCGCTGGGTCCACCGTAGCTATCGCAGTATTGCTGCTGGTCCAGGTGCCGCCGGTAGTAGCGTCGCTGAGCGCTAGCGTTGAGCCTGCACACACTGGCGAAGAACCTGTAATAGGGGCTGGTATCGGGTTTACGGTAACCACTACGCTGGTAGCGCAAAGCCCGTTGCCAAATGCATAAGTTATAGTGCTGGTATCAAGTGATAGCCCGAATACAGAGCCAGAGCTCGACCCGATGGTTGCCGCCGCCGTATTGGCGCTGGTCCATACGCCGCCGGCTACGCCGTCGCTCAAAGGAACAGGCACGCCAAGACAGGCATGAAGGTTACCAGTTATAGGGCCTGGTGTATGGAAAACAGTAATGTTGAAAACATGCACCTGGGCACAGCCTCCGGGATCGGTTACTGTCGCTGTATACGCTGTTGTTACAGCAGGGGTAGCCGTCGGGTTTGCACAGTTGGTGCAGCTTAGTCCCGCCGATGGTGTCCAGTTATATACTAATGGAGAAGTAATATCCGTAGCGTTCAAAGACATGGAAACACTGTTGCCGGAGCATATAGTGGTATCATTCGTTGGCGCTATAAGAAGGTGTGTTGGTATCAGTCTTGAATACAAAGTATCAGGGCATCCATATCCTGCCGCAGGAGTAATAATACACGCATAAGTAGTAGGAACCGACGGGGCTGGAACAGTAACTGATTGGGTCGTTCCATACGAGGTCAGCATTGTGGTTGAGTCAAGCCATTGATAAGAAATAAAGCCAGGAGGGGCCGTAAGCGTTTCCGATGTAGTACCACAGGCGATCACATTGGCAAACAAGTCACAGCTCATATCAAAGTAGCCATAACCGAAATGCGCTCCCAGCGTGCAGTCATTTGCGGTAACTTCCAGGGCTACGGTCCGCCCGTTCATTCCTGGAAATTTCATGTTACCAAAAGTCCATGGCTTATAATATACATCATTGCCATTCGCGAAATAAGGAGAGGGAACCGAAGAATGGATAAACCCTGTACCAGCCGCTCCGGATACATAAGTGTATGCAGCACAGGGAATAGCAGCATCTGTAGCAGAATCGTATGCGCCAATTACAAACCTGGGCTCCTCTGCCGGGGTGTGCGGGCTCGATGGCGGAGGAATTTCCAACACTGTAGCATAGTGATACACTACGCTATACGTTGTAGTACCAGGTGGTATATTTATATAATAGATCGCTCTTTCCGCTAAATTCACGTTTGCATCACTGCCCAATTTGCAAGAATGCAGTCCACCACCGGGAGCCACTGTTGAAAAATTACCATAACCGTCTAAAACTGTGGCCCCTACTGGCGTCAATACTTCCCTTGATGCTACCGGTGCGGTTGCGGTAAGTGAGAATATCGGCCCCGTAGCCACAGTTCCATTAAAAAAGTTCCAAACCGAAAGGTTGCCCATCTCAAAATCCACATTTGGCGGACAAATTGAGGCTTGGCCTCTGGCGAAGTTGTTACAACCTAAAATGAGTAGGGTAATAAGTAGTAGGTTTCTGCGATTCATAGAATTTACTTTACAGGATAAGAGATAAGGGTTTATATTCACAATTTAAAATTAACATATTATATCTGGAAAATCTGGCGCAAGATATGATTTATTTATTTAAGTTTCATAACTTATAGCAGATTAACAAAAAAAATACAATTCTTATGCACCACTTTTCATATCATAGTGCAGATATTCACATTATAATTGACGATTTTTTAATCTTCTATTAAAAAGTCTGATGCGCCACACCAATAAATGACACATTACGCTTTTAAACTCAAAGACTTGCAAAAATATGAATTAGTTGGGTCTTATAAAATGAATAAAATATTAGTATTTTATACCAATGCATATTATATGTGTCTCATTCAAACTAATACCTCCAGCCAATTTTTGCGCAAAAAAAAGATTATTCGTAAAAATATTTATCACAGAACTGCAAGAATATTTATTTCGAGCTATTTTTTCCTTACCTTTGCGCCCCGGCAAGTCTTATACGGCCAGCTCCTGCTGAATCCCCCAGGACAGGAATGTAGCAAGGGCGGGTGGTTGTAGCGGTGCGATGTGAGTAACTTGCCGGTTTTTTATTTTCCTTCTTTTCTTTCTCCTCACCCCTAATATTATATTTATTCATAACCCTAAGCTAAATTTACGCTTGGTTAACCCTTGCATATATTTGCACCACAAGGCCATGGGCTATAGGTAGGAAGCGCCTAAAGTAACTACAGAAAAAACACCCAAAGTCCTCCCCAACTTTACATGTATAACAAGCTGATTATTTACGGGTAAGAACGGGTTTGCAATTTGAGGGCGCCAAAAAAGCAGGGCGCTCAGTACCCGATAACATGACCACGATGGCAGTGGTAAGATCAAATATTTATAACAGACAATATATAAAAAAATCAATACCTAAGGTACCCTACCAGGAAACTTAATTACCTTGAATCAACCAATGACATATACGTCGCATTCCGCTCCCAAATTCCTGCCCCCCATTAACCATTAACCATTAACCATTAACCATTAACCATTAACCATTAACCATTAACCATTAACCATTAACCATTACTTTATTACCTTTGCCCCCAAAATCGTTACAACATGAAATTCTTTATAGATACAGCAAACCTTGCACAAATAAAGGAAGCAAATGACCTCGGCATACTCGATGGTGTTACTACAAACCCATCATTAATGGCTAAAGAAGGCATCAAAGGCGAAGATGCGGTAAACAAGCACTACGTTACCATATGCGAAATGGTAGACGGCCCGGTAAGTGCGGAAGTGCTGGGTACCACATTCGAAGGCATTGTGGAAGAGGGCAAAAAGCTCGCTAAGCTGCACAAGAATATTGTAGTAAAAGTACCCATGATAAAAGATGGTATCAAAGCCATAAAGTGGTTTACGGATAATGGCATCCGTACCAACTGTACCCTTGTGTTCTCCGCAGGCCAGGCCATACTGGCGGCCAAAGCCGGTGCTACATTCGTATCCCCTTTCATCGGCCGTATTGACGACAGCAGTTGGGATGGTGTTACACTCATAGAGCAGATCGTAGGCATCTACAACTCACAAGGCTTCATGACCGAAGTACTGGCAGCCTCTATCCGCAACCCTTTACACATCGTTCGTTGCGCAGAAGCCGGAGCTGACATCTGCACATGCCCCCTATCCTCTATCCTCGGCCTCCTGAAGCATCCATTAACAGACCTCGGCCTCGAGCAGTTCCTCAAAGACGCCCAGGCAATGCAATAAATTGATCAATCACATAACTCACACCCGGTTATTTAAACAGTAACCGGTTTTTTTGTACTTTACAATACCAGTAACTATTATTCTTGTAGGAATGAGACATTGCTCAATAGATATCCTGTCATGGTGAGCCCGTCGAACCATGACACCGTTGAAGTTATAGTTGAAGCAAAATTAATAACCAGGTCAAATTACCTTATGCAAAAGACCCTGGCGACCTTAAACACACCACACGATAAGCCGCGCCTTTGCGCCTTTACGTGAAACCAACAACCACCATGCAAAACCTCACAGACCTCCGCTTCGCAGTCCTCATAGATGCCGACAACGTTCCCTATGCCAACGTAAAAGGCATGATGGAAGAAATAGCCAAATACGGAACACCCACATTCAAGCGCATCTACGGCGACTGGACAAAGCCCACCGTATCCGGTTGGAAATCCGTACTCCTCGAAAACGCCATCACACCCATTCAGCAGTACAGTTACACAACTGGTAAAAATGCTACCGACTCTGCTATGATCATAGATGCTATGGACATCCTCTACACCGGCAAGGTCGATGGCTTCTGCATCATTTCCAGCGACAGCGACTTTACCCGCCTGGCATTGCGCCTGCGCGAAGCCGGTGTAAAAGTTATAGGCATGGGTCAGAAGAAAACACCCTCACCCTTCATCGCAGCGTGCGATAAGTTTATTTACATAGAGATACTTTCAGAAACAGAGCCATCTTCAAAAGAAGAAGAAAAGAAAGAAGAAAAACCTGCGGGGGATTCTATAAAAAGCCTTGACAGAAAAACCATCCAGTTGATCTCAGCCAGCATCAGCGATCTTGCCGACGAAAGTGGCTGGGCCTTCCTGGGCGAAGTAGGCAACCTGATCCTGAAAAAAGAACCTGACTTCGACTCGCGTAATTATGGCTTTAAAAAACTTGGGCAGCTCATCAAGAGCACCGCACACTTCGAGATCGATGAGCGCCACTCCGACAAAGGCAACATAAAACTCGTTTACATAAAAGTAAAACCCGAGAACAAACCCACACCTTCCGGCAAAAAAACAAGCAAGAGACGACAATAAATATACCCGTGAAACGCAAATTCATCTTCATAGTTTTCTTAGCGCTACTATCCATCATATCCGGCCACCTCTTATCAAAAGCCTCATGGATAGGCCGCGTCGGCATGACCTTCTTTTACAAAGAATATAATTTCCTGAAGATCTGGTGGCAGGGCGCCACGGCAGTTTTCATCTTCCTCATGCTATTATTTTTACTCCACGATCAGTTGCAACGGAAACTATCAACAGCCGTAGCAAGATCTATGCACGCCCTTTTATTATTAGCGGCCGCAGCCTGCTTATACTTTACCTGCCTCGATTTCACCAACAACTTAGCGCACCACCTCCTCGGCAGCCGCTTTCATTACGGCTTCTACCTTATCTGGTGTGGTTGGATATCTATTGCTATCTTCTTCATTTTTAAAAAGAAAACAACAACCACCATCATCACTACAAGTTCAGATAAAACGGAGACAATAGATCAATAAAGCTTTGTGAATATTTCAATCCATCCATGATGACCAGTTCATCATTCACCACAGGCATTTCCTTTTTGCAAAACAGGCCCACTATACGCTTTACAGCCGCATCTTCCTTATGCCGTATAGTTAGCCTGCCACATTCAAACCAATCGCCAGCAACCGCCAAAGATCGCCATTGCTCATATTCCACCGCGGGCAACAACACAGAGATAACCCCACCATTCACCAGGTTTTCATCCATCGCCTTAAGCAGCTCGCTATACGATAGCGACAGCGTATGCCTCGCCATATTTTTACTATCTTCTTCCCCCAGCAAACTATTATTAAAAAAGGGCGGGTTAGTAATGATCATGTCATACTTACACCCAAAGCTATAGCCACGCACATCGCCCGCTAATACCTTTATCCGCTCCTTCCATGGCGATGCCGCCACATTAGTCCTGGCTTCATCTGCAGCAGCTGCATCAAGCTCCATAGCATCAATAACCACATCATTACTTCGCTGTGCCAGCATCAGCGAAAGAAGCCCCGTACCTGCACCTATATCCAGTACATACTTTACACCCGGCAATACAGGCGTCCACGCGCCTTGTATGCAGGCATCAGTAGTCACCTTCATAGCGCCCCGCTCCTGCACTATGGTAAACTGCTTGAATTGAAAATATGAATTGCTCATTCCCAGGTAGCCCGTGCACTCGGGCTTACGGTCAGGTCGGCAAAATTGCCTTTCAGATATTTGTAGTAGCCCGTTACACCTATCATAGCAGCATTGTCTGTGCAGTATTCAAAGCGCGGAATATATACCTGCCATCCGTTTTGCTCACCGGCATCTTTAATGGCCTTCCTCAGCCCGCTGTTGGCAGATACCCCGCCTGCTATACCCACATGCTTTATACCTAGTTGTTTAGCTGCTTTCTGCAGCTTGGCCATCAGCATTTTAATGATCGTATACTGTACCGATGCACAGATGTCTTTAATGTTATGCTCCACAAAATCAGGATCAACCTTTTTCTGCGCCTGCAAAAAATACAGCACTGCAGTTTTTATACCGCTAAAGCTAAACTCATATTCCTTCATCTCTGACATCGGAAATTTAAAGCGCAGTGGATCACCCTCTTTAGCATATTTATCCACCAGCGGTCCTCCGGGGTATGGCAACCCAAGCATCTTTGCTACCTTATCAAACGCCTCCCCTGCTGCATCGTCTATAGTCTCGCCCAGCACTTCCATATCCAGGTAGTCCCTGCACAAAACGATCTGTGTATGCCCACCAGATACCGTAAGGCACAGGAAAGGAAATTCAGGCTTATCATCTATGAAATGTGCCAGCACATGCGCCTGCATATGGTGCACCGCTATCAAGGGCA